>ERZ827498.130-NODE-130-length-105869-cov-24.284244_pt1 | contig 105869 bp, 80 predicted proteins | sample MGYA00519865_ERZ827498 | MGnify/ENA primary metagenome ERZ827498 (study PRJEB31778, sample SAMEA3449328) | human gut metagenome | biome: human gut; feature: human-associated habitat; material: faeces | place: United Kingdom | collected 2010/2012 ...
TAATACCGGTAGCAGTCGCAAAAATGATGTCGTCAAGCCGCTAAATTATCATTTATCCTCCTTTTTAACGCTATGCGGTTTCTTATCACGTCGTATTCGTTTACTATTCGCCTCTGTTCGTCTAAATCTGGATATTCTATTTCTATCTCGGATATATTAACTACTCTGCAATATTCACGGGCAGAACCACTACCCAAGAACTCACAATAGCGTGTGAACCAAGCTTGCTTAACTAATAATGCGAGGAAGCTTGGCAATACTATGTCGGGTTTGCTTACATAGAATATTTCATACAAAGATGAGCATATCGCCTTTTCGTATATGTCATTAAAAACAATGGCATTGAGTTCCATTCTTGCCGGGTTAAAAACGAAATCATCTTTGTAGAACACATTATAGAGACTTAAATCAGCGTCCTTTTGTTTAGGCGGAATAAAGCCATCACGTGTAACGCCGCATATCGGAAGATTTTCTCCGTTATACTTTTCTCTCCTTTGAGAGATGATATCTCCAAGTTTACATTTCGATTTCATAGCCCAACTCCTTGAACACGCTCAATAGTTCAGCCTTTGATTTTTCCTCTTGCACAAGCAGGTCTTTCAGTTCACTCTGCAAAGCTTTCATTTTAGTGTCAAAGTCAATGTTCTCGTCACGGTTGATAAACTCGATATAACGGCTCGGAACAAGAGTAAATCCCTTTTCTTTGACCTCATCAAAGGAAGCTGAATAGCAGAACTCCGGCACATTTTCATATGTCTGTTCAAAGCCTTCCTGCTGCCAGTTGTGATATACCGCCGTGACTTTCGCTCTATCTTCCTCAGTTAGCTCTATGTACTTCTTTTCGTAAGGACTGCCCATCTGTCGCAAATCCATAAAGAGTATCTCATCTTCACGGTTGCGATAGCGTTTAAGCTGCCCGTTCTGTTCTACGACACGAGCCTTCTTATTCTTGTTCAAAATCCAAAGCGTTACGCTGATGTCTGTCGTATAGAACAGGTTTCTCGGCAGAATAATGATGGCTTCGACAAGATGATTTTCAATTAGCTGCTGACGGATTTTAAGTTCCGTACCGTCATCGGACAACGCTCCGTTTGCGAGCAGGAAGCCGGCAACGCCGTTCTGCGAAAGCTTTGAGACGATGTTCAATATCCAACCGTAGTTGGCGTTGCTCGTTGGCGGAACTTCATAGCCCCGCCATCGAGGGTCGTCCACAAGCTCGTTTTCCGCACGCCATTCTTTCTGATTAAAGGGCGGATTTGCCATTATATAATCTGCCTTCAAATCTTTGTGTTGGTCATTGGTAAAGGTATTCGCAGCCATTTCTCCGAGGTTTGCGGATATGCCTCGAATAGCCAAATTCATCTTTGCCAGTTTGAAGGTGGTGTTGGTGTACTCCTGCCCATAGATAGACACATTCTTTTTGTTCCCGCTGTGAGCTTCCACGAATTTAATCGACTGCACGAACATACCGCCCGAACCGCAGCAGGGGTCATAAAGAATACCGTCATACGGTTCAAGCATTTCGGCAATCAGGTTGACGATACATTTCGGTGTGTAAAATTCTCCTTTGCCTTTTCCTTCGGCAAGAGCGAATTTGCTCAGGAAGTATTCATACACACGTCCGATAATATCGTTTTCTTCATCTTCGGTGTTGATACGGTTTATTTCGTCGAGCAACGAAGCAAGTTTCGCCGTATCAAAATGCAAACGGGAGTAATAGTTATCGGGTAAAGCGCCTTTCAAGGCAGGATTGTTTTTTTCTATCGTAAACAGAGCCGTATCAATCTTCAAAGCTATGTCGTCCTGCTTTGCGTTCTCGATAATATAACTCCAACGGCTTTCCTCCGGCAGATAGAACACGTTCTCCTGCGTATAGAACGGTTTCATATCGGCGTATTTTTCGCCGTGGGTCTTAATTATCTTCTCTCTGCATTTCACGAATTTATCGCTTGCGAATTTAAGGAAGAACAAACTCAAAACAACGTGCTTGTATTCGGCAGGCTCAATAGCGCCACGAAGTTTATCCGCACTTTTCCAAAGAGCTTCCTCCATAGATATTTCTTTTTTCGGTTTTGCTGTCGCCCTTGCCATTCTTGCGACCTCTCTTTCTGTATAGTTATCTCAGCCTTATTTTCTGTTATTTATCTTCCGGTAGAATTTCTACGATGTCGTCGAGTGAGCAGTCAAGCGCACGGCAAATCCTTACCAATACATCGGTAGTCACATTTTCACCACGGTTGAGTTTTCTGATTGTGTAATCGCTTATATGCGCCAGTTCAATCAAGTCTTTTTTCTTCATATCACGGTCAAGTAGTAAATGCCATAACCTTTTGTAGCTTACTGCCATTTTCGTACCTCCTGTCCTGAAACACACTGATACATAGTTATTATACCACGAAATCCGATGGTTTTCAACATCAATCAGAGCGAAAGCACGGTTTACTGTCAACATTTTTGTGAACAATGTAAAATTAAGCTTATATGTACTCGATGGGCGCTCTGTATCTGCCTTTGAAAGCAAGGGCTATGATTTGTATTCAGTTGTGGTCATACGCCTTTATGCGGCGTTTGGGGAAGAAAAAAGCGTCCAAGTTTTACGCTTGAACGCTGTGGTTAAATTTTTATGCAGTGGTAATTTCCGTACAAATGGGAAATTATGAAATAAAAGAACTTATTCCTGAGCAAAAAAATTCAGCACATAATCCTCACAACTAAGAATTAGCGTATCTCTTGCCTCTGTTCCATCCTCATATTCCGTCACACCCTTCACCATCTGACATACTGCGTCCTCAATAGTCGCTTCATAAATACTGCTTGTATCGTCACTGTCCAAGAGTCTATAAGTACCGCTCCATTTTTCAGAGGTTTCGTTATTCAGTATTTCTATGCTTGAACCGCTGATATGACAAGTAATATCCCGCGTATCTGCTCCTACATAATGGTTCTTTTCGTTTGCAGAACAATAAATGACAGCCCCATCATCTGCTCTTTGAATAGAGGACATTACCCATATTGTTGGTTCAATAGATGCTGAACTTCCTCCGTCACACGCACTTAGAGACAAACATACCACAAACGTCAGCATGAAAGCAAATACTCTTTTCATAAGAATTCCTCCCACAAATTTCATTTGTTTGAACTCCGCAAACGGAGATTTACATTGTAATCTTATGACTATATCATATCCAATTCCCATTAAACGCTGCTGCCATAATTGCTATCAATAATATAATAATCAGAACACATACTACAAGGCTAAATAAACAGACTATAAGTCCACTCGTCCATAAGGTGGGATACAGTTTTCTGCTCCTCCTCGTAATAATGGAAACAATCACGCCAATAAAGGATAGTATCGGTCCTACAAGTATAATGTCGGTATATGTATAGGGGGCATGGTTTGCACTGTAAAAATAAAGCGCAAACGTGCAAAAAGAAGAGATTCCCAGTATAAGCGGTAACACCATCAATTTTTTGTTTACTGGCTTTTTATCTTCCATTTTTTCTTTCCCTCAAATCCCAATTTGCCGTCCTCATTTTCTTCTCGACAAACGAGAAAATCACGACTTTTTCCTTTTCAAAAAGTTAATCGTTCTTTTCACAATAAATATTACACATATCAACCCTACAACTCCACAAATGATGGTATCCTTCCAGTCTGCAAAACCGCCTGTGTACCGCATCGCATAATAATAAATTGTCCATATCAGCATTAACACGAAGGCACTAATACTTAACCAATAAGATTTCTTAGTCATTTGATTTTTCTCCCATTAGCGACGAAACAATAATCCACAAAAAGCTCCGATAACAACTACCCCTGTCAAGTATACTAAAAGAACTATGCTATGTCGTCCTGCTTTACATTTGGTTTTCGTTTTATTCGCCAAATAGCATATTTAATGAAAATGGGGAGTAAAGCAGGTAAAACTGAGAATAGCAAAGCGTGTACCAAATAATCAATTCCCCATTTTGTTCCCCTAAGCACAGGAGTTGTAAGGTAAGGAATCAGATAACTGACTAAGGCTGTTGCAACACAGACAAATGCAATACTTCTTAGTCTGACTGATTGAAACAGCCTATTGTTTGCAATGATGCTGTAAAGAATAAGATTTGTGATTCCAAAGGTATGAATAAATGAAACCCCGAAAAGAAACGGGTTTTCATTTAGACTTTGTGGCATAAGTTCATCTACAACAACGATGAAAATACTTATTGCGGGCAACAGCAGCCCCATTAGAATAAAACATAATAAAGGGTGTTCAGAAAATCGCTTTTTCATATGTATGTTTCGCACCTCATACCTTCATATGAAGAAATATTATGCTAAAATATTGCCGGTACTCGGTTTACTCGTGTTGTTTTCCAATTAGGTTACGGACTACCTTCTAACCGGCTACTATTGGTTGTAGCGTTTTTTATTTTACCACCCAGATATGAAGAAATCTACAAAAAACAGAGATTTTTCGGTGAGAACACCCCCTTCGATGTACTACCGTTTCTTGAACACCCATAAAATATGTACTCGATGGCTGCCCTTGCGGACAGCCATCATATCAATATTGCGGCGCTCCGTAGCCGAGTATCTCGTAATGCCCTATGGCATATTGATTTATGCGGCAGCTATCGCCGGAGTTGCCTTCGACGGTATATACAATGCCGTTTTCCACCTTTTCCACAATACCCGTATGGTCGGATAGTCCGTCTTGCGGGCCTGACGAGCCTTTGTTATCCCAATCAAAGAAGATAATCATACCCGCCATCGGCTCCTGCGAGCCGTCTATCCATTGCCCTCGGTCTTTGAACCACTGAACGCCGTTTACGCAGCCGGCGTACTTCGGAATGATACCGGCGTCGATATAGCCGCACTCATTGGCACACCACGAGACAAAGCAGGCGCACCATTCCACTCGGCTGTTAAATCCGTACCAAGACCAATACGGCTCTCCGCCGACATTCCCGACCTGAGACAACGCAACCGTCACGATTTGGTCATCGCTGTATCCGATACCGTATAGAACGGCTGACCATAGCGAGTTATTTTCCTCTTGGAGCAATTCGGCAAGGTATTCCTTTTGCTCCTCGTTAAAGCCGTACTGCGCTGCCATTTCGTCTACTGTCTTATGCGAGACTGTAATATACAGAAACGTCTCGGTTACTGTCGTTTCCGTCTGCACGATATTCCCGTGTCCGTCATCAGTCTCGGTTATCTCCGTATGCAATTTTGTCTCGGTTCGGCTGCTTATCTCGTTCATCTCCCAAAAGATGTCTTTGAGAAGTTGCTTCTTTTCATCGTTCATCGTTGCTACTTCCTGAGCATTGTCGGGATCGGTATTGACTTTGACGGAGTAGACGGCAAGCACATCTTTCCAAACCGCACGGCTTCCGCTCATTTCAAGCTTGTCATAGCTGACGGAGTTCTTTATCTCTTGTAGCCTGCCATCGTAATCAACATTGATTTCCTGTACGACCGTCTGCATAGTCTGACCTGTCCCTGAGTCCTCGCCCGAAAAGAAGATACCAAAAACGGAACCTACTAACAACGCTATCAGACAGATAACGATAATCACAACAACGGCAACCCAACCGCCTGCCGCAATCGCAGCAACCAATGCTTTTGTCGCCGCTATGATTGCTTTAACGGTGGCAATAACGGCTTTAACTGCAAGTTTCACGCCTTGAACCGCTGCCTTCGCAGCCGCTTTTGCAGCCTGCGCCGCTTTTTGTGCGGCTTTCGCAGTTGCCTGTGCGGTTTTCTGAGCCGCTTTTTCGGACTGTTTTGCTGTCTTAATCGTGGCTTTCGCTGTCTGTTCCGCAGTCTTAACGGTCTTTTGGGCGGTTTTGGCAGTACCTCTACCGACCGTCTTAATCGTCTTTTTTCCTGCGGAAGTGGCAGACTGCTTTACTGTCTTTCCCGTCTGTTCTACGGTCTTGATAGAAGATTTGCCGGTTTGAGCAGCTTGTCTGCCTGTGGTCGTGGTAGTCTGCCTCTGCACCGATTGAGATGTCTGCTGTCGTAAGGACTGTTCAGCTCGCTTCTGCTTAAAGCGTTCCACGCCGTCTTTTGCCTTGACGATATTTTTCTTTGTGGTCTGAACGCCTTTACGTCCCGCTTTATCCAAAGCGTGAGCGCCTTCGTGTACGACGGTATCCGTACCCGCCTCAAAACGGTCGGCAGCATATTCTTCGGTTGAAATCTCTCTTGCCTCGACAGAATGTTCCGCCTTTTCTTTTGTCGCAATATAGGCGTGTTTCATTCTCTGACCGGCGACCGCAGCCTTGTCAATCGTCCTGACCGTACCTTTGACAACATCTCTCGTCTTTATATCAGCCATCGCTTCCTCCTTTCCTGTAACGCTTATTAAACGCAAAAATGAGGGTAAAGGTATTAGACCCTTACCCTCGATGTTTTGCACTCTGTATGCCCTGTAAAATGGCGGTTTTTCGACCTGAAAAGCGTTACATTACTTCACTAATTTAGCTACGACAACGAGCCTTCCGTTCGCCCTCGAATATTCGCAGGTGGAAAGAGAAATCAGCTTATCCCCATACTCTGCGCTGACACCGGTATCATACAGCGACAATTCCCGACACTTTTCGACATAAGCGTTGAACTCGTCCTCGTTCTCTGCGTCTACAAAGTGATAATACTTGAAACTGTCAGGGCTGTCCGAGTAAACAAAGGTTTTGAAAACGGCGATAACTTCGTATTCCTGTACATCGGTCAGGGTATTGAAGCTAATGCGCTTGTGTTGCTCCCAAAACTCTTTATCGGTAAATTTCATCAGTCCTGCGAACATAGACCCATCGTTCATATGATGACCGTAAATGATGAGGTTGTCGCTCGGCTCTTGCACATCGCAGTTTTCCTGCACATAAGGGCAGCCATAGTCGGTAAAGGCTTTGTCAAAGCCGTGTTTCAGATAGAAGTTCGGCTCGTTTTTTGACTGCATTACGGGATAATTGATTTTCGTATCCTCAATGGTAATCCAACCCACCATATCGCTGTTCTGCGTAAACAGTTCCGTATATTCCGGCAGAATGAACTTTGTCTCCGTGTACTGAATAGGCTCGGTAGGCTCAACACTATCATCGGGTTTAGTTTCCACGATTTCAGCAAGGCTGTCATAGAGTACCTCCTGCTTTGCCGACTCGGTGTAATGCTTAATAATAAAACCGGCGCTTACCGCAAAAACAAGGATAAACGCCGTTAAAATCGGAATTAAGATTTTCTTATTCATAGGTTTTCCTTTCTTCGCAAGGCGAGGGTCAAACGCCCTCGCCCGGTTTGGTCGTCATCAGCTTATAGAGCTGCGTGTTCGTCGGGAACTTGTTCACAAACGGAACGAGCGAGCTGCCCACCTTAATCAGCCCGTGTCCCGCTTCAACATTCGTGATATACGACATCTGAAGGTCAGAGATATTCAGCAGCTTCGCAAGTTCAATTCGGTCGGTCGCCGCCTGATTGAGCATTATAATAAACTCGGAGTTGGCAAGCATTGTTCTTGCCGTATGGCTCTGCAAAAGGTCGTCCACGTTCTGCGTAATGCCGGACGCATAAGCGCCGTACTTTCTGACACGCTTCCAAAGCGTGAACAGGAAGTTTGCGGAATACTCGTGTTGGAACAATAGGTAAATCTCATCAATGAAGATGAATGTTTTCTTTCCCTTCGCCCTGTTCTGCGTGATACGGTTGAGAATAGAGTCCAGGACGACAAGCATACCGATAGGCATAAGCTGCTTTCCGAGGTCGAGAATGTCATAGCAAATCAGATAGCTGTTCGTATCCACATTGGTCGGTTTTGCAAAAGTATTCAGAGAGCCGTGGGTGAACAGCTCGATAGCAAGGGCGATTTCCTTTGCCTCCGGCTCGTCCTGTTTCAGAAGTTCGTCTCTGAAATCCTGCAAGGTGGGAACCGTACCCTGATAGTCATTTTGCTGATAGGTACGGTAGACGCTTGCGGTGCAACGGTCGATAATGGACTTCTGCTTTGCTCCGAGGTTGTTTCCGCCGATGAGTTGTTCGCACAATGACATAATGAACTCCGATTTAAGAATGACAGGGTTCGCTCCGTCGCCGTACTCCTTGTTCATATCCATAGCGTTAATGTGATTGGGCGAGGTTGCCGAGATATTGATAATCTGACCGCCCATAGCCTTGACAAGCGGACTGTACTCTCGTTCGGGGTCAATGATGATAACATCGGCGTCGCTTGACAAAATCAGGTTGATAATCTCATTCTTCGCTGCGAAGGATTTACCGCCGCCGGATACGCCCAAGATAAACTCGTTACCGTTGAGTAGTTGCTTGCGGTCAGCGATAATCATATTCTTGCTGATTACATTCTGCCCGTAGTAAATGCCGTTCTCGTGGTAGATGTCCTGCACTCGGAACGGGATAAACACGGCAAGGCTCTCAGTTGTCAATGTGCGGAAAGCGTCAATCTTTCTCGTGCCAAAAGGCATAACGGTATTTAAGCCGTCCATCTGCTGATATTTCAACACGGCGAACTGACATAGGTGTTTTCTTGCCGTAGTAAGAAGCGCCTCCGTGTCGTTGTCAAGCTGCTCCTTCGTGTCGGCTGTATGAACCATTGTCAGTACCGAGAACATCATTCTCTGATCACGGGTCGTCAGGTCATCGAGGAACTCCTTCATTTCCTTTTTCTGCTGCTCCATATCGTAGGGGACGGTAGCGGAAAAATTGTTGTTAGCGTTCTGCCTGCGCTGCCAGTTCGTGATGTTGGTCTCAACGCCGAGCAGACGGCTTTCCGCCTCTCGTACCGCTTCATCGGTAGGAACCGGCACGATGTCAATCGACATCATCAGGTTGCGGTTCATATCTGTAAGCTCCGCAACCATACTGTCTTTGATATAGGACGCATATTCACGAAGAAAAAGGACTCTCCCAAAACGGTCTCCCATCTTGAAATAGTCCTTTTCAAACTCCATTGTGTCGGGGCAGATATAGTCTTTGAAATCGTGTCCTTTCTTTCGGGTCTCTTTGATGTCAAAGCGGAAGGACGTTTCCTCCCCGACACGGAAGAAGTCGTGAATGATACGCAGCCTTTCGTCCGTTTCAAGTTCCACGCACTTGCTGCCCAGCCTCGAAAAGTGAGCGATGAGATCCGCTCCGACACGAGCGAAGTAAGTGCGGGCGTCCTCAACGCTCTTTTTGTTAATGGAAATGGTCACATACTTATCCTGAACGATGGCGTTTGCGCCGGTCGCCTTGTCGAGAAGTATCTTGTTGTATTCTCTGCGGTACTTATCAAGCGGGTCGCCAGTCTCATCAATCAGGAACGCCTTTTCAAAGTCAAGGCGATTGAGCCGTCTGTTGTTAATGGTCAGCTTCGTTGTCGCTCCGCTGTCAAGAGAATTGAGCAGCTCGGAGTATTCAAGGAACATCGCCTCTTTGTCCTCACGGCTTGCCACGGCATAGTTAATATCCGTAAACTTATATGTCTTGGAATACTTATCCTTGCCGACTTTGAAAATGCCATCGTCGTAAATCGCCTTTACCGGAATGACATCCTGCACTCCCTTCGGCACGATAAACTTCTCTTTATCCTGTTTCAAAAGACTTGTTAGTGTCTTAATCATTTGCTTTCATAGCCTCCTTTTGTTTCTGTTCGATATTCGGCTTCATCAGTTCGTAGTAGGTGTTCGTGGAATGGAACACGAGCTTCTTCGGCATAAGGAACTCAGACTTAATCCACGCATAAATCGCTTTTTCTGCGGTCATACCGTTGTACTTGACAAAGCCGAGAGCCGCAAACGGAGCGGCTCCCAAGATACACACCCACGACACGGTTTCAGTGCCGAGGTATGGTTTCAGCAGGAAATATAACCCTACCGCCACCACTACGGCACAGAGAGAAAAAATGAACTGTCTGAGTGACAGTCCGAAAAACATCGCTTCTGTGTAATTTCTGATTTCACGGTTGATTTTTACTTCCATCGGTTATTCCTTTCTCTGCGGTAGGCTTCCTTTGCGTGTTTGATTTCTTCCTCGCAGACGCATTTTTCAGCCAAGCAGTTAATTTTTCCTTTGCGCTTACCGCCATAGTAAAGGCAGTATTTACAATCGCAGTCGTCAAGGGTATATCCCTTGAATTTGTTCAATACCTTTTTCATAACGCTCACCTTACAGTCCCATCATTTCTCTGATGATACGGTCGGACATCTTCACTGCGCCGACAAGGACGAGCATATTAAACACAAGCTCTCCGATATATGCCCACACCTGTGTGACTGCCGCTGCGTCGGGGTTGACGACCGGCGGACTTGACGCAAATAGTGAGAAAATGATACAGGCAAGGACAATGATTGCACCTTCAAGAAGCACGGCGCAGTAGCTTTTCAGAAAGCTTTTGCCAACATTCTGCGTCGGTTCTCCCGCAAAGGTCGATAGCGGTATCGGAGCCATAGCCGTGTACATATACAGTTTGAAGAAACGACCATAAACGGTCATTATCATAATGAACGAGAGTACGGTAATGAACAGACCGCCGATGAGGGTTACTGCCCAAAGCGGTATGCTCTCAAAGAAACCGCAGTCCTCGATTGTGGTTATCATCTCTGCCGGCAGGGTGGTTTGCTGCGGACTTCCGAAGCCTGCCGCCGTCATTATCGAAGAAATGGTTCCCTGCACGATATTGAAAAGCGCAAGCATTAGCTCCATTCCATAGGTGATGACGCCTTTGGCAATGGCAAATCGAATGAACAGCTTGAGTGCGTGTTCGGGCTTTTTAACTTCCGTGAAGCTTCCGCAGGTTCTGACCACGCCGATTACGAAAAACAGCACGAGCAGAGCCAAGCCGATAGCCTGAAGCGCACCGTTTATATTGACAATGACGCTCCAAATACCGCCGCCTTTGAAATTCTGCGGACTGGTCGTTATAAGCTGCCATATCTCGGCAAGTTTCTCGTTCCAAGTCTCTAAGGCGTTTTCAAGGTTTTGAACTACCCAGTTATCACTCATCTTTCGCACCTCCTTATACAAATTTGGGGGCGTACCGTTTTACCGATACGCCCCCTGTGCCAGTTTTCAATCAGCCGGTGATAAGGGTAAGGATTTCCTTTGCGAAAGTGATGATGATACCGCCTGCAAGAGTCAGAAAGCCGTTCGCCCTCTGAGACGGGTCGTGGCTTTTCAGCGAGAGACCCACCTGCACGATACCGAAGCCGAGCAGGATAAGTCCGATTGCACGGATAAGTCCGAAAATGAAATCGGACAGGTTGTTTACCACCGTAATCGGGTCAGAAGTTGCCGCAAATGCGGGTACGCAGGTGCCGGCAAGGATTGTCAGCGCAGCGACAAGAGAGCAGTAAAACCGGAAGCCTTTCTTGACCTTGCCGGTCATAGGCAGCCGAGTAGCGGTGTTGTTCTTTTTCTTATTCATAAACATTGTGTTTACCTCCAAATATTAAAAGTTGTTGTCATCTTCAAAGTCCTCATCGGACAGAAGCTCATAGGTTGTTTCGGGTGTCTGAATATCAGATACCTCTTTCGGGTTAATATCCAAGACAGCGATAGACGACGATTTCAAATTCACTTCGCCGTGTCGGTACGGCTTTTCTTTTCCATCGGCTGTCATTGCCACGTTTGGATGTTTCAAAATGTCGTATTTGAAATCCATCACAGGTCGCTCTCCTCGGATAAAGAGGATAGCGTACTGGTTATCGAGTAGCCTCACCTCATCGGGTGTGAGCAGTTCACGACCGCTGATTTGATAGTTGGTAGAATAGTTGCCGTTACGCCCCATACTCTTGCCGAAGGTATTGGTGTCGATGGTTTCCTTGCCGAGCAGCTCCGACACATATTTGTGGGTGGACTGTTCATTGCCACCGAGGTAAAGGAACTCATCACAGTTACCTACAATGCTTTCCCATTGCTTCTCGAACAGCGCCTTCAACTGTGCCAGGTTCTGCAAGATGATACTCACTGAAACGCCACGGGAACGCATAACTGACAAAATCTTATCGAAATCATCGGGAAGCGACACATTAGCGAACTCGTCCATCAAAAAGTGGACGGGCATTGGCAGGCTCCCGCCGTGGATATGGTCGGCAGCGAAAAACAACTGCTGAAAAAGCTGCGTATAAAGGATAGACACCAAGAAATTAAAGCTTGAGTCGTTATCGGGTATCAAGGCAAACAGAGCGACCTTTTTCTCGCCCATAGAGGGCAAGTCCAGTTCGTCCGTGATTGTGAGTGAAGCAAGACTTTCAAGATTGAACTTTTCAAGTCTCGCCGCAAGGGTTATCTGAATGGATTTCAGGGTTTTGGCAGAACCGGCGTGGTAGGAATGATAATATTTCAAGGCGATATGCTCCGGATTTTGAAATTCTAATTCCGAGAACAGTTCGTCAAGCGGAGATGGGCGGGTATCTTCCTCATCCTCAATCGACGCAGCTCTGAGCATTTCCATAACCATCGCAAAGTTCTGTTCTTCCGGCGGCGCTTCGTAGTGCAGATAAAACACAAGCGCCAAAAGCAGCATTGAAGCCGCCGTATCCCAAAAAGGGTCGTTGGACTGCGAGCCTTTCGGAGTGGTACTCTTAAAGAGGTTCGTCACGAGCTTTTGCACATCGTTATCCGATTGCAGATAAACAAAGGGATTGTAACAATGGCTTTTTTCCATAGAGATAAGGTCAAGGACTCGTACCTCATATCCTTTTTTCTCAAGGAGCCTTCCCGTATCTCGCAATATCTCACCTTTCGGGTCAAGAATGACGAATGATGTGTTGCACTGCATAAGGTTCGGCTTACAATAAAACCTTGTCTTACCTGCGCCCGAACCGCCGCACACAAGAGTGTTCAGGTTTCGTCGGTGCTTTTTGGCATTGAGACCAATACGCACATTCTGCGTCATCAGTTTATTTTCCGAGGGCGGGGATTGTCGGTATTTCTTATCCACGGCTTTTGCGCTGCCCCATTTCGCAGAACCGTGTTCCTCACGCCTTCGGTAGTTCTTCTGTGTTGAGAAGTAAATTCCAATGCCCATCGCATAGGCAAGAAGCAAAACGAGGACAGTTTTTAAGCTGTCCTCGCACACTTCAATATGGAAAGGGTCATTGAAAACGGTCAAAAGCTTTGGCAGTATCTCAGGCAAGCCGCCTTTGACAGACGGCGCTATGAGCAGCGCAAGCCAAATGACCAAAGGGATACCGATGATGGCAAGGATAATCGAAGCCTGACGGTCGTTATCTCGCTTCATCTCGTTCCTTAATCACTTTGAACTTTTTCTGTGGGGCTGTACCGACCTTCACAATCAGGTCGTCAATGGCGTCGGTTGACTTTCCCTCATTCATAAGGTCTGTCTTTTTATCATTCAGAGTGCGAATGATGATACCGTGTTCATAGTCGTCCAAAGCGACGTGATACAGTTTTTCTCTTTCCATAATCGCACCTTATCTTTCGTATTCTTTGCTTCGTGCCTGCTTCTGCTTATACTGCACTTCCGAGATACGGGAGTGAACCTCAGACATTGCGTTCCTTGTCCTGGAAAGCTCGGCACGGACTCCTTTCGGCTCCATCTCTTTGAGTGAGTCGGGAATACGGTTGATAGCAAAGTTCTGTGTATCTACGCCGTACTTCTTGCAGAGCATATACCCGATACACACGGCGGGAAATCCCATCTCGGAACGGCTGTATCGTTCGCTGTTGATGGAAAGCTGAGCGTGACCGAGTTCCTGCGCTACGCACTGTGCCACCGCCACGCTGTCGCCCGTATTTCTCTTTACGAAAAGCGTCTGCTTATCGTTGTTGTAAAATGCCGCCATATTGGGATACGGCAGCTCATCGCAAGCCTCTACTTCCACCAGAGACGAGTCAAGCATAGCGGTGATAAGAGCCTTTGGGTCTTTATTCGCCGTTGGTGCCGGCGTTTTGCGCCCGTTGGTCTGCGACACATCAAATACTTTTTTCACATTGTAGGAAACGCCGGTCGAACCGTCCTTCTTTGTGTATTCGACCGGTTCAAGGATAGAAATGCTCTTTGCACCTTTCGAGACACGCACATTCTCTTTGCTCCAATCATCGTAGTCTTTGAGCTGCGTCGCCGTGGGAAGCTGCTTATAGATAAGCAGAGCATTCACAGCAGAATATCTGTCCATACGGCTCTGCGTATCGAGAAAAGCGGTGAACTTCTCAGGGTCGTTTACGATTTCTTCTACCGCTTCGTCCGCCATCTGATAGACGGCTTCCTTTTCGGCTCGTTTCTTTTCGGCATACTCCTCTTTGGAAAGCTTCGGTCGATTATCAGAAGCTTTTTTCGGCGTAAAATTGTTTGTCATTATGATTACCTCTCTTTCGGTTTCTTCGATTTGGATTTGGGTTGCTGATGAACGGTTTGAGCCGTTTTCGTTTGAGATTTAGGTTTCTCGGTCTCCGGCACGGTTCGCTCTGCTTCTTTTCTCTGTTTCGCCTCGGCAGCATATCGGTCGAGTTTTTCTTTGACCGAAGGCTTCTTCTCGGCGGGCTTTGAGATACCCTTATCAGTTTGCAAATCTGCCGGTTCTGAGTTTTGCCTTGACAGAGGGTTTTTGTCTGTCTTGGCGACTGTGGGGTTTTCGTTGCTGCCCATTTCTTTCTGAATAGGTTTCCTGACTGCTTCCTCCGTAATGATTTCGCTCTTGCTCTTGGTCGGCTTGTCCTGTTCCTTCGCCTCACGCTGCTCGACAGCTTTCTGCGCTTCGGTAACAATGGCAGCCTTGTCAACAGAGCTGAGTTCAAATCTTTCAACGATACGCTGAATTTTGGAAGCGTCCTCGGCACGGGCGATAATGTCAATCGGCACGTTGTCGCCTTTGGTGTTTCTGTCCCTGAGTACACAGTACAGAACGCCGTAACGCTTTGCTTGTTCCGTAAACTTTTTCAAGTCCTTGTTGGGGATAGTAAACACTTTCAGCTCTTTGCCGGACTTAATCATATTGGTAAGTCTCGCCTTGCCCTTCGTCTTTTGCTCCTGCTTCAAGACCGAAACAAGCAAGAGGGCAACATTCTTCGCAGCCGACCCCGATAGTTTAGCGGCGACTTCAAAGCCTTCAAGCGATAGCCTGACGACCTGTTCCGCTGCGTCACCTCCGTTGTTCATAACGGTTGCGCTCCTTTCCTTTGGATTTTTCTTCATCTGCGTGGACTTGTTCGAGGTTGTGTTCTATGACCTTTGACCTCTCTGCAATCCCATCGCAAAGCGTGACCTCCTTTCGGAGTGTCCGTATTCTGTCGGTTATTGTCGAAATCTGTCCCTTGACCTTTGAAAGCTCATCGTCACTCAAATTCCTCCTAAGCGTTTTTCGCAGGTGCGTTCTTTCGTCAGTCAGGGTTGCGATTTGATTTTCAATCGACGCCTTATATGAGAAAAGCTCCTTGTCAGTTGAGATGTTCTCCCTGCCAAGAAGCCTTGCCTCCATTGATATGCGGTCGAGCTTCAGCAGATCCTCTTTGAGAAGATAGTGAAGTCGTGCCGTATTCTGCTTTTTATACTTGGGCAGATAACCAAGTCGGTAACAATAGTAAAGATACAGTCCGTACAGACCGCCTTTCTTGCGAAGCTTATTTCCTCTCGTTGGCAGTCGGTACTGTCTCGGTCGAAAGGTTTCCCTCTGAAACGGCTCTATCTTAATCCTCTGATTTTCGATGAGCCTTCGCTTGATAGCTTCATTGGTGTATTCCTCTCCGAGATTTTTCAGGCGTATCGGTTTGTCGTAGCCTTTGAGGATTATCGTCCAATACTTTCTGCTTTCGCTCACTTGCAGCTCGCACCCCATTTCTTTGAGAGCGTATTTCATCGCCGCAAGATTGGTAGAGTGGGAGATTGCTTTGTCGATTGCTTCTCTCGCCATTGTGTAGCGGGTCGGCATACCGGCTTTCTCTTTTTTGTAGTAATAGGACGACTGTTTGCTGCGGTTCGGTTTTGGATTATAATACAGTCCGTACTTCTCACAGATACGGTCGGCAACGAGCCTGAACTTGAACCACGCTTTTTCTTCTCCCCATAGTCTTTTGCCATCGACAAAGGACACAGAGTTGATTACGAAATGGCAATGCAGGTGTTTGGTGTTCAGGTGTGTCGTCACAACGATTTGATAACGCTTTCCCCAAACCTCGTTTGCAAACTCCATTCCGATTTTCTGTGCAAGCTCCGGCGAGATGTCCTGCTCCTTAAAACTAAGGTATCCGTGGTAGGCTTGTATGCCGTCCTCTTTGCCGTAGCCTTGTTTTACGGACACGAATTGGTCACGGGCAGTCGCAGGATTGCAGTTGATACCCTCAACATAAAACTCCTGCTCCGTTTTTTCCTCGTCCTTTGCGTAGTCAATCACATCTCGGAGCGCCTGATACTGTGCTTTGGTATAAATAATCCTCGCCGCAGTCTTTTTGGGATTGGTCGCATAGTCAATGACCTGTCCGAGCCGAGTGGTAACAGACCATAGCTTACTTACTGCCACTTCATCTCGCTCTTTTCAGGGCGAAGGAACGCTCTCTCGATGTCCGCCTGAAATTTGTGCCATCGCTGCGCTTCACGCTTTAACATCGGAGCGTCCACAAAACCGAGGGTGTTTGCCTTAACGGAAAGCTGATTGATGTTGTTGCCGATGGCGGACAACTCACGCATTGCGTCGTAAAACTTCTCGTCGGGTTTCTCTCTCGGCTCGTACCCTTTGAGAAGCAGACGGATTAACCCCGCCTCCGACACACAGGCTTTCTTTGCTTTCTTCTGTAAGTCTTGTGCTTCGCTGCGGTTAAGACGGATAATCTTCTGAATGTTTCTTACTCTCATTGACCTCGTTCCTTTCACATATTTCATCGTGCAGGCGGTTTACTTGCAGAAGGCACATTATCACGATACCGACCAAACCGCCGAGCATTAGACCTATCATAAAAAAGATAAACTCACTCATAATTTTCACTCGCTTTCTGTATTGGGGTATTAGGGGCAGCCCCTAACGAGAGTACCGTTTGGGAGCTTTGGCTATCCAAATGGTCTGCTCGCTAAGAATACGCACTCCTATCGGGCTGCCCTAAATTCTGTCGCTCATCGCTCCATTTCCTTTGACTTTGGCTTAAAAGGCACAGCCGTAATTCCGTTTTGGGTATGCACAAAAGTCTCAGGATATTTGAACATCCTCTCGTATTTCTGAGCCAAATCTTTCGGAAGGCTTTGGAATGTTTCGGACTCAATCGGGGCATAGCAGACAAAGAATTTGCCGGCGATGACGTCAAGCATTTGCTTTTTGCTGTCGTCTTTCATATAACATCTCTCGATTTTCCAACCGTCTTTTCCGCCGTGTTCCTTTGCCATATATCGCTCCAAGCGAACATTTCTATCGCTCCCGTCAAGGGAAGAACCGTAAATCGAGTAGCCACCCATATTCGGCATAAACGCCTTGTTGTTGCTGCTTACCGCATAAGTTCTTGCCGCTTCGGGATACTCCTTATCGAAACTGTCCGCAGAAAAAACGATGAAGCCGACGACAGAATTTCCGCCGCTGCGCTCCGCTTCTCGGAAGCGGGAAGTCATTTCCTCATAGGTCATTTCTTCTTCGGGAGCCTCGCTGTAAATGGCACGGTTATACGGCTCGCCGTTGATTTTTCCTTCCTCGTTGCAGATGATAGCAACCTCATCGCTGAATGGCATATATTCCTCAATGTCACCGCCGACCGCCCTTTGCATAGCTTCAAGGCTGTCCTCAATCTCAATGAATTTCGGGTACTTGTTCGGCTCAACCAAGAGGACTGTAATCTTATTTGCCGGTTCCAATTTCAGAAAAAGCTCGCTCTGTTTTGTTGCGGTCGGGTCAAAAACAACCTCGTTAAAACCGATGTTGTCGCAGAAATAGAAACCGTCTTTCAGCTTGTCCGAGCCGGTCACTTCCACCACATCGGAGACCGAAAGCGACCTCGATCGATACCCTTCGGGGTGGTTGATATTAAGCATTCGGAACACATCTTCCAAGCTCTCGCAGTTGACTTCGCCCTCAAAAACGCAGTCGTAAATGCTGCTGTCAACGACCGGCACTCCGGCTTCCGTCATAGCTTTATCGTATAAGCCACGGAAGGCTGCGGTATGCTCATCTCGGTCTAAACTAACCTGATAAATTTTGATTTTCATTAGCGTTCAACGCTCCTTTCACGATTGTGATTTGGCTGCCTGATATGCAGCTTTGAACATAAAAAATCGTTGACATCCTTGCCACAAGGCGGTGGATCGTCAACGACTTCGTAACGGTCGGGTAGAATAGTTTTTAGAGCTTCCGTTATTCTTCTGCCCGCCGTGTCGTTATCAAAATGAAGAACAATACGATTGATATTTGGGTGCTGTTCAAGGAACACCTCAAGGGCAACCGGCACTTTGCTTTCGGCTATGTCTCGCTTCGGTTGATACACGCCGGAAAGAGAAACAAGGTTTTCGCTTCGCCAGTCCTTGCCGTCAAGTTTCATCAAAGTGGCATAGGAGAGCAGGTCGATGGCACATTCAAAGAGGTGCAAATCCCGTCCGTTTCCATCTGAGATACGGAACGAATACTGCTTCTTGCTGCCGGAACAGTCGCCCATAATCCTTGCGGCATTGGTAGCTCTGTATGCGGCGTACTTCGCTTGTCCGTTCTCATCAAAGCCGACAAAGACGGCGTTATGATACGGGAGAGACTCAAAGAGAAACCCTTTCCGCAAGCAGTAGTTGATGATTTCATAGTCAATCCCACGACCAAACAGATACTCTGTAACCTTGTCCGCCGACTTGCATTTTTCAGGAAGCAGGAGCGGCGTTTCCGCCGCCCTCGCTTCTTCTTTTTGTACGTTCCCCATAACAGGATAGGCAACAGTAGCGTTTCCCAAAATTGCTTGCACGGCTTCGAGAAAGCTGTATCCCTGCACTTTTATGAGATAGTCAAGAGCAGTTTTGCCCCCGATACCTCGGCTCCACCACATCCATTTTCCGTTGGATATTTTCAGGCTGTCGTGTTCCTTCGTGCAATAGGTGCTGCCCGAAACTCTCACAAGCTGGCTCGGTTCGCAGGCTTGCAGGTAGGTCAAAAGGTCAATCTGTTTTGCTTCCAATATCACCTCCGGCGATATATACGGCATATCGTCACCTGCTTTCTTTCTGCCGTGCTTTCATCTCTTTGACTGCACGGTTTACCGACGAGTCAATGCTGTCACGCACCATATCCATATAGTTCACATCACTTTTAAGCCAATCGTTATACAGCCGGTCGAGAGGGTGTTTGCATAGATACAAAGCTTTTGCTTTTGTCGGTTCAAGCTCCATCAAACTGCACTCACTCAGGAAATCCTCTTTGATCGTAAGCTCGTAAGTGTGTTTCAAAATCTCTGCCGGTTCTTTGGACTTGAATTCCTCAACGAGGTTATCATATTCCTTTTTCATTTTTTCGCAGAGTAGCTGGTTATAATCTGTTGCCATATTCAAGAACTCCTTCCTTTGTTGATTTAATTGTAAATTGGTTGTTAGCGTTCATAATCTCGCTCCCTTTTTTCCGGTTGCGCCTCGCCCTCATCGAGTTCACCGCCTACGATTTCATTCTCGTTCTTATCGAGGTTGAGCAGAATATTCAGCTCATCAAGACGAGCCATTTTGCTTTTCAGCTCTTCCTCTTTTGAGAAAGGCTTTTCGGCTTCCGCCTTTGCGGTCTCAAACTGCTTCTCGGTATTTTCAAGGTCGTTTTCCGCGCCTTTCAGCATTTCCTCAAAGCGTTCAATGCCGTTGTCAAGACGGGTGATGTTGCCGTGAATATCCTCGCCAAGAGGCACGTTGCGGCTCGTCTCGCCTTTGAGTCTGACGACATATTGACGCTCCACGGTATCAAAGAGCAGCTCGGTCGTAAACCCTCTGTATGCTCCAAGCGGAACGGGGTCGGGACTGTTCATTTCCTTGCAGGCGTCGATAATTGCTTTGCCGGCTTCCGCTTTTTCGGAATAAAAAACACCCTTGACCTCCATACCGGCAAAGCGGTCATCGGTAGGCTTCGGGTGTTCCTGCGCCGTTTTCACATCTGCCTTTAATCCCTCGATACGGGAGTGCAGAGAGGCGATACGCTGCGGATAGTATTTGATTATCTTGTCCTCCAAGCTGTACTTTTCGGACAGGAAATTGGATTTCAAGAGTTTCAATTTCTGAACCTGAATATCCAAGTCCATCTTCTCTTTGATATACGGATTGCCGGTTGCGAGCATTTTTATCTCGGCGTAGGACAACGCCGTTTCGTCTATATCTTCTGCGGAACGGACAGGCGATTTGCTCGTCATAATCTGACTTGCGAATTTCTGCTTGCCCTCCACAAGTTGATACAGATATGCGTCGAAGGTTTCTTCCGTAACAAAACGGAACACATCGACTTCGGCATTTGAGTTGCCCTGACGAATGCTTCTGCCCAAACGCTGTTCAAGGTCGGACGGTCGCCACGGGCAGTCAAGGTCAGAGGAAGCGGCGAGTTTGTCCTGCACATTGGTTCCTGCTCCCATCTTTTGTGTGCTACCCATCAGGATACGGACATCACCTCGGCGCACCTTTTTGAACAGTTCTAACTTCTTCGCTTCGGTATCCGCTTCGTGTATGAATTTTATCTCATCAACCGGTACTCCTTTCTCAATCAGCTTCTTACGAATGTCATCATAGACGGAAAAATTGCCGTCGTTCTTCGGGGTGGAAAGGTCGCAGAAGAATAACTGCGTCAATCGTTTTTCCTTTCCTTTTTCCCAAGTATTGAACATCTCATTAACGCAGGCGTTCAGCTTGCTGCCCTCAAAATCAGGCAGCATTGGGTTGAGTAAGCGTTGGTCAAGGGCGAGTTTGCGCCCATCGTTTGTGATTTTCAGCATATTATCTACGCTTGCGTCCACCGCTCCGCTGTGTACCTTTTCGGCTCGTTCTGCAAGCGCCTTCACCATTTCTTTCTGGATTTCAGACGGCTTCACGGAGATGTTGTGAAAGTTTGCTTTTGGCACGGGAAGGTCAAGCATATCTGCGGTTTTAATATCCGCCACCTCTTTGAACATTGCCATCAGTTCCGGCAGGTTATAGAACCTTGCGAACCTTGTTTTGGCTCTGTACCCCGTACCTTCGGGGGTCAATTCCACGGCTGTCACGGTCTCACCAAAGGTGGAAGCCCAAGCGTCGAAGTGTTGCAGATTGTTCCTTTCAAGGGTCGCATACTGCAAGTACCTCTGAATGGTATATAGCTCCACCATAGAGTTTGAGATTGGCGTTCCGGTCGCAAAGACCGTACCACGACCGCCCGTGATTTCGTCAAGGTATCTGCACTTCATAAAGAGGTCGGAGCTTTTCTGCGCCTCGGTCTGTGCGATACCGCCTACATTCCTCATCTTTGTGTAAAGGTAGAGGTTTTTGTAGTAGTGGCTCTCATCGATAAAAAGCCTATCGACGCCGAGTTCCTCGAATGTCACCACATCGTCCTTGCGTGTTTGGTCGTTCAGCTTTTCAAGCTTCTGCTTAATGGATTTTCGGGTTTTTTCAAGCTGCTTTATGGAAAAATTCTCTCCACGATTTTGCTTCAAGTCCTTTATCCCTTCGGTCACTTCTTCAAGCTGCTGTTCCAAGATTGCCCTCTGCCTTTCGATTGACATCGGGATTTTTTCAAATTGCGAGTGTCCGATGATTATGGCGTCGTAGTCGCCGGTAGCGATACGCCCACAGAACTTCTTGCGGTTCTTTGTTTCAAAGTCTTTTTTCGTAGCCACCAAGATATTGGCGGACGGGTAAAGCTGCAAGTATTCTGCCGCCCACTGCTCGGTCAGGTGGTTCGGCACGACAAAGAGCGACTTGTTGCAAAGTCCAAGCCTTTTCGACTCCTGCGCCGCCGCTACCATCTCATAAGTTTTTCCTGCGCCGACGGCGTGGGCGAGCAGCGTATTCCCACCATAGAGAATGTGTGCCACGGCATTTTTCTGATGTTCCCTCAGTTCGATTTCGGGGTTCATACCACTAAAAGTGATATGGCTCCCGTCATACTCACGGGGTCTTATGCTGTTGAACTTTTCGTTATACAGCTTCGTCAGTTTTTCTCGGCGGGTAGGGTCTGCCCATATCCAGTCCTGAAAGCCCTGCTTGATAAGCTCCTGCTTCGACTGAGCGATTGCGGTCTCTTTTTTATTGAGTACCGCTTTCTTTTTGCCCTCGTCATCTTCGATATAGTCAAAGATACGCACATCTTTCAGGTTCAGGGTTTCCTCGATAATCTTATAGGCGTTGATACGGGAAGTACCGTAGGTGTTGTATGCCTTGACATTGCCTCGGTCGTAGGATTTGCCCTCGACATTCCACTCGCCTGAGTATTGAGAAAAGTGAACTTTAATATTATACCTTGCCCAGAGGGGTGTATCTAAGAACTCATACATAAACTGCTGTGCTATTTCAGGCGGCAGCCAAGTTGCGCCGAGACGCACGGAGATTTCACTTGCTGTCAGGTCTTTCGGCTGCACTTTTTCAAGTGCTTCCACATTGACCGTATAATCTTCGGGGTAGACCTCCGCAGACCTTCTGGCAAGGGCAAGCTTCTCTCTGACATTGCCGGAGAGATACTCGTCCGCCATCAGATATTTCGGCTCTGTGCTGTTTCCGTAGCCATACAAGGGATTTAGGAAGATAACGCCTTTCAGGTCGCTGTAAAGCTCCTGTTCCGTCTTACCGGTGAGTTGCTGCATATACGGCATATCCACGGTCGCTTTTTCGCCCATTGAAACGGCGAGCGCCTCGCTTGCGGTATCAACTTCGGTCACGGGAATGTGCGGCTTAATGGTTCGCTTGGTAAACATATCGGCTTTGCGTTCCAATTCGCCGTTTTCATCAAGCACTTCAAGGGCGGCAAGCAGAGCGTAGGAACTGTCGGCGTTGAAAGCGGAAGTATTCGCCCTGCTGTTAATCAGTCCGTATTTCTTCGTAAAGTTGTCGTAAAGCGTGTTCAGCTTCTCTTGCGCCTGCTTAATCTCGCTGTCGGGATAATCCTCGGTCTGCCATTCGATAAGTTCTCTCACGCAGTCACGAATGACAATCATACCTTTAATGCGGTTTTCCGCAGTCGCAGAGACTTCCACCGGCGTCATTTTTGAGTTTTCACGGAAGTAAATCACATCGTCCACGACGGTGTAAGAAAAGTTCCTCACGGACGGGTCGGCGGGGATTGAATTGTCCTCACTCTCCATTTCGTCGTCCATCTCATAGTCTGAGATCTCGCCGTGGATATTTGAGACAGCTTCCGCAAGCTGACTTTCAAGGTCGGCGTTCTCATACGGTTCACAGGTGCTTTCCAAACCGAAGCGCCCCGTCACCATTTTCATCTCGCCAAGCACCATTTCGGGGTGTCTGACAAAATATGAGTTCATCTCAATACCGTTTTCATCGGTGTCAAGATGAACCCAATCCGGCTCAATGTCTATCAGACGGTCTCTCTTTTGCAGGAACAGAATGTCCGATACGACCTCCGTGCCGGCATTGCTCTTAAAAGTGTTGTTCGGCAGACGGATTGCTCCCAAAAGGTCGGCTCTCTGTGCGATATACCTGCGAACCGCAGAGTTGGTCTTATCCATAGTGCCTTTGCTCGTCACAAGCGCCATCACTCCGCCTGGTCGCAGCTTATCAAGGCTTTTGGCGAAGAAATAGTCGTGAATGAGGAAGTTGTGCTTGTCGTACCTCTTGTCGAGAACCTTAAAATCCCCGAAAGGCACATTGCCTACAACTCCATCAAAGAAGCTGTCGGGAATGTTTACTTCCTCAAATCCACGAGCCGCAATAGAGGACTTCTGATAAAGCTGCTGTGCGATACCGGCAGAGATGGGGTCAAGCTCCACACCGTAAATCTTAGCGTTTTCCATCGACTGCGGAAGCATACCGATGAAATTGCCGATACCGCAGGAAGGTTCCAATAGGTTGCCCTCACGAAAGCCTATCTGCGAAAGCGCATTATAAATGGCGGTCGTTACTTCGGGCGGCGTGTAGAACGCCGTCAGGGTGCTTTCCCTTGCCGCCGTGTATTCCTCCGGCGTCAGCACGGTTTTCATCTCCAAATACTCTGTACCCCAAGCGGAGTTGTTCTCGTCAAACGCTTCGGGAATACCGCCCCATCCGACATACTTCGACAAAATAATCTGTTCGTCCGGTGTTGCAAAGCGGTTTTCTTCCTGACATTTTTTTAGAAGCTGAATAGCCATAATGTTTCTGCGGAAGCGTTCTTTTTTACCGACCGTTTCCACGGGATTTACTTTCAGGTCAAAGGTGTGTCGCTCCGACATCGGTATATCGGGGTGCAGGTCAAAACCTCTGACCTTATCTTTTTTCGTCTGCTCCCATTTGGGGACGACCGGCGCTTCCACCTGTTCAGGTATTTCTCTGCCTGACCTTTCTGTAAGAGCGAGCATTGTTTCTTCGCTCCTGCCGATGAAGTCGGGCGTCGGGTCGGCGTATTCAATGAGCATTTCGGCATATTCGGGCGTACCCAAGTCGATTAGTTCTGTATAGGCGTGTCCATCAAGGAAATCAAAGAATTCCTCTGCCGTTTCTGTTTTTCCCTTTGCTTCGGCAATCAGGTCATAAGGCAAATGCAGGATTACAAACTGACCGCCTGCCACAGCGTCGGGGTTGTAATATATCGCTTCATATTCCTCCGCTTCGGGGCGGTGGAAGAAGTAGTCAATCTCTCCGATAGGAGTAGTGTTGGGGTCGGTTTCTTCTCTTTCAGGGTTCAGGTACTCTCCAAGACCGGCTTCCTCGATGGCTTTTACATAGTCGTCTGACAGGATTTCGTCTGGCGTGATGGTCGCAAGGACACTGTTTGCCCTGTCGTCCTCAAATGTGTAAGACGGACTTATGGAACGGCTTGTAACATAGAACTTTTTGATGTTGCCGTCATAGTTCCTGACTGCCTGCTGAAAAACCTGCAAATCTTCAACGGTAAAAATGCCCTGTGTTACCCAGTACATCTCGTTTCCGTTTACCAAATCGGCTTCCTTAAAGCGCATATGGTGGGGAATAAGTTTCTCAAATTCGGTGCTACTGAACCGAACTTCCGCCTGTTCCTGCGCTTCCTGCTCGGCTAACTGCTGTTGCTCATAGTAGTCGGGGTCGTCGTATTCGTTTATATCAAACGGAGCCGGCTCGTCATCTGACCTTTCTTCCTCGGCGGGTGTGTCCAAAACCTTTAAGTGGTCGTTCATCGGGTTTTCCCGCACTTTACGGTCAAATTCCTCCCTTGTAAGCTCTTTATTAAAAAGTGGCATTTGCGTGTCGTAGAGCATAACACGGCTTTCGTCAAAGGAAAGAATTTCATACTCGGAAGCGCCGATATACACGCTGTCCCCAAGATGATATTCGTATCTTGCTTCCTGTTCCGTTTCAGGTTGTGGGGGAGCAGCAGACAGGATTTCACGATTGCGACGCTGTTCGGCAGCTTCCGCCCGCCTTTCTTCCTGCTTTTGAAGCCAGTCGGGATAGGCTTCCTTTTCCTTTGGGTTCAGGTATCTGTCCATACGGATAAGTTCACCGATACGCTTCTCTACCTGTTGCCAAGACAGGTCGATATGAGGCTTATCGTTCCCGATACCTCTTGAAATGCGGATACCCTTGCCGTCGTGCTGCTCATCAATGCCGGCTCCGACAATGGCAGGGTAAACACCGCCCCAGCCGTACTCGCTTTTCAGAAAATCTGCGTTTTCCTTTGCGGACAGACTTTTTTCAAACTGCTCATAGATACGCATTTTTCCTTCCGAAACGCCGCTTCCACGAGTCAGAACTTCGTCTATAATCTCCTGAGGAAAAGTAAAGGCAGAGGTTTTTCGTTCCTCTGCCTGACTGTCAAGTATTAAAGTGAACTGCCCGTCCATAGACGGTAAAGGCTTCATCTCATCGGTTAACTCTCCGAGCAATCGCATTGCCTGAAAGTGCTGTGCGATAACGCCCCAGTCGTAGAAGCTCTGTGCGGTTCGGCTGTCGTATTCGCCTTCCCACAGATGAAGCACATTCTGATAGGTCTTGTAGCCTACGAGCCTGCCGTCGTCCAATGTGAGATGGGTATAATCGTTGTTGAAAATGCTCTTGATATACTCGGTACGCTCCCCGTTATCGGTATGCCCTTCATAGAAAGCGTCGATTTCTTCCTTTGACGCTTTCAGGTGCGGGGTCGTGCGGAGCATTTCGTTTATCGTCTCATCGTTGCCGAAAAACGGCAGGCTTCTGTCCTCGTTATTACGGTCATAATACTCTAAGCGAATATTACTTCCGCTTTCACCACTTCCTGCGCCGAGTTTCTCAGATTGTTCATCAGGCGAACCCACTTCATCATATCGGTCGCTTTCAGTTCCTCGGTCAGACCCTCTTTCTGCGCCATCTGCCTGACGAGCGTTTCCTCCATCTCGGTCGCTCTCTGTTGAACCTCCGCCAAGTGCTGCGTCAGCGTTCCTTTGGTCAGCAGATTGTAGTACAGGATTTTGTGATGGTCTCTCAGATAAGACCGCCTCATCTGCGCCCATCTGCCCAGGTTCACGTTCGGCTGCTCCGGCATTTTCAGGTTCGGAAGATTGTAATCTCCCACCATCGAATAAGTGATTTCTGCCATTGTCGTTGCTCCTTTCGTTGTTTTCGTTTCTATTGTAATCGGAACGGCTCTCGGCGGCAATTATGCGATTTTGCTTTTCGAGGACGTTGATGGTACGAGCAATCTCCGTCAGCCCCATTTCAGCAATATCGCTCGTCGCAAATCCGACTGCGTTAATCATTTCGGGTGTATTGAAATACCCGATGTTCATAAAGCTTTCCGCAGAATAGCGGGAAGTATCCAGTCCGAGGCGGACGGTTATCATATACGCCACGCTCTGCTTCACAAGCTGCGTATAGATGTCGCTTGCTGCTTCCGGTAAAAGAGATTGAGCGACTGAACCTTCCTGCAAACTCTGCAAATCGGCAAGGTAATCTGCAATATTGTCGTCAACAGCGTTGCCGGCGCACCCTTCGATGATACTCTCAAGGGTACTGTTGTCGTCTGCTTCTCCGAAGGTATTTTCAAGCGTCTCTGCGACGTCGCTCTCATATTCCGGCTTCATCTGCCAGAGGGGAACCGGTCTTGCGTAACGGCTTCCGTGGGTATCCGATATGTCAAAATAATGGGTAAGTCTCTGTCTCTGACGGTTCTCGTCCTCGAATACGGCGATACCTTTCGCCCCACGGTTGACCCATCTGCCAAAGCTGCCGTTCCAACGCTCAATGGGCAGTACCGCCGTTGCGTCCGGTCGCTGGGCATAGAGAAGAAGCTGCTCGTCAAAACGCAGCCTGAAATTATAGCTTGCCGTTCTGAGAAGCCCCTGCCAGTTTAACGGATTTTCCGATACAGACGCACAGGTTCGGTCGTACAACTCGGAAATCAAATCGTATTTTCTTGCCATCGGTCATCGCCTCCTTATCTTTCAAGTGTTTTGTTTCGTTTAGGTGGTGTTTTTGTTTTTTCAAACGGTTCCACCTTATGCCCGTTCCTTTCACAATGCTCGGCAAACTCGCAGATATGATAGACATAGCTGCCGACCTCTAAATGATAGTCGTCGATATATCGACAGGTACGAACCGAGGTATTTCCGTTGCTCAGACGTATTAGGATATTATCGCCGTCCGCAATGCGGAATTTCTCGTTGTAATTGCTGTCAATAAAGCGGATGCCACGGCGAGCCTTTTCCATATGATTGTCAAGCCATTCCTTTACATAGCAATAGCAGAAAAGATTGTATTCGCCCTTATTTGGGTTCATACACAGAAGATAGGCGTACTTATCCGTATCCACTCGAACTCCGTAAAAATACGGTTCTATTTTCATATTGCTCTGCGGCGTGTCGTTACAATATCTGTTCATAGCTGCTCTATCGCTTAAAATATCACCTTTTTCACGCAGGCTGTTGATAACCTCAACAAACTCCTGCTTAAAATCAAATGTTTTCAAGTTGCTGTTGCAATCCTCCCAAGAGGAATCGAACTCTTTTCCGTTTCTGCCAAAGTCTGCATAAAGATAGCCGATAAGACCGGTTTGCCCGCTGATTTGTCTGCTTTGGCGAAAGGCATATTTTTCTTCTTCCTCAGTCATCGGTCGTTTTAGATAATCGTTCATTTCATATCACCTCGAAAGCTCCGCTGCGGTTCGCTGTTTCGGAATGGGAAACCCATAGACTTTTGCGATTTCATCGCCAAGCCTTTTTGTGACCCTTGTGATGTCGGCACGGGTCGCCTTGCCACAGTAGATTTTGTATTGCAGATTTTCTTTCTGCGTGTCCGAAACGCCGTCCTTGAACGCACGATAAAGATAATGGTTTGTCCCGTCGTGATGAACGGCGTCGGCTCTCAGGTCGCCGTACTTATCCACATACCACTCGGTATAGTCGGTATCCGAAAACAGACAATCTTTGATGTTGCCGGAGTCAATCATCTTATAGCCGCTTCTGCGACCGTTCCAAAGCCCCAAATCACCGATAACGATAATCGGCAGAGAAAGCCGCACATCGAGATTTAACCTTTCATCGGTAAGGTACTCATCGTTTGTTTCGACCATATACTCATACAGTCCGTTTTCATCATTGGGGTCGGCGTCAATCTCATTTGCTTCGAGGAACTCTTTGTATGCCTCTCGCCAGTCGTCCACATCAAGGCTCAGATTGCTCCAAATGATGTGTCGTTCACTCGGCTGTCGGTTCATCTGCTCCACCTCCCAAGTACGAATACAGCTTGTTGGCTTTCGTCTGCTTCTGAAGCTCAATAATCAGGTTCATTTCGGGAATGGTAATGCCTGTGATTTTCAAAATCCGCTCCATATCAAGCTGCTGTAATTTCTTCTCGGTATTGATACCGGAGTCAAACAGTTTTGAGAGAAGCTTTGTTTTCTGTTGTAAAGTAAAGGTGTCCTTCATTGTTTCGCCCTCCTTATCTCACTTCAATGACGATTTTTAACTCGTCCGTAACATCGCAGCAACAGCCCGTGCATTGTCTCGACAGTTCGGGAAACAGGGATTGTACTCTCTGCCTTGCTCTGCGGATAGTCTCAAAACACGGCAAGCCGTAGCCTTTGTAGTTGTAGACAATATCTTCAAGCGACAGCTCGCCCACCCGCATATAGCTGTATCGGTTGTAATAGCAAAGGATAAGCTTCATATCGTCGAACCTCGTTTCGGGGCATTCTCTGAGAATAGATAGCACTTTGCTGTCAACCGTCTTTAACTTGTTCATCTTCTGACCTCCAAAATAGAAATAGGGGCGGGTTATCGTCGTCGCAAATTCGCATTGCTCGTTTCCGCCTTACGGCGAAAAGCTCACTCGCTTCGTTGCTCCTCCTCTCCCCACGGAGTCAAACTGACTCCGTGGGAACCCCGATAGTCCCGCCCCACAATGGGTTTTCTTACTTCTTACGGTGTTTGACCTGTAAAAAGATAAAGCCGCCTATGATAAAGGCGACCAAAACGATAGCTATGATTGTCTTAGGTTCCATTATTCAGCGTCCTCCTTTTTCTTCTTTTTCAAAGCGACAAAGGTAGTTGCCGCAATTCCGAGAGCCGACAGACCCGCAAGGGTGAACCACAGACCAAGATGGCTGTTATCGCCGGTCTTAGGAGTATCTCTCAGCTCGTTGTGCATTGTAACTACGGTCGTCGAACCCACCTTAACGGTTGCGTCCTTATTGGCAGGCAGCACATAGTTTGCGGAAGCCTTGTCGGAAACCTCGGAAATCGTGTACTCCCCGATACGCAGGTTCTCAATCAGGATTTCACCCTTTGCGTCGGTCACGAAAGTCTTATCATAACCGTTCTCTCCCGTGACACGGAAAGAGAAGCCTTCCACTTTACCATCGGAAGAAGTCTTGACAATTTTCAGGCTTCCACGCATAGCGTCGTTGATAAAGCCAACGCCGGCTTCGTTCTCAATCTGATAGGTCTTGCCGTTTTCCTCAATAAAGACAGGGTAAACGCCCTCGTCCAATACAAAGCCTTCGGGAGCTTTCGTTTCTTTGACAAGGTACTTGCCGTAAAGCAGTTCCTTCATCTCGTAAATTCCCTTGTCGGTTTCCTCAAGTTCACCCAAAAGTTCATCGCCATCGTCCAGTTTACCGTCGCCGTTCAGGTCTTTATATACCTCAAAGACAGCGCCGGAAAGCTTGTTGTTGGGGAAGTCCTTGTCTACCTTTGTAAGAGAGATATTGCCCCGTACAAACTCATCGGTCACGGTAATCTCGATAACCTGTTCGTCCTCGTTGACCGTCACCTGATAAGGCGTACCGTCAAGAACATATCCGGTCGGCGCTTCGATTTCCTTTACGACCCAAACGCCGTAAGGCACATTCTCAAAAGAGAAGCTGCCGTCATCGGCGGATACAGTCGTTTCAATGGCATTGTCCTTTGTAAATTCGGTCTCGTCAGCCTTAAAGATACCGATAAGAGCGCCGCCGAGAGCTTCGCCGTTTTCATCGACTTTCTTGCCGGAAACGGAACCGTAAATCAGGTCGTTCTCGATGTCCTTTCCGTCGTTTGCGGTAATCTCCACAAGCTCGACGGTCTGACCGGCGTAAGCGAACTCAAACGGGTATTTGGCGTCGTTCAGAAGGTAGTGGCTGTCGGTAGCGATTTCCTTGACATAGTATTTGCCAAGAGGCAGGTCGCTTGAAACAACAGCTTTACCGTTTTCATCAACCATCAGGATTTCAATGAGACCATCGGCAGGGATTGTCGTTCCGCTTGCGGAAATGAGTTCCTCCGCTGCGTACAGACCAAAGCTGACATTAACGACCTCGCCGTTCGCTCCGATACCGTATTTCTCGTTCTGCTCCATAACCTTAGAGAGATTTACAGAGACTTTCTGCCTTTCGTTATAGAAGTCGGTTGCCGTTTCGGTCACGGCAATTTCCTGACCCGCATAGGTCAGTTCTACTTCGTGGGTCTCGGAATTGAGAAGCATACCGTGGGGAGCCTGAACCTCGACAACACTGTATTTGCCGAGATAGAGTTCACGGCTCTTTGCGATACCGTCCTCGCCGGTCGTAATGGTATCGACCAGTTCTCCGGCAGCATAGCGGAGCGTTCCGTCGGGCGTGACAACATCGGAAATCGCACGGATTTCATAAACCGCACCCGCAAGACCGCTTACCTGATAAACAGGCTGATAAAGCGTCTCGCTGTCCTCATCGCCGGAGACATTCACGCCCCAAAAGACCTCGCCGGTCTTTTCCACGATAATGACGCCTTTCTGCGCCATATTCTCTTTATTCACTTTAATCACAGTAACCCCGCTTTCCTCGGTGGAATTATCCTGCGCCACATCAAAATAAACCGGAGACCTGTCAATCACATAGCCGTAAGGTGCCTGAACCTCAACGAGAGAGTATCCCTCGCCGTAGGGCAGCATTTCGGGTGTGACAAGTTCTCCGTCCGCATTGGTATAGAAAACATCGATTGTAGTCGGTGTCGGATAGGTAAAGGTCATTGAAATTTTGTTGCCGTCAGGGTCGTAAATCTCAAATCCCGCACCGGCGTAGGGGATATTCTTACCGCTTTCAGCGTCTACCTTGACCACCTTGATATAGCTCTCAAAGTTTGCGTTGTTCATCAGATAACGGTAGGTCGCTTCGTCCTGAGCGATAAAAACATCAAAATCTTTCATCAACTCTCTGCCTTCCCAGCCGGAAGTCTGATGGACTGTATATACGCCATACGGCATATCCTTCGTCTGTCCGAAACCGTTTTCGTCGCACACGATGGTGTCTCTCTCATTGGCGTCGCCGGCTTCAAAGCTGCCCGCAGATTTGAGATAGATTTCAAAGGTCGCTCCTTCTTCGGGAGTCTCGATTTGAGTCTCGCCGTCGTCCGTGTGCTTAATGAGGGCGATATTGCCTTTGATGACTTCCTCGGTCACATCGTTGGAAGTCAGATTATGCTCTACGGTGTAGAGTTTGGGGTCTGCGCCGACAGCGTGAACCGTATCGTCAAGCAGATAACCTTCGGACGGTTTGATTTCACGGATTGTCCAGTCGGTATCGCAGATATACTCTTTGGTGGTGAACTGACCATTCTCGTCAGTCACATACTCATCAATCAGGGTGTCGCCCTTGTAAATGCCGTAAACGGCTCCCGCAAGAGTAGCGTCGCCCTGCGCCGTTCCTTCCTCGTAGTCGCTCTTGGTAACGGTCACGGCGAACTTTTTGAGGATGTTGTCCACGCTTCGGTTCGTGACTTCTTTCCATTTCACGGGAGCGGTCTGCGTCGGGGGAACGACATAGCGGATGGCGGTATCGACTTCTTCAAGAGTGTACGGGGTCGAGCCGCTGATAAGGACATCGCTGAAAGTCGCAACGCCGCTTTTATCGGTTACTGCGTATTCATCAACGGGGATACCGCTGAGAGAGGTTCCGAAAAGGTGGAACTTCACGCCTTCCACAAAGTTATCCTCGGAAGATTTGATTATCTTCAAGTCGCCTCGTTTCAGCACATTGCTGAATGTGACATTGGAAGTACCGCCGCTGACGATGGTGACTCTCTGCACATTCTGCGGAACATACTTATCAATCGTCTGCTCGGTAACGGTGTAAACGCCCGGCATAAGCTCAATGTCAACCGTTCCGTCGTCCTTTGTGGTTACGGTCTTATTCACGCCGTTGCCGGAAATCGTGAAGCTGATACCGCCCACAACGCCGTCCTCGGAATGCTTGATGATATGCCCGATACCGGTTGTCTCGGTCTTGATGTTGAAGTAGAAATACACGGGGTCTTCTGCGCCCGAACACATCGTCTGCTTTCCGACATTACCCCAAACGAGGAATTTTCCCATAGGCTGTGCAATTTTCTTTTGCGCTGTAATGCCGACCGCATTTTCAATCATCGTGTTGGAAGTAAAAGTGTACTTATTTCCACTTCTCGAAACTGAAATGCGGCTGTCGGTAAAGTTGATGTCAGCAAGCGTGTTGTTGGTATCTGTCAAAGTCAGACTGTAATTCTTCTTTTCAGGATTGTATTTCAGCGTGTAGGTCTGAGCCGACTGCTTCTGATTGGAAGCAAAGCTCGGCACGGTTGCGTGGCGCTGCATTTGCTCCAAAATCCAGTTGTAGCATTTCTCGGCAGGTCTGCCTTTAATGCCGTTATAGTAGGTGTCTTTATCAATTCCGAAAGAATTGGTAGTTCGGCTTGCAGGAGAAACTCTAAGCAACTGCTGATACTCCCAGTAAATTGTCTGCGTTGCAATCGAAAAATCATCTTCGTTGCACCCACTGACCGGAACTGCTCTATCCGGCGCCCAGCCATAGATACTGGCAAGCATAATGCCGTATTGCGCTGTGGCAGGAAGGTTCTGAAAATATGCGCTGTTTTTGCCATTGACGCTTTCATAGTTTTCATAAGCGCCGTAATCAACGCCTGACTCAATGCACATCACCTGCCGCTCGCCGCTGTCGTCTCTAAGCCAAAGGGTAGCTCTTGCGCCGCCCCCGTTATGGCTTCTCACAGTCTGATTGCCGGCAGTATCATAATGAATTGCCTGATAGCTTTCCGGCGAATGGTAGGTGTTACCGTCAGAACCTGTGTATTTATGACCGTAGAAGGCTTCACAGGTTTTCCCCGGTTCTGCCGTAAATGCAAAAGCAGACATCGGCAAAGCGCCGAGGGAGAGGACTGCACACAGGAACCCTGCGATAATCCTCTTGAATTTTGAATTGTTTTTCATCGGTTAAATACCGTCCTTTCATATTTTTGGGCAAAAAAAATACCCTCTGTCGGTTAAAACAGAGGGTTGTGTGTTTCACAATCAGTAGAGGAAGTAGAAGCGGTAACTGCCGCCGCCGAGATTTTCCGCATAGATTGTGAAGTATTGAATTGGACTGCCGCCATATGCCGTGATAAGGTCGGGCATTGAGCGGACATAATCTTTCAGGCTGCGCTCTAAGCTCGTTCCCTGAAAGTCTTTGGAAGCTGTAACCGGATTGCCCCAAGAGGCGCTGTCCGGCGTGAGGGAACTGTCTATTGTAAGACCCATTCCCGTTCCAATGCCTAAGAGTTCCTGCCTTATGGCTTCCACATCAAACTCATAGTCGTAAATTGACTTTGGCTTGGCAGGCTCCGGCGGAGCAGTCGGTTCAGGCTCCGGTTCTTTCGGGGGCTGACTGACCGTTTCTTCCTGCACGGGTTTTGTCTCGGCAGGTTGCTGTGTCGGCTTCGGTTCCGTCTGCGTGGTCTCAGCTTTTTGCGCTTGGCTCTGAGGCGTTTTGCTTTTTGGCGTTTCCTTTTTCGGCTGTCCCGTCGGTTGAGGGGTTTCTTCGATTTCCAGCTCCGAAGCTTTTGAACTTGGTTCTTCCTCGGTCTGCACGGGAACTTCTGTCTCTTTTTCCGCTTCGGTAGGCTCTTGTTCGCTTACTGTTTCATTACCTGCCGGAAAAGAAACAGTCTGTGATTGTGTGGCACTCTCTTTTTCATCGGCGGGCATTACTCCGCAGCCTGCAAGCAGTACAACCAACACGGTAAGCGTAAAAATCAATGCTTTCTTCATCATTCAAATCAGCCTCCTTTGTGCCTTTATCGTACTCAAAAGCACTGAAAACATCAAAGGTGCGATTGGTCTAACTTTTCAGCATAACAAACGCAGAAACATTGCTCCAAATGTGCGACCCTCTTACATAGACTGCTCTATATTCGAGATAGCTTATTTTTAAGAGATAGATGATATTTTTCTCGGTGAGTAACAGCTTGTAAAAGGGGTTAGAGTGTGAGAAAGGGGAAACGGAAAAGCAGCTATCTTTCGTCTCGCTCGGCTCGTCTGCGAAGGAAGTTGTTGTAATGCTCCAATGCCTTGCAGACATAATCCTCGGTCTGACTGACAGAGATATTCTTGGGGATAAGCTGCCTTACACGGTCGCCCCTCAAAACGATTTTTTCCCTTTGGTTCGGCTTTTCCTCGCTCATAATTGCTTGGATAGCCTCGGTCGTGAGTTTTCCTTCGCCAAAGAACTTTCGCATACGGATAGTCTGGTCGTGGGAAGGTGTGCAGTCGTTCAGGTCAATTTCATCAACCACATCACGCTGACAATCTTCGTCAAGATACGACAATTCAACGGCGGGTCGCATTTTGATACGCCCCTCGTCAACAAATTCGAGCAGTTCGGGAACAAGGTTCGTCAGACGAACATATCTATAAATCTGCGGTTGACTGTCTCCACTCTCTTTCCCAATTTCTTGGGCTGCTGTCGTTCCTCTCAACTTATTATCCAGTGGAGAAGAAGTTAAGTCGGTTCTCTGTCCCTGCCTTTTCATCGCCTCCAACCTCATTTTGTACGCAAAAGCTTTCTCTGACGGAAGTATCTGCGACCTTTGATAATTGCTTTCTACCATTAAGATAATGGCTTCATCACGGTCGAGGTCTACGACTTCACATCGGAGTGTCTCAAATCCAGCAAGCTCACAGGCTCGCTTTCGTCGGTGTCCCGATATGATTTCATATCTGCCGTCCTCTTTCTGTCTGACGGTGGCAGGGGTGATAACCCCACGCTCTTTGACGCTCTCTACAAGCTGCGCCATATCCTCATCATCTCGCACCTTAAAGGGGTGGTCGGGAAAGTCGTCGATTTCCGTCAGAGGTATATCCCTGATTTTAGAAAGCTTTTCATCGTCTCGCTGTTCCTGCGTTGTGAACAGGTCATCGAGCTTCGTGAGAGTGAAGTCGCTCTTTCTTCCTGCCATCGGCAATCACCTCCTTTGTAAATTCGGCGTAGGCTTTTGCAACCGTGCTGTTTGGCTCGTAGGCGTAAATGCTCTTGCCCTTTGAAGAAGTCTCGGCGGCTTTCACAGCAATCGGTATGGAAGTCCGATACAGTTTAATTGTGCCGCCGAAATTCTCTCTCAGAGCTTCCACCGTGCTTTTAGCAAGGTTTGTTCGGTTGTCTACAAGGGTCAGCAGCATACCGTCTACCACAAGGCTTGGATTGATATATCTCTTTACTCTTGAAACGGTTTGAAGAAGCTGCGTCATTCCCTTTGCAGGAAGATACTGCGCCTGCACGGGAATGATTACGCTGTCCGCCGCCGACAGAGCATTGAGGGAAACCATACCGAGAGAGGGCATACAGTCAATTAGTATAAAGTCGTATCGGCTTTTCACTTCATTCAGATATGTCCTCATCGTGGTCTCACGGCTCAGAGCGTTCATCAGGTTGTATTCCATTGCCGAAAGCTCCAAGTTTGCAGGGAGCAGGTCAACGCCTTCTTCGTGGTGCAGAATACCGTCATACGGGTCATTCATCGTCTCATTGATAATATCCGTAAGTTTCGTCGCAAGCGTGATACCCAAATTATCGGTATCCTTCCACCCAAGACAGGTCGTTAAGTCGCCCTGCGGGTCTGCGTCTACGAGCAGAGCCTTCTTGCCATTCATCGCAAGACCCACGCCCAAGTTGACCGCAGTGGTCGTTTTGCCTACGCCGCCTTTCTGATTGCATATGGCAATCGTCTTGCAGTTTGACACTTGTGCGTCCTCCTTTCTCTGAAATTCATAGCCGTCCGCAAAAACGGCTATGTAAACAGCCTGAACATTGATTTGCTCGGCTGTAATGTTCTGTTGCAGTATTTGTCCTCGACGCCCCCTGTCTGGGAAGTCACTAAGCGGCGGACAGCTTATCCGCCTCATAGGAGTTTCACCTCTGCCGGGTTCTCCGCCAGCCCCGTAGGGAAGTACCATTGTCGTTCCGACTGTCATCGCCGTGCCGGTGGCAATCCGGCACTCATAACGGGGGTTCTCGCTAAGCCTCTAACAGCGAGAGGGTCTTGGCGTACCCGTTAAGGTGGCTATCATCGGAATTGAAGTTCTTAGTGAATGACTTATTCAATTTTCAAAAGACCAGTGAAGAAGCTCTCCGAGTTTCTTTCGGAATTAACCCCTTCACTTGTTTGGACTGGGAAGGCATATCCTAACCCCCTCCATTTCAAAAAAATTTTTGAAAATAAAAAAGCCGCCTGAACCAAGTCAGTTCAGACGGCAATAGAAGAATTCAATTTCCTTATATAATAAGAAGAAACAGAAAGGCGTTTAAGCGCAAAATCCAACCGCATATTAACAGCCGATGCGCCACCTTTTCATTAGCAAGCGAAAATTCAAAATAATCTCCAATTAGCAGAGAGGCGCTTTCTATTAGCTGGAAAGCGATTTTTCTGCTAATTTTTCTTAGCAGACCTGTCACCTGAGTAGGTGAGAGGTTCCGTGTTATTTCTTTACCACTTGTCACACGCTTGCTAATAAAATTTACTGAACAAGAAGCCTTTGCCTCAAAAAGAAGAAAAGCCGCAAACCCTTTATTTTAGCGGGTTTGCGGCTACTTTTCTGGCGTCGCTAAGAGGATTCGAACCTCCGGCCTGCCGCTTAGGAGGCGGCCGCTCTATCCTGCTGAGCTATAGCGACAAATGTGAAAAACTATGAAATTGTGGGACTATATTAACATCTAACCTTTCACCTTCGCCCAAAAGGTGAGCGTTGCAACTACCTCTTAGGAGGCGTGTGCTCTGTCCAGCTGAGCTACCGAGACATTTGCTAATAAATATGAAATTTTAGGTATAAATTAAAGCCTGTGGATACGAACGATCGCCCGCTTAGGAGGCGGTCGCTCTATCCAGCTGAGCTACGGAAACATCTTTAAAATCTATTCAATTTTAGTCTTAAACTTACTCAATGTCAATCGCCTTTGCCCGAAAGGCGGTCGTTATAACATATTCTTAGGAGGCGGTCGCTCTATCCGGCTGAGCTGCCGGCGCATATACGCATATCCGTAAACGCAATGATTATTATACCATATAACCGCAAAAAGTCAAGATTTTCGTTTTACAAGATTTATCGCGCTTTTCGGATATTTTCAATTTTCCCTTGAAAATTTGCCGATTCGGGGCTATAATAATATTATAATGATATAGAATGAAATAAGGAGGCGCGAATATGGAAAACGATGCACTTGCCGCCGGAGTTTCCCGCATAGGCGGTCTTTTCGGCACGGCGGATATACGAATACTTATCTGCTATATAATTTCATCCATAGGCGAGCCTGTTCCCGGCAGACTGTTAGCCGATATTTTGCATTATGAAGGTATTGCCAACTGCTTTGAGGTTAACGATTCCATAGCCGCGCTTTTGAAAAACGGTCAGCTCTCGCTTGTCGACGAGTGTGACGATACCTACATTGCCACCGAAAGCGGTAAAAGCATCGCCGAAACACTCAAAACCTCACTTGCAATAAGTGTAAGGGACAGGGCGTATACCGCCGCGCTCAAAATGGTCGCGCGCTTTAAGAATGCAAAGGAAAACGACATTAAAATTTCAAAGGAAGACGGCAGAACATTTATAACCTGCTCGGCAATCGATAACGGTCAACCGTTTATGACGGTAAAGCTGCTTGTTGGAGACGAGGAGCAAGCGCTGTTTATTAAAAACCGTTTTTTAAACGACAGCAGTATATATTCCAAAATAATAGAGCTTTTAACAAAGGAATAATTTTAAGCAGCAAAACATCACGCCGCACCCGTTTGATTGGATGCGGCGCGGTTGCTTTATTTCAAATCATATTTTAACCTTTTTACGGTATTCATCATAATCCCTGTTCCAAAGAGAAAAGCTCTTGTCGGTGCGACGGTCGGTGAGCTCGTAATTGCGACTCAAATAATCTCCTAAAAACATTGTGCATTTTCTCGCGCCGCGGTTGTTGAGGTGGTTGCCGCCGTCGCGCGTGTCGGTCTTCCAGTTAAAATCAAACCGCGCGCGGTCTATGTTCATATCGATAAAAGGAATATCGTAAGCGGCGGCAAATTCCTTTACCGCGTTGTGCTTTCGGTAGCTCCATGAGCTTTGCGAAGGCAGTTCTAACAGTATTACCTTAATGCCGTTTGCGCGGCAGGCTTTAATAAAGGCGTTAGCCGCGGTTTTTGAGGCAAGCGGTATTTCCGCCCTTTCTTTGCTTTTAACCATATACTCCCCGCCCATATAGCCCTTAACATCGTTGCTGAGCCACTGCCCCTTGGGCGCGCAGTGTGCGGTAAAGCGCGGCTTTTTCAAAAGCTCATCGGGCTTGACTTTTTTCCAGCGGTCATGGTACTGAAAAACCGAAAAGCAGGAGCCGAGCGAGGTGTTTATAATTTTCGCGGCGCTTTCCACCGCCTTTGATTTTGTAAAAAAGCCGTCGGTCTCTAAAATTACCACCTTAGGCTTGTGGCATTTTAAAATATCGTTCAGCATAACATACGCCTGCGCCACGGTCTGCCGCCCCTCGCCGCTTACATATGACGTGTAGCCGTAATTTTTCCAAAGTTCCATAGGCGAAAATCCGCTGTATGCGTCGGAATTGCCTATAACGGCAACGTCTATTGTATTTTTCGGCTCGGAGTAAAAGCCATGGGCGCTGGGGTTTACTATGCCTGCCTCTTTCGTGTTATCCTTAGGGGCGAGCATATATGAAAACGACACCACCGAAAGTATAAGCACGGCAAAAAAGCTTACCGCGCGTATAAGGTTTTTAACACCCTTTTTCATAAAAATCACCTCTTAAAACTCAGTCTGTCGAAAAATCCGACACGCTCAAAACTGTCCGTAAATAAAATCTACCGCCTCGTAACCTATGCCGTAAGCGCCGAAGATTATAACCGCAAGCACGAGCGCCAAATATACCGCCCAGCGCACGGGTAATGCCCACTGCGCTATGCTTTCCCTTATTTCAATGCCCTTTTCCTGCAAAAGACTGACGGTGAAAATTACCGCCGCGCCAATGGCGGTTATAAGGAAATCCGCCTTATCCATACCGCATAGCAGCGCGTCCTTTAAAAACGTGCCGCCGCCGAAATCGGTAACTATGCGCTTTAGCATAAATATCCAGTCGCACACGGTGTCTGCACGGAAAAGCATCATTCCGCCTATTACCAAAATTAAAGTCCTGAATATTCTGAATATATTTAAAGGTGCCGACTCACGCTTTATTTTAAGCGCGGAAAAGAATTTCGCTATAAGCGGCTCCGCGTACATTCCGAGCATCATTATTATGTAATAATAAAGCCCGTAAATAATATATTTCCAGCCTGCGCCGTGCCAAAAGCCTATGCCGAACCAGGTGAAAAACAGGGCAAAGGACGCAGGAACGAGTGATCCCAAAAATTCATTCAGATGTTCCTTTGCAAAGCGCGAGAGCTTCATAAACGGCTTTGAAAGCGAGACAGAATAGAAAACATAGTCCTTAAGCCACGCACCGAGGGTTATGTGCCACCGCCGCCAAAATTCGTTTACCGATTTCGAGAAAAACGGGCGGCAAAAGTTTTCCGACATTGTAACGCCGAACAGCTGCCCGCTGCCAATTACAATATCCATACAGCCCGAAAACTCGGCGTAAATTTGCAGGGTGTAAAGCACGCCCGCCAAAAGTATTACGCTGCCCGAGTATTTACCCGCGCTGCCGAACACCTCTGAAACCAGTATGTTTGCGCGGTCGGCTATAACCATTTTTTTGAAAAGCCCCCACACTATGCGCTGTAAAGCAAAGGCGGTGCGGTCGTAATCAAAGGAATGTCCCTCATAAAGATTATCGGCAAGCAGATCGTACCTGCCTATCGGACCCTCCACTATCTGCGGGAAAAAGCTTAAAAACAGGGCTAATTTTCCGAAATTTTCGGTAGCGCGGTATTTGCCGCGGTATACGTCTATAATATACCCCGCCGCCTGCAGAGTGTAGTAGGATATTCCGAGCGGCAGTATAAACTTTAATTTCGGCAGGTGCGCCCTAATATGCACAAGATGTGCCAAAAATTTCGCCGTGTGCAGGAAAAAGCCCGAATATTTTAAAACCAGCAGTATGCCGAAAACAAAAAGCACCGCCGATACCACAACTGCTTTCTTCTGCCATGCGATATTCGCTTTCAGTTTTTTTCGGTCTTCCTTTTCAAGCCCTTTTTTAGCAAGGGCAAAGCCATCGTTTATCCTGTTTATAAACACTCCGGCAAAATACACCGCCGCGGTGGTAATAACAAGAAAAACCGCCAGCTTGCCGCTGTTTATCATGTAAAAAATATAGCTTGAAACAAGCAGCACTACCCACTTATATTTTTTCGGCGACAGTGTGTAGCATAAAAACACGCTGCCCAAAAAAAGCAGAAGATAACTGTACGAGGTATAGCTCATAGCGATTATTCGTCCTCTAATCTTTTAACCATTGCGTAAATTGCCTCGGCACTTTTAAAGTTCTCGGGCACAATGTCAATAGGGGTTATTTCAATATCAAATTCATCATTAAGCTCGCTGACCAGCTGCACTATTTTAAGTGAATCCAGAATTTTATCCCCTATAAGGTCGGTCTCGACCGAATAATCGACTCCCGGTTTTATTTCTTCCAGTATTTTTATAACCTGCTCCATTGAATATTACTCCCCATCAGATATTTTTGTAATTAGCCGTAAGCCATTTACGGTCGGTCTTGCCGTTTGCGTTTATCGGCATTGCTTTAATGCGTATTATTTTTTGCGGCAGCATATAATCGGGCAGTCGGCTTTTTAATGCGTTCATTATCTCCGATACGTCCTTTTGCCTGCCTGTGTAAATAAGGATTATTTTATCCTCTTGCTTGTCGTATATGACCGCCGCGGAGGAAAGCCCCTCGGCCGCATACGCCGCCGCCTCAATTTCGCCAAGCTCAATGCGGTAGCCCATATGCTTTATTTGAAAATCCTTGCGAGAAATGTATATGAGTTCGCCGTTTTCGTTCAGCTTTACAAGATCGCCCGTTTTATAAACCGTTTCGGGATAGGCGGTGTTCAGCGGGTTTTGCACAAACGCCGCCGCGGTTTTTTCGGGATTATTGTAATACCCCATTGCCAAAAACGAGCCGCGGGCGTATAATTCGCCCTCTTCGCCCACATCTGCCGCAGTGCCGTCCTCTTTCACTGCAAACACATCGCAGTTATCGCATGCTCTGCCTATCGGCAGGGTCTCGCCGTCGGAAAATTCGCGGTCAACTATATAATAGGTGCAAATATCCGTGGTTTCGGTAGGCCCGAAAAGGTTTGCGAAAAGCGCGTGCGGCAGCCTTTCACGCCAGTAATTAAGCGGCTTTACCGGCATAACCTCGCCCGCGAAAAGCACCTTTTCGAGATACTCCGGCATAATGTAATCAAGCACCTTTAAATTCGCAACTATCGACAGCGCCGAGGGCACCCAGTAAATTGTGTTGACCCGTCGCTCGTTCATAAACCTTATTAAGTTCATGGGGAAAGAAAAGAGCGTTTTCGGTATAATATGAAGTTCCGCTCCCGCGTATACGGTGCTGAACACATCGGATACCGACATACTGAAATAAAACGGGGTCTGGCTGCCGAAAACCGTGCTTTCATTTACACTGAATGTATCGGCATACCATTTAATATATGCAAGCACGCTGCGGTGATTTACAACAGCGCCCTTCGGCACGCCTGTTGAACCCGAGGTAAAAAGCACATACGCGGGGTCGGTATCCACCGCATTATTCCGTATTTCCCGAAGGACCTCTTTATTCGGCGCATATGCCGCAGCCTCATTATAATACAGTACCGTACCGCCGAAATCAAGCTCACAAATTTTGGATTTGCACGCGTCGGTCACCAAAACCGCGGCGGGATTCAATGTTTCAAATATTGCCTTTATGCGCTCGGCGGGCATATCCGCGTCTATTACCGTGTAAAAGCAGCCGGCATATAATACCCCGAACATGGCGGTTAAATTTTCAACCGAGCGCTCGGCGATTACCGCAACGGGGGCCTTATACACCCCCGCAGCGGTTATTTTACTGCCGATACTCCGCGCCGTTTTTAAAAACTCGCCGTAGGTAACGCTTTTGTTTTCATCGGCAAAAACGGTTTTTTCGGGAAAGCGCTCTGCCGAATGTTCAAGCATTTCAAGAATATTTTTCATTATCTGCCCCTTATGGCGTCTATCGGGCGTTTTGACGCTATGCGTTTAACAGGCAAAAAGCTTGCCGCAAACGCCACAAAAATACTCACAATCAAGAGCAAAGCCACCTGACGAACACCGAAGTTCAGCACCGTTACAAGCACGCCCATCTCATTGCGGATAATGCTGTTTATTATAACCGTAGCCGCAAATACGCCGATTGCCGATAAAACAAAGTTTATCATAGCAATAATAAAGCTTTCCGAGAAGAAGATTCTGAAAACATCGTTGCTGCGGGAGCCTATGGCGCGCAAAATTCCTATTTCCTGCTTTTTGTAGGAAATGCTGGTGCCTATAAAGTTGGAAAGCATTACAGCGGCAAACAAGGCAAAGCCCACGCCTATCCAGAAGAAGTATTTTGAAAGGGTTTTAAGTCCGTCGTTTATGGAATCAAGCTGGAAGGTTACCGAGTTTTGTATTGCATAGCGCACGCCGCTGTCCTCATTGTAGCAGTAAGCCACAAGCGAGTGCACCGCGCTCTTTTCCTCGGGCATTGTGCCCACGGCAAAGCCGTATATTTTATCCGTTCCCTCGGTAAGCTCGTTATAAATACCGTCGGAGCAGACAACGGTGGAGGTAAGCTTTGATTTATTACCCTCGGTCACATTATCTATAACGCCTACTATCTTGCAGCCGCTTATATTCTCGTTGCTGTTTTCCTTGCCGAATACATTTTTCCACATTGAAACGGTGTTTTTATTTTTAAGCAGCTTTGCGTAATCGGTAGTACCTGTCTCATTTTCCGCGTCTGTTTCGGCGCGCGTATCCGACTCATCGGAAAGGTTTGAAAGCGAATCAGCGGTTACTATAATTTCCTTATCGCCGAGGGTCTTTTTCTCGCCGTCTATCCAAATTACCTTTTCGTTTGTTATATCCGAAATACGGGCAAGGTAATTTGAGTCAGCGTTAAAATTATCGCCGTAAAATGAAATATATCCTTCGGTTATCGGTACCATTGCAGGTCTTTCGGCAATCATTTTATCCAAACAGCCATCGCCCACCATTGCAATTTCCGCGTAGCTGTAGCTCACCTCCGTGCTGAATTCATTCATAAGAATCATATCTATCAGTTGTTCAGCCCTGCTTTTGTGGTCATTTTTCTCGGTAAGCGACGCATAACGCGACATATCAAAACCTGTATCTATAACGGCGGTAACAGTATATTCCTTACCGCCTAATGTGAGCTTTTTGCCTATTAAATCAGTGCCGGTACTGATTTTGGTGTAAACAGGAGTTTTGGTACCGTCCTTTGCGGTGTTGTAGGTTTTATTATCAAAATACTGCGCCTTTTTAAACACCTCGTAAATATAATCGCTCACGGCAATTTCGTTTTTAGTGCCGTCGGGCAAATTACCCGCCAGTACCTTATAGCCCATTTCCTTTAAAACCGCGTCGTTTACGGTGGCAAAGCCGTTTATAACCGGGCAATAAATATTGTAGTCGGTTTCCGTAAGCTTTATTTCGGGGTTTGTATAGCTCGATATATCTCCGTTAAATTTAAGCGGCTGATAAATACCGTGCATTTTAACATTCATGCCCGCCGATATATCGGAAAGCTCCTTTTCCGAAAAACGGTAGCCGTAATCACGCCAGTAGTCGCCTGTCTTTTTCGATTTTGCGACCGCAACCGATTTAACACCCGAATCGATAAGCGAATTTGTGCAGGTCTTAACATGGTTGTAAGAGCCAAAGGTATCGGAAAGCCCGAAAAGCCCAAATGCAATGCAGGAAAGCAAAATGGTTATTACAAGCCTTATTTTCTTGTGTTTAAGTCCGCTTGCGCCTATTTTAAAAGCGTTGGACATGGGCAGCTTTGATTTTATAAGCTTAAAGCCCGAGCCGTCGGCCGTCTTAATTTTTGATACATCGGTCTTTTTAAAGCGCGCGGCGGTTTTAGACTTTTCACCCACCGTAAGCTTTAAATCGCCCGATTTCAGCTTATCTATATAGTCGTTTATGGCGGCTCTGTCTTCCTCTGTTAGGTGGTAGCCAGCGGGCACCTCTACCGTATTGCCGCAAAACTCAATGCCGTCGGGTGTTTCGGCGTGTTCCGCCTCGCTGTCAAGCTCCACATCGCTTATAACCTGCCCGTCGGAAAGCTCTATTATTCTGTCAGCGTATTGCTCGGCAAATTCGCGGTCGTGCGATACAACTATTACAAGCTTTGTTTCGGATAACTTTTTAAGCGTATCAAATACCTGCTTGCCCGTAGCCGAGTCAAGCGCGCCCGTGGGCTCATCAGCCATTATTATTTCGGGCTTTTTAACAAGGGCGCGGGCTATTGCTACGCGCTGCTTTTGTCCGCCCGATAATTCGTTGGGCTTTCTTGCGCCGAAGCCCTCTAAATCAACCTGCTTTAAAATGTCGTTTATTTCACTGTCGGACGCCCGTCTTCCCTGCAGCTCTATTGCAAGGGCTATGTTTGCGCCTACCGAAAATTCGTCAAGCACGTTGTATTCCTGAAAAATAAAGCCGACATAGGTGTTTCTGTAGGAATCGAAATGCTGCTGCCTGAAATTCTTTGAGGAAACGCCCTTAATTATTATCTCGCCGCCGTCGTATTTATCAAGTCCGCCAAGCACATTAAGCAGGGTAGATTTACCGCTGCCCGATTTACCGAGCAGGAAAACCATACCCTTTTCGGGAAACTTAAGGCTTATTTTATTAAGCGCCGTAACCGGCACGCCTTTTTTCGGTTTATAAATTTTAACAAGCTCTTTTGTTTCTAACATAATAGACTCCTGTTTTTATCGTACCAACTGTACTAACTTGAATGGTACAGCTGTATCATACCACGGGTTTCCCCTTTTGTCAATATTTATTACAATTTTTTAACCTATTCGTTTTTTCCTTTTTTCCTGCAGATATAATTATATATTGCAATACCTGCAAGACTTATAACCGCCGTAAGCGCGAAAACTATAATTGCGAACTTATAATTTGCCATTCCCAGAGCGCTGCCCCCGATAGTGGACGTTATGACCGACGGAAACCTTGCCACCGACACAATAAGCAGAAATCTTGAAAACTTAATATCGGTAAGCCCCACGGCATAAGTCAGCAGGTCCTTGGGCGTGCCCGGCAGAAAGAAGACCACGGCGGTAATAAAATCAAGCCGCTTTTCATCCTGAAGAAATTTAAGCTTTTTAATTTTTTCAATATCAAAGAAAACCTCAACCAGCTTTACGCCGAATTTGCGCACAAGCCCCAAAACCATAACGCTCCCGAGAGTTATGCCTATAACCACAAGTATTGTGCCCTCAACCGCGCCGAAAGCGTAGCCTGCACCTATTTCAAGCGGCTCGCCGGGCACTAAGGCTATTACCACCTGAAAAATAACCATACCTATGAATATAAAGCGGCTCCATATTCCGTGGGAGTCCACCCACTCGGAGAAAGCGCCCTTTGAAGATACAAGCTTTATCATAGGCTTGCCTACAAACCAGGCTACCGCCGCCGAAAAAACAATCAATGCTATTATTACGGCTATACTTATTATCTTTTTCTGTTTATCGGTCAGTGCGGATTCATTTTTCTTTAAGTTCAGCAAGGCTTGTTTTCACATCCTTTTTAAAAGCTTCCCATTTATCGGGGTTATTTACATAGTAAATGGGGCAAAGCTTACCCGTAACATCGTAGTGACGAATAACATTATCCCCCGAAAGCCCCGTTTCCTTTAAAAGCCAGGCGGTAAGCTTTACCACTGAAGTATAGGTCGCGTCGTTGAACTTTCCCGTACCGTCGGGGTGGCACACCTCTATGGAAATAGTGTCCTTATTTCGGTTGTTGCTCGCCGCCGAGCGCTCCCAAAGCGGCAGGCACTGTATAATTTCGCCTTTAAGCCCCACCACAAAGTGCGAGCTTACCTCGGTTTCGTCCTTATCGAAAAAATCGCGGTTGTTCTGCGCCGTGGTGCCCGGGTTGCCCACATAGTGTATTACAATATCCTTTATATCCTCAAGCTGCGTTCCCGTTCTTGCAGTCGTGTGAACGTGAATTAACTGTGGATCTACAAAATCGGGTATTTCAATTTTTTGCAGCTTTTCCGCCGCGCTTGTTTTCTTCGCCGTCGGGAAAAGCCGCATCTGTCCCGCGCGTAAAAATCTGCTTTATTCCTATGCCCGCGCCCACTATGCAGGCGGCAACAAGCGCCGTGCATAAAAATCTTCTCGCTATTATTTTTCTTCTGCGTTTTTTGCGCCGTTCGTAATATGCGCGGCGTTTTCCGTAATTTTCCTCGTACATTTTATCCCCGTCTTATACATTATTATTCCTCTGTGCCTTAAAGCTTTAAGTCGCATTTATTAAGTCAAATTCCAGCGCGGCTTTAAATAAATCGCCGTCAATATCTATTTTCATATCTCCGCCCTGCAATTCGGTAAGACTGCGGGCTATGGAAAGCCCCAAGCCGCTGCCCTCTGTGTTGCGTGAGGTATCGCCCCGCACAAAGCGCTCCATAAGCTCGTCACCCGAAATATTAAGCGGATATTTCGATATGTTTTTAAAGGTTATAACGGCTTTTTTATCCCTTACGGTCAGATCCATATACACCCGCGTGCCGGGCAGCGAATATTTGCACACATTTCCCGTAAGGTTTTCAAGCACGCGCCACAAATGCCGCCCGTCCGCCATAATTTTAACCGACGTATCGGGAACCGTAAGCACGGGGGTAAGCTCCGCTTTTTTGAGCCGTTCGTCAAATTCGCCAACTGTTTGCGAGAGCAAAACGCCCGCGTCGCACTCGGAAAGCTCCACCTTTAAGCTGCCGCTTGACGCCTTTGAAGCCTCCACCAAGTCCTCAATCAGCTTTTTAAGGCGGCTCGATTGACGGTCGAGCACAGCTACATATTCCTTTATTTTTTCGTCTTCGGGCTGCTCCTTTTTAATTAAATCAACGTAATTTATAATTGAGGTGAGCGGAGTTTTAATATCGTGCGAGACATTGGTTATAAGCTCGGTACGCATGCGCTCGCTTTTCATTTTTTCATCCACCGCGTTTTGCATACCCGCGCTTATGTTGTTAAGGCTGCCGCAAAATTCGCGAAATTCGGGGAACATATACGAGGTGTCGATTTTATAATCGATATCCCCCTCGGCTATTTTTTCACCGCCGTTTTTAATTCTTTGCAGCTGCACGGCGGTAAATATTATAAGCACCGCTATTGTAACCGCATTCAGACCCGCAAGAAACGCCAAAAGCGCAGTCGCCCCGGCAGACAGGCAAACAGCCGCCACAAAAAAATCAAATATAAGCACCGCAACGCAGATAAGCGCGATTTTTTTAACAAGCGAAAGATTTTTGAAAACAAATCCTAAAAACCCGAGAATCTTTTTTAGGCTGCGCAGCAATATTCGCAGCAGCTTATATATAACATTGTTCTTAACAAACGTTCCCGCTTTAATGCGCACCGCAAAGCTTACGGTGTAAAGCAGGGCGATAAAGTAATCAAGCGAGAGCATTGCCGATAAAGCAATAAGCTGAAATTCGGCGCCGGCGTAAAGATTTTCCGCAATCGCAATGTTCAGCATCCCTATAACTATTATGCAGGCGGTAAGCAGATCAAAAGGTATTTTATCAAAAAACGATAGCTTTATGCTTCCGTCCGCCTGTCTGCCCGCCGCGGCATAAATAAACACCATAGTTAAAACAAATAAAAGCAGGAATAAAAGACCGATAAATATAATGCTGTACCTTAACGGGTACAAAAAATCCGTTAATTTAAGGTATAAAAGATTGCTGTATGAAAGCGGGTAATTTTCCGCCGCGTAAACGGTAATATCCACGTCGCCCAGGTATTCCTCAACATAAACCTCACCGGGGCTTTCAACGGTTTTATGAACGCTCATATTTTTGAAAACCGCTTTGCCTATATATTTTTGGTTTTCATAGGTATTTATAAGCGTTTCTCCGGTCTCGCCGTCCTGCACCGTAAAATAAGAGGTTGAAAAATTCTTCAATTCCTCGGTATTTTTTTCGCCATAGCATTCCGATATCTGTGCGGCGGTTTTGCAAAGAATACCGGCGTACTTTTCTTCCTCAATTTGCTCGGGGCTTTTGGTATAAAACCTCTCGGAATACATAAACGCACCGGCAAGAACGCAGCCCGCCGTCAGCACCGCGAACACAAACGAAAGAATTACCGCAGCGGTTTTTGCGGCGAGGCTGTATGTCAACCTTTTCATTATTTATCACCCTTTTCAAGCTTGTAGCCGTGCGCCCAAACCACCTTTAAATACTTAGGCTCGGAGGGGTTTATCTCTATCTTCTCGCGCAGGTGGCGAATATGCACCGCAACCGTGCTTTCCGCGCCGAAGGCGTCGCCGCCCCACACGTTTTCATATATTTCTTTAGGTGACAGCACCGCTCCCGCGTTTTTCATAAGCAGCTTTAAAATTTCAAACTCGGTGGGGGTAAGCGGCACTTCCTTGCCCTCTGCAAAAACCTGCTTTGTTTTATCGTTAAGCTCTATTCCGCCCACGGTGTAGCCGTCCTCTTTTTTGGGGCTGCCACCGCCTAACTGCATATACCGCCGCAGCTGCGAACGCACCCGCGCTATAACCTCAACGGGGTTGAAAGGCTTTGTGATATAATCGTCCGCGCCCACGTTAAGCCCTAAAATTTTATCGGTATCCTCGCCCTTGGCAGTAAGCAGAATTACGGGTATATTTGAAATTTCACGTATTTTGGTCATAGCGCTGATTCCGTCACATTCCGGCATCATAATATCCATAAGCGCCAAATGCACCGCGTTATTTTTTACCGCCTCTACCGCCTCGTTGCCGTTGTATGCCGCAACGGTAGCGTAGCCCTCCGCTTCCAAATAAATTTTCAAAGCGGATACAATATCGCGTTCGTCGTCGCAAATTAAAATGTTATACATTCTCTCCCGACCTTTCACACCTATTGTAACAGATAAACTATTAAGAATAAAGTCACAAAATTATTAAGATTTCTTTAAGAATACTTGAAACGCCCTTAAATAAATGATATATTAAGAATATAATGCAAAACAGGCGGTGATACATATGCGGCTGGAAATTTTAAGTGCGTGCCCCGATTTTATCCGTGATTTTTTAACCTACAACGAAACCATCAAGGGAAAATCCTCAAAATCGGTAGAGCAGTATTATTCCGATCTGCGCACGTTTTTCAGGTATATGCTGCTTGTCCGCGGTAAAGCACAGCCGGGTATTCCGTTTAATAAAATAGATATATCGGGCGTAGATACAGAGCTTGTGCGCTCGGTCACCGTTTCCGACCTTTACGGCTTTATGGTATACTGCAAAGAGGAGCTTCGTAACAACACAGCCACCCGCGCCCGAAAAACCTCAACGCTGCGCCTGTTTTTTAAGTATATGTCGGTGCAGACGCATAGGTTAGACAGTAACCCCGCCGACCTCTTGGAGGCGCCGAAAATAAAGCAATCGCTGCCCAAATATTTGTCGCTTGAAGATTCGCTTGAGCTTTTAAACTCGGTGGACGGTGAAAACGGACGGCGTGATTACTGCATTTTAACAATATTTTTAAACTGCGGCTTGCGCCTTTCCGAGCTTTGCGGGCTTGATTTATCGGATATATCGTCCGACGGCACCATGACCGTAACCGGTAAAGGCAATAAGGAGCGTATGGTCTACCTTAATGATTCCTGCAAAACGGCGATAAAGCGCTACCTTGAGGTTCGCCCGCATGAGGGACTGCCGGCGGACAGCAAAAACGCGCTTTTCATAAGCCGCAACCGCAAGCGCATAAGCCCGCGCACTGTCGAACATATAGTAACCTCATATATAAAAAAGGCGGGGCTTGACGGCAGGGGGCTTTCCACCCACAAGCTGCGCCATACCGCCGCCACGCTTATGTACCGGCACGGGCATGTTGACATAAGGGTGCTTAAAGATATTTTGGGTCACGCAAACCTCGGCACGACCCAAATTTACACCCACGTTTCCGATACGCAAATCAAAGCTGCAATTGACGCAAACCCGCTTTCGGAGGTTAAATCTAAAAAATAAGTAAAAAACAAGCTCCTAATTTCCGTTAAGTCTGCGAAAAAGCTCGGTTATTTCAGAGCGCAGTCCTGCGTTTTCCGCGTCGTGAAGCATTGGGTCGCGCCTTAAAAGCTCCTCTGCCTCCTTGCCCGCCGAGTGCAGGGTTTCGCGGTCGGCGAAAATATCGGCAATTTTCATATCCGGCAGCCCATGCTGACGTGAGCCCAAAAAGTCACCGGGGCCGCGCAGCTTCAGATCCTCATCGGCAATTTTAAAGCCGTCTGTATTGTTTTTAATAACATCCAGCCGCCGCTTTGTATCGCCGGATTTAACGTCCGAAATAAGTATACAGGCGGAGCTGTACTCTCCCCTTCCTATTCTGCCGCGCAGCTGGTGCAACTGCGAAAGTCCGAAACGCTCGGCGTTTTCTATTACCATTAAGGCGGCGTTAGGCACGTCTATGCCCACCTCTATTACGGTGGTTGAAATAAGCAGCTGTATTTCTCCCGCGGCAAACCGTCGCATAACGCTTTCTTTATCCTTCGGCTTCATTTTGCCGTGCAGCAGCCCTACGGTATAGCCTTTGAACTGATTTTCGCTTAATTCCTTATAATATTCGCTTGCCGATTTTATACCCAAAGCCTCGTTTTCATCTACGAGAGGGCAGACTATGTACGCCTGCCGCCCCTCGGCGATGAATTTTTTTATATAGTTGTATACCCGCGCGTTATATGAGGAATCAACGCAGTAAGTTGCGATTTTCTGCCTGCCCGCAGGGTATTCGTCTATTATGCTTATATCAAGGTCGCCGTAAATTATAAGTCCCAGTGTGCGCGGTATGGGTGTGGCGGACATAACAAGCGTATGCGGGTTATTACCCTTTGAAGAAAGTCTGCCGCGCTGACCCACACCGAAGCGGTGCTGCTCATCTGTTACAACAAGCCCTAAGCTTTCAAACTCCACATCATCGGTCAGCAGCGCATGGGTGCCCACGGCAACCTTTATTTCACCGCTTTTAAGCCCCGCCTTTACCTCGTCCTTTTGTTTTTTGGTAAGCGAGCCTGTAAGCAGCGCGCATTTTATGCCGCTGTTTTCGGTAATTTTGCAAAGCGTTTTAAAGTGCTGCTCGGCAAGCAGCTCTGTGGGCGCCATTAAAGCCGACTGAAAGCCGTTGCCCGCCGATATATACATAAGCGCGGCGGCAACTGCGGTCTTTCCGCTGCCCACATCTCCCTGTATCAGCCTGTTCATGGGACGCGGCGACATCATATCCGACAGACATTCGTTTATAACCCTTTCCTGCGCGCCTGTCAGCTTAAAGGAGAGGGTCATTTTAAATTCTTCAAGCAGATTTTTTTTAACGGTGCAGCCCGCAAGGGCTCTGCGGCGGCGCTTTAAAAACAAAAGCCCCGTTTGCAGAACAAAAAGCTCCTCAAAAACAAGACGGCGCTTTGCGCTTTCAAGTGCCTGCCTTTCAAGCGGAAAATGTATGCTTTTAAGTGCTGTTTTAAAATCGCATAGTCCGTTTTTCTGTCTTATACCGTCGGGTATGGCGTCCTGCATGCTGTCGGTATATACAAGCGCGTTTTTCATTATTTTTTCAATCGTTTTGGAGCTTAAGCCCTCGGCTGCGGCGTAAACCGGCTCTATGCCCATATATTCTGCGGGCATTATTTCGGGGGAGGACATTTGGCGGAGAGTTATGCCATAGCCCAATTTCCCGTAAAACAGATAGCTGCGGCCCTCTCTTAAATTTTCGGCAAGATACTTCCGGTTAAAAAGGGTGACCTCAATCACGCCGCTGTCATCTGCGGCGGAGAATTTATAAAGGGTCATGCCGCGGCGGATATTTGCCGTTTTAACGGGCGAGGTAATTTCCGCTCTCACACACACATTTTCGCCCTCATGACATTCGGAAATAGGTGTGATATTCTGCCAATCAAGATATGCGCGCGGATAAAAGCGCAAAAGAGCACCGACTGTATCGATGCCCTTTTTTCGCAATAATTCTGCCCGCTTTTCACCCACGCCCTTTAAGAACCTGATATCGGTGGAAGCCGTCAGCATAGTCTTTCTCCTTTATTCAACGGAAATAATGTAGTAATAAACCGGCTGACCGCCCTTTATAAAGGTTATTTCGGTCTTTGCGCCGTATTTATTCCGTATTTCCTCTTCAAGCGCTGCCGCCTGCTCATCGGTCACATCCTCACCGTACATAACGGTAAGGAAAGCGCTGTCGCGTTTTATCATCTGCTTTAAAAGCCTCATAACACTGCGGTCAAGCTCGGTATCGGTAAATGCTATTTTACCGCCGATCATGCAAAGCAGCTCGCCCTGCTTTATCTTATGACCGTCAAAATCGGAATCGCGTGCGGCAAAGGTAATCTGACCGGTCGCAACGCGCTCGGTCGCCTTCTGCATTTCTATGGCGTTTGCCTCGTCATCAGTTTCGGGGTCGTAAGAAAGCATTGCGGTAATACCCTGCGGAATTGTGCGGGTGTGAATAACTATTACCTTGCGGGTGCTTATCGGAATAGCCTGCTCCGCTGCCATAATAATATTTTTATTGTTCGGCAGAACATACACCGTTTCCGCGGGGGTTGCCTCAATAGCTTTTAAAATATCATCGGTGCTGGGGTTCATTGTCTGACCGCCCGAAACTATTGTATCAACGCCCAAATCTCTGAACAGATCCGCAATGCCGTCACCTGCGCAAACCGATACGAAGCCTACGGGCTTGGTCGGCTCTACAGGCTCAAAGGTCTCGGTAAGGTCGGCGCTCTTCGGCGGCTTTTTGCGTGCGTTTTCCGCGTCATGTTTTGCCCTTTCGTGCTGGTCGCGCATATTCTCTATTTTAAGATGAACCAGCTGACCGAAGGTAAGACCGTTTTCAATAGCGTTGCCGGGGTGGTCGGTGTGAACGTGCACCTTAATAATCTCTTCGTCATCCACCACCACTACGCAGTCACCTATCGACTCAAGGTAAGCCCTTAATTCGTGCGGTTCTTTTTCGCACTCGGGGTCGCGGTTTACTATAAACTCGGTGCAGTAGGTAAAGGTTATTTCGGTTTCGTATTCGCCCGCGGCGTTTACAGAGCCGCTGTCAGACGCAGGTTCTGCCTCTGCAGTTGCTTCAGAGCGGATTATTACCCCATCCTTAAATACCGAGAGCATCCCCTCAAGTATAGTGACAAAGCCCTTGCCGCCCGCGTCTACCACGCCTGCTTTTTTAAGCGTGGGTAAAAGCTCGGGGGTTTCGGCAAGCGCCTTTTTTGCACCCTCGATAGCCGCTTCAAAAACGCCGAGTGCGTCCTTTCCCTCATTCAGTGCGGCGGCGGCATATTCGCTTGCGATACGCGCCACGGTAAGTATAGTTCCCTCGGTGGGCTTCATAACTGCCTTGTAAGCCGCTTCAACGCCCAGGGCAAAGGCAGCCGCAATATTCTCGGCGGTGGCGTATTCCGCACCGTCAAGACCCTTTGCAAAGCCTCTGAAGAGCAGTGAAGTAATAACGCCCGAGTTGCCTCTTGCACCGCGGAGCAGCGCAGAGGCGTTGACCGAAGCCACTTTTCCCGCCGAAACGCCCGCGAGCTTTTCAAGCTCCCTTGCGGAATTCGCAAGAGTCATGGACATATTCGTTCCCGTATCGCCGTCAGGCACCGGGAAAACATTCAAATCGTCAATCTGCTTGCGGTTGTTGGTAAGATTATTCGCGGCGGAAATTATAGCGTCGCGTAAAGTATCGCCGTTAAACAAATGTAAACACTCCTTACAGCCTTAAGGCTTATTCCTTAATGCCGTCAATCTTAATGGTAACGCGGTCAACGGTTATGCCCGCGATTTCCTTAACGGCATATTTTACCTTTTCGGTAATGCTTGCCGCAATTGCGTTGATATTCATACCGTAGGTCACAACGATATGCAGTTCAACCGAAATCGTTTCGGCATTACCCGTAACGCGAATTCCGGTATCGGCTCTTTTTGCCTTTGAAAGCATTCCCAAAACTTTCTGTCGGCTGTTGCTGGGTATCATGCCCACAACACCGAAGCAGGATGTCACCTCATGACCTATGAGCTTGGAAAGATACGCCTCGGTTATATCTATCTTTCCCAGTCTTGTTTCATAAGCTATCATAACATATCCTCCTGTATTACTTTGATTTTGTGTGACGCGCTTTCAGCTCACCACACTGTATGAATCAATTGAAAAATAAATATCACTGCATGAAGAATTATTTACATTTTCAATCTTATCATTGTAGAAAAGCACGCCGGTTCTGTAGCAAATAGGTATTACCGGCATTTCGGTCTGCAAAACGGAAGCCAGATCCGCCAAGGTGTTTGTTCCGGCGTAGAAGCCGTTCACAAGCTCTGCCGCAGTAAGACTTTTTTCCTCCGTCTGCTGATTGCCTGAGGTATCCGCAGCCGGCTCCGTTTTCCCGTCCGCATTGTTTTTATTCGCCGTTTTTATTCCGTAAGCGGCGCTGCCGCCCTCGGTTACAAGGCTTGAAATATCCATATTCGGCGTTATTGCAACCTCTGCCAGATAAAGCTGAAAATTGCCCGACGAGAGCGCCGCGGTATAATCCGCAAAGGATTTCTCCGCCACCCTCACGGAAATTCCGTACTCGGAAAGTCTGCTTGCAATAATTTCAGCGGCAGATACGCGAAGGCGGTTTTCCTTGTTGACCAACAGCTCGAATTTAAGCTTTTTGCCTGCGCTGTTTGTGCGCACACCCTCGCTATCTAACTTATTATATCCTATTTCTTCTAAATTCTCAACAGTTATTTCTTTATTTGCCTGTAAATTTATATTTTGAACCGATTTTACCGCTTCCCAAGCGGGGTTGAAGAAGCCGTTTGCGGGCAAAGCATTGTTGTAATATCCGTCGCGGCATATCTCCTTTCGGTCAAGTCCCGATGAAATTGCCTGCCGCAAAGCATTAAGAGAAAGCTGCTCGTTTGATAGGTTTACGCCAATATATATCAGGTGATTCAAATTAATATTCACCTTTTTTCCGCTCATGCGGAGAATATTGCCGTCGGATATATCGCTGTAATACATATCCGCCGCGCCTATTTCCACATAATGACCCACAGCCTCGCTGTCAGGCGCGTTTATAAGCCTTATTTCGCCGATTGCGCGGTTTTTGCCGGGATCATGCTCGTTCACTACAAGCCTGTCCGAATTTTCGTTAAGCTTAAATCTGCCGCAGCCTATCGGCGGGTGTGTAACGCCGTCGGAGTCGGTTATCTTATCAGAATTCCTTTTAATAATAGGAAAATCAAGCACATTTGCAAAGTACGGGTCCGCACGGCCAAGCTTTATCACCACAGTTTTGCTGTCTCTCGCCGCAGCGGAAAGTGCCTCATAAAGCTTGTAAGCATATTCGGTATTCGACTTTTTCGCAAGATTAAAGGAATAAACCACATCCTCCGCAGTGAGAGCCGTACCGTCCGAAAAATATCGGCTTTTAAGGCTCACGGTGCACTCCTTGCCCTTTACCTCGGCGCTTTGTGCCAAAGAATAGCTTATATTATAGGAATTATCCGTCTTCAAAAGCGGCTCGTATAAAAGGCGGCATAACTGGCGGTTAATATCGGTCGCGGCGGTGTAGGGATTAAAGGTGTCCGCCGAGGAATAAAGAAGCGTTAAATATCCCCTGCCTACCGATGACGACGAAGCCGTTCCCGTAATCTCCGAAAACGAGGAGGTATTCTCGTCCCTTGCGCGGCAGCCGCACAGCAGTATTAAAGCCGATAAAATAATCGCCGCCGCTTTAAACCCTTTCAAACGCCTCAATTCCTTTCTTCAATATATATCCGCTCTGTATCTACGGTTTTGCCGCTTGCGCGGTCAATTTCAAAAATGCAGCCGTTAAGCATCTTTCTGCCGTCTGCCTGCTCAAACCGCGCCGCGCCCCCGTTTTTCAGCCTGTCAATAATAATCTCGGTTTTCACCCCTAAGCAGGAGTCGGCGGGCCCTGTCATTCCGAGGTCTGTTATATACCCCGTGCCGTTTTTCAGTATCTGATCATCCGCCGTCTGAACATGGGTGTGCGTTCCGAACAGGGCGGATATTTTACCGTCAAGATAAAACCCGAGCGCCCTTTTTTCGCTGGTTGCTTCGGCGTGAAAATCCACAATAATAATTTCAGCGCCGTCAGCCCTTGCTTTTTGTATCAGCTCATCCGCCGCAATAAACGGATTGGATGCAGCAACGCGTTCAAGGTAGATTCTGCCCAAAAGATTTATAACCGCAACCGAGGTATAGCCGAGGTCCGCAAGGCAATATCCCTTGCCTGCAGCCTCCCCCTCCAAATTCGCAGGACGCAGCACGCAGTCGTTTTCATCAAGCAGGCCGAACGCCGATTTTCTTCTCATTGAGTGATTGCCGCCGGTTATAACATCCGCTCCGCAGGCGAAAAGCATTTCTGCGCTCTCGCGCGTTATACCGTTGCCGTCTGCTGAATTTTCGCCGTTAATAACAGTGAAATCAATCCTTTTTTCCTTTTTAAGTGTAGGCAGCCATTTTCTTACCGCCTCGCCGCCGAGGCTGCCGCAAGAATCGCCTATTGCAAGTATCTTCAAGCCTAATTACAGTCCTTTTGTTTTGTTGAAGGCGGCGATTATCGCGTCCATAACACTGCCCCTGAACGCCGCCCTTTCAAGCGAATGAACGCCCGCTATTGTAGCACCCGCGGGGCTGCAGACCTCGTCCTTTAATTTATCCGGGTGCTTTTCGCCGCCCTGCATTAAACGCGCGGCACCGATTACGGTCTGCACGGCGTATTCCTCTGCCTTGTCACGCGCAAGTCCGCACTCAACGCCGGCTGAGGCTAACGCGTCGGCAAACATATAAACAAACGCAGGTCCGCAGCCCGACAGCGCACAGACCGCGTCTATCAGCTTTTCATCGGTTCGGTCAACCGTTCCCGCGTGGCGCATGCAGTTGCAGAACTCGGTTATTTCATCCATAAAGACCCTATCGGACGCAGCGAAAACCACAACGCCCTCGCCGACCGACACGGGCGTGTTCGGCATTATTCTTATTATGGGGTACTCCTGCCCCAAAAGCTCGCTGTAGCGCGCTATGGGTACGCCCGCAACCATTGTTACTATAACAAAGCGGTCGCGCCGCGCGGCAAGCTCCTCTTTAAGCTCTGCGAGCGCTGCGGGCAAAACCTGCGGCTTTACGCCGAGAACTACATATTGTGCCTCTCGCGCCACGGTTTTTGTGTCGGCTGTGCGGCAGCCGAATTCGGTTGCTAAGGACTGCGCCTTAGCCTCGTTTTTATCCGATAAAAGTATCTCGTGCCCGGGCAGCGATTTTCTTACCGCCCGTGCTATTGCCGAGCCCATATTTCCCGTGCCTATAAATCCGAATTTAACCTCTGACATTTTTAATTCCCCCCGATTTTATCTTATGTGTCCGTTTCCGTTTATAACATATTTATAAGTGTTAAGCTCGCAAAGCCCCATAGGTCCTCTTGCGTGCAGCTTTTGGGTGGATATTCCCATTTCGCAGCCCAGCCCGAACTCGCCGCCGTCGGTAAACCGAGTTGACGCGTTTACATAAACCGCCGCCGAATCGACACGCGCGGTAAAGTGCGCCGCTGCCGCCATATCCTCGGTTACAATGCAATCGCTGTGGTGGGTGGAGTGCAGGGCTATATGCCGCTCGGCATCTTCAAGACTGTCTACCGTGCCAACCGCCATTATATAATCCAAAAATTCAGTATCAAAATCCTCTGCCGCGGCGGGAACGGCGTTTATAATTTTGCAAACCGCTTCATCCCCGCGAATTTCCACACGGTCTTTAAATATTTCCGCCAGTCTCGGCAAAAATGCCTCCGCAATATCCTTATGCACAAGGCATACCTCCGCCGCATTGCAAACAGACGGGCGTGAGGTCTTTGCGTTATTCACTATTTTAAGCGCCTTTTCTATATCCGCCGATTTATCAATGTAAATGTGGCAAATTCCCGTTCCCGTTTCAATGCATGGCACGGTAGCGTTTTCTACACAGGCTTTAATAAGCCCCTTGCCGCCGCGCGGAATAAGAAGATCAATATACCCGTCCGCCGTCATAAGCTCGTTTGCGCTGGCGCGCGTAGTATCCTCAATCAGATTTACATAATCCTCGGAAAGTCCGGCGGTTATAAATCCGTTTTTAAGCGCCGTAACTATTGCGCGGGCGCTGCCGTATGCTTCTTTGCCGCTGCGCAATATGCAAATATTGCCCGATTTAAAGCAAAGCGCCGCCGCGTCGGAGGTGACATTCGGGCGGCTCTCGTAAATTATAGCCACCACGCCCATAGGCACCGATATTTTTTTAATATCCAGCCCGTCTGCCCGCTTAATATCCTCAAGCACCCTGCCTACAGGGTCGGGGAGCTGCGCTACCGCGCGCATCCCATCCGCCATGGCGGCAATGCGCGTTTCGTCAAGCCTTAGACGGTCTATCATAACCTCGCTTATTTTGCCGCGGGCGTTTTCAACGTCTTTGGCGTTCGCCGCTAAAATTTCCGTCGCGTTTTCACACAAAGCGTCGGCACAAAGCATGATTGCCGTGTTTTTCCGTTCGGTTGTAAGCGGAGCGGAGGAAAGCTCCAGCGCTTTTGCTTTTTTAAGTATTTCTATGGTAGTCATTCTTTTTTCACGCCTTTTTTGCCAAAAATTTTGTTCCCACGCTTTTGCCGTCCAAAATATCATAAAGCAGCTTCGGGTTCTTGCCGTTTGCTATTACCATATCTATTCCCGCGGCGTTTGCGGTTGCGGCAGCCTTTATTTTTGTGGTCATGCCGCCTGTGCCGAGCTTAGAACCCGCCCCGCCTGTCATTTTTTCTATTTCGGGAGTTATCTCCTCAACCACGCTTATAAGCTGCGCGTTTTCATCCTTGTGCGGGTCGGCGGTGAAAAGCCCGTCTATATCCGAAAGCAGTATAAACAGGTCGGCGCTTACCGCCTTTGCCACTATCGCGCCCAAGGTATCGTTATCGCCTATGACTATTTCGTCAGTCGAAATGGTATCGTTCTCGTTTATAATAGGCAGCACGCCCAATTGCAGAAGCCTTAATACCGTGTTTTCAAAATTCTGCCTGCGGTTTTCATGCTCCACATCATCGCCGGTTATAAGTATCTGTGCCACCGTGTGGTTATACTCTGAAAACAGCTTATCATAGATATACATCAGCTCGCACTGACCTACCGCCGCCGCCGCCTGACGTGTGGGTATATCGTGCGGCTTTTCGTGGAGCGACAGCTTGCCCACGCCCATGGCAATAGCACCCGATGACACCAGTATTATTTCATTTCCCGCGTTTTTAAGGTCGCTCATGATTTTGCAAAGCTCCTCTACCCGCTTTATATTAAGCAGTCCCGAGGGGTGCGCCAGCGTAGATGTTCCTATTTTTATTACAATTCGCATTTTTTCTTCTCCGTTTTCAAGCAATCATGCCATTATTATAACTCATTACACGCGTGATTTCTACTGTTAATTTTAAAAATTCATAAAGTATTTCAAATTGCCCCTATTTTTTTCTTGACAAGTCATGCGAATATTGATATAATAATAAAGCTGTTCAAACGATTCATTAGCTCAGTTGGCAGAGCACTTGACTTTTAATCAAGGTGTCCGGGGTTCGAATCCCCGATGGATCACCAGCAAGAGCCTCGCTTTTTAAGCGGGGTTCTTCTTTTTTTATTCCTCTAAATGCAGAATAAAAAAATACTGTGTCTAACGCTTTTTCTAACAGATTAAGCAAGTATATTTGCCATAGTATCCGCAATAGCTTTTTTTCGCTCAATATCAAAATGACCGTATATATTTGCCGTCAAAGTAATATCCGAATGAACGAGCCGTTCCTGCACATCTTTGAGCGTAAACCCACTCGATAAAAGAATACTTGCGCAACTGTGCCGTAAATCGTGAAAGCGAATATGCGGTAAGTTATTCCATTCAAGCAAACGTTTGAAATGCTGACTTACATATTCCGTTGCGAAATATTTTTTCATAAACAACTAAACAAAGAACAAGCAGCTGCCTAATAGCAACTGCTTGCACTCAATTTCTCATTTTAACTCTTTATCCCAACTATTGACAAAGAACCTCTTTTTATAACCTGTATTTAAAACAAAGAATTATGCTAAACCAACCAAACCGTAAACCTTTATTCCTTTTATCACTGCATACGGAGAAACGATTATCTGATCCCCGCCGGTTGCGCTTCCTATTGAAAAAGGATAAACATAATCTATTCCGTATTCATCAAGATCTATAACGGTTTTATCCGCCAACGATTTTTTAAAAACTATTAAATCGCAGATATCAAAGTTTCGGTCACCGTTTATATCCTTGAAATTCTTATTTAATACTTCGATTCCCAAAAGCAACTTCCTGAAATAAATCAGATCCGATGAATCTACCGTTCCGTCTGAATTGAAATCGGCATAATAAACGTTTCCTTTTGAAAGTATAAAATAATCGTTGCTTTGAACAAATTCGTTTACATAATCGGTTTCGCTGCAAACCAAATTCCCGTTTCCGGCGATTTCGCATCCTACCGCTTCAACATCCTTTAAAGATTCGGCTGTTGTAATTACAAAAGAATCCTGAACCTTGCCGAAGCTTAGAGGCGATTTACAAATCGAAATGTCATCGAGCCAAATATTGTCTACACCGAGTCCCCAGCAGTCGCCGATCAGCTTAAACTGCGTTTCCTTCTCATCTCCTGATGTTTTAAAAACAAATCTTGCCGTAACAACACCGTTTTCATCAGCCGTAAAATGTGAATTTCCGCCCAACCAATAATCGTTGTTTTCGCCGAATTTATATGTATCGGGTTCAAAACGTGTATATCTATGCATAACACCGTTATTATCGGTTAACTCAAGCTGTATATTCACCATATCGAGCCGGTTGGAAATACGGTAACGGAAGCTCAGCTGATACACGGTGTTGCTCTCCATTTTAAAGCGGGCGGGATTGCTCTTCAGGAAAGCTGTCCAAGGCGAAATCTCTTCATTGTTAACATGCAGAGCTTTCCCTCCGAATAAAGTGTTTTCTGTTATTTCGGAATGAACGGCCTCTGTTGTATATAATGTTTCCTTTAAAGAATTCGCTTTTTCAAATGTTTCCGATTCCGATGTTGATAATTTTTCTAATATAATATCGTCAAAATAAATCTTCAATTTTTCCGGAATCCAACATGCTTGAATACAAAGCCATTTTTCACCGGATGCTTTTGTTTGAAAAATCATATCAAGTGTGAAATGATCGCCGTTTTTTGTAATTACCGTGTTATCGGGCGAGATTAAATCCGGATCACCCGACCACATTGCACCGTTGACAGCGTCTAAAACCGCATTGCGTGACGGTGCAGTATCGTTAAGCACTATTTGCATACTGAAGGGGGATGGTGCTTCTAATTTGTATTTAAAAGAAAAACGATAAAGCGCATTTGGTTCCAACTGAATTATATTGGCGTTTTGCACCGCAAGATAACACCAATCGCCCTCCGCTTCCAGATATAAAGATTTATTGCCGGAAACAGCATTTGAAGAAAACTCTTGAACTGCGGCATCCGACCACATTGCCGTACCATCAAACGGTGTGCTTCCGCTCTCAAAATCCAAACTGAAGGAATCATTTGTAACCGAATTTGCCGAAGCATTAAGCGGTACGATTCCGATAACTGCCGCAGATGCGGCAATCAATAAAACGCACAAAAGCAGAGATAATCCTTTTTTCATTATATTGATTCCCCTTTTGTATAATTTTTTCAGAAAAATAAATCAGTAGTCATCGGTTTTATGATTTGACAAAATAATGGTAAGCTTATCGTCGTTTTCCAAAACCGAATTGCGATATTGATAAGGCGTTGCTTTCATTTTCTTTTTAAATGAAATAATAAAGCTTGAGGAATTGCCGTAACCGCACAAAAAAGCTATTCTCTCAATAGAAAGATTTGTTTCCAACAATAATTTGCAAGCGCGGGAAATACGGCAATTTATCAGATATTGCTTAGGAGAAATACCGACTTCTCCGTAAAAAATATGTCTCAATCTGTCGTAACTGTAACCCAATTGTTCGCTTAAAAGATTAAAGTCAAGCTGACAGCCGCATCTGCCTTCAATGTATTTTTTTGATTTGCGAATAACCTCACTGTCGGTGTTGTCATTTTTACAAATTTCGTACGATAAAAAAACCAATTCACGTATCAACAAATCAATGTATTCGGCTCTTAAAGACTCTCCGGAAAGATTTTCTATGTATAATCGGTTCAAAATATCAAAGAAAGTTTTATTAGAGCGTACTTTAGCGGATATTACCGTGCCCTGTAATTTTGAAAGATCCGTATTATCGGTGGAAACCTGACAAAATATAGATGCGCCGTCCTCTTCACATATTTCATCATGAATAACATTCGGCGGAACAACAGCCACATAACCGGAGTCAAAAGCAAACGCCCTGCCGTCTATCGTTGTTATACCTCTGCCTTTTATATAATAAACAATTTCAATTCCTTCGTGCGTTTGCGGAAGAACATAATGACCCGCTATTCGAGGAAAGCTTCCTGAAAGCAACAGCCTTGAAAGCACCTAATCGCCCCCTTCCCTGTCTTTTTATAAATTCCTTATCAAATACAGAACCGTGGCATTCATAATTTTAATAAGGAAATTATTTTTTTCTCTTGATCAGCGTAATGAAGACAAATACGGCAAGGCCGCCCATGAAGGCACCGGCAAAAGCGGAAGCAGCTATTGTAATAAAGAAAGATGCCGGTATATCAATATAACGATCTGAAACTGTTTTTTCCGTCTTTATTTCCGGAATACCGGAAATATTTTCGGGGATACGGTTTTCTTGATTTAAAATTGAAACTCCGTGGTTTTTGTTTGTATCTGCACCGCCCACGTTCTGTCCGGGCGCATCTACCCAACTGACAATCGGATTTTTCCAAATGACGGTCTGCTGTCCCGATGAATTATTGCTTGATGTTGAAGACGGAGAAGAGGCTGTGCCGTTGTTTTCATTATTTTCGTCTTTATCCGTTTTGCCGTTATTTTCGTCATTCTTACCGCCGTCGTCCGGCATTTCACTTTCGGATTTTTCCCATGTAAGATTATGAATACTGAAATCGTCAAACATCAATTTGATATTTTTACGAGCTTCCTCCTGTCCGTCACAACCGCCTATTATTGCAAAATGTCCATCAGACTTACGCATTGTAAAGGTTATTTTAATTTCCTTATCGCCATTTTCCAAGCTTTTCCCGCGCATATCAACGGTTTCCCCGCCCCAAACAACCGTTAATGCGGTTGCGTCAAATCTTACAAACTGTTCACCCTCCGAATCAAATACCGTAAATTGCAGAGAATTAACATCCGAAATTTCGCGATATTTAAAAGATACGGCATATTCATTACCGGCGCGAATTATGTATTTTTCCGTATTCAGACCGATAAGCGTTTTCCAATTTGCAGGTCTGTTTTCAATAAGCAAGGATCTATTTCCGGAAATTGTGTTTTGATCGGTTATTTTTTTAATCATAGCTTCGGAAAGAAGCGGAGTATCCTCGGTCAGTTTATTTGTATTTTCGAAATCAACATAAAGAGGCTTTTGTTCGGATTTATCAATTATTTGTTCTGAATCGGCAGATGCTCCTTTTTTTATAACAATATCGTCAATATAAACAGTAAATGGGGTTTCCTGAACCGGAGCACCAAAATCACCGTTTTGTATATACAGCGCTTCGTCCGAGCCTGCTTTAAAAACAAACTGTGCCCGTAAAGCGCCGCTGGGCGCGGATGTAGATGAATAAAGAATAGTATTCGGTTCAGTTGCCGCCGGATATTGCCAATGCTCTCCTCCGTCCGGCATATTCCATTGAACGGCATAATCCGAATTGCCCGATATATTTACGGCCGACATCATCATAAGCGGTATTTCGCCCTCTGTAACCTTATAAGTAAACTGAAAAGTATACATACATCCCGCTTGCATTTTAAATTTTTCATTTTGTGATATTAATAAGCGTTTTCACGCATATCCACCCGTATTGGCTCCGTCAATCGTTATTTTAAGGGATTTTTTCCCCGAAAGCGGACTTTCCGTTGTCACGGAAGAAATGCCGTCACTTACGAAAACAGTATCGGAAATTGAAGAAGCTTTTTCAAAATCCTCGATCAATTCATCCTTTATCATTGCGGCTTCAGCCGAAAAAGAGGCATTTTTAAAGCCGAGGCAACCGCCTCCTAAAGCAAATGCTGCAACAAGTAATACTGCCGTCACGGATAAAGTAATTCGTTTTATTCGGTATATTTGCATTTTTCCGTAATCTCCTTTGCCCTTTAATTCCAGCTCATAATGTTTTTTAATTTCTCAGTTAAAACACCTGCTGCTTCGGCATGTCCCTCTTTAGAAGGATGGGCATCGCCGCCGTCCCAGTTGGCAGGCAAATTCACATAGGAAACATCTAATCCGTCTATGTCCTTCAGCTCTGACAATGCCTCCAGAATTTCCGATTCCAACTGAGCACCCATCATTCCGTATGCCCAAACGATTTTAGCCTTCGGATTACAGCGACTGACCAATTTTATCAATTTTTTACTTCGGTCTTATAGTCTGTCGGTGTCATGGCATTTCCTTCTACGCGATAATTATAATCATTTGTTCCGAGATTGATAACCACTAAATCCGGCTGCCATGAATCGAAATTCCAATTTGCGGCTTCCTTTCGTCGGTATGAAGCTTTTTCGTATACCCTTCCCATGCGGTTTTGATCGGAGCCGCCTCCGCCGAATGCGCCCCAGCCTGAAAGTCCCACAACATTATACTCGGCGTTAAGGGCACGCGCCGTTTGTCCGGTATAATTATTTATTCCGTCTTCAGAGCGTTGATAATTAGTTATTTGTCCGCGAACCTCATAACCTTGTCCGCAAGTTATGGAATCGCCGATAAACTCGATTTTTCTGTTCTTTCCCGAAGCCTTTTCTAATCTTCCTGTATATGTAATACTGTTAAAATACACTGCGTTAAACTGTGATTCTGTGCGCTTGGTAACCTCTACCGTATGATAACCGCGCTTTAAATTCTGTGCAAGATAATATTCTGCTTCACCGAGCGGAAGTCCTAAAATACGGGCTTTATCCCGTTTTCCGTCCACCACAACCTCAAAATAAGCCCATGAACCGATATCAACATTTGCATTTACCGATATATTACCTTCGAAATAACCGCAAAGATTAAAACCAGATGCCGTCCATTCAAACGATACCGAATCACCGTTGATAACTGTGCGGCCTTTAATATATGCAAGCTCCGTGAGTTTTTTCATAGTAATGGTTTCGGTGATATACTTTTCCGGTTCAACAGAGGTATTTCCGACGGATGAGGAATTTATCAAATTGTCGTCTTTTGCGGAATCAGAAGGATTCCCCGATAAATTATCAAAATACGGAAAGGTGATTTTTGGAATTTTAAACGAATTCCCCGCAGAACTCTTTGAAGGAATTTTGTTTTCATGAACAGAATAAATAGTCCCGTCCCTGCCGCTTTGAACAGTCGAAATCGAAGTTTCGGTTTCCTTGTTTTTAATTTCCAATTTAAAGCATCCCGATAATGTGGCGAGAACCGCCGCTGACATTATAATACATATAGTCCGTGTCTTGAAATTACCGTACATCTTCATTCCTCTTTTTACTTTTGCTTCCAGTCCGTAACCTTTGAGATACAGCTACTCAACATATCTGCAGCACGCTGATGACCATCAGGACCTGGGTGCGAATCCGAAGATCTTGTATGCTGCGGAAGCTTTACAAAAGCATAATCGGGATCTGTTTTGTTAAGCTCCTCTATTACATTTTGAATGAGATTTTTAACCCCGCTGCCCATCATTCCGTATGCCCATATGATTTTTGCGTGGGGGTATTTTTTTCTGACTGTAAGGAGGAAATCCTTGACAGCTGTTTCAAAATCCCGGTCGGTTAAATGATTTTGCCAAATGTAGCCGCCATCATTTGTTCCGAGGTTAATAACAACAACATCTGCCTGCCATGAGGAAAAATCCCATTTTTCCTCATAATACTGCGTGTATGTGCATTGATCGTATATACGCGGAATACTTGCGGCTGCGCCTCCGGCACCGCCTATACATCCCCAACCGGAAACCGAAAAAACATTATAATCCGCTCCGAAGGATTTAGCCGCCAATGCTCCGTAGGTTCGTGTGCCGTCTTCAAACTCGCCTATATCTCCCTGTGGAGCGCCCGGTATATCAATATCCAGCCCGCAGGTAATTGAGTCTCCTATTATTTCAATTTTACGCTTAGCGGCCGACAGTGGTTTCAGTTGTCCGGTAAATGACAGTTTGCCTATAACAATTGAATTAAAATAAGCTTCGGTAAGCTTTCTGACTTCAATTTTATGTTCGCCTTTCTTTAAATTGCCGGCAAGTGTGTAGGTTTTTAGCCCGTCATCAAGCTTCAGCTTATCTAAGAGGACTCCGTCGACCGAAACACTTATATAGCAACTGCAGACCGCATTTGATAAATCAATATCGACTGCTATATCGCCCTCCAGTATTCCTTCGATCTCAAATCCGGATGCCGACATTTCGCAAACAAAGCCCTTAGGAGTGGAAACCGTTCTTCCGAGAATTTTCGCAATATTGGGTATTTCATTTAATAAAACCGAATGTTTTCCGTAAACACTGACCGTTTCGTGATTTATAAGATTTTCTTTCTCTCCGTTGATATTTGAGGAAACGGAATTATTTGAAGATGCGGTTTTATCAATCGAAGCTTCAAATTTCCATTCCGGTATAAGATAACGCGGATGCTCTGTGGTGCTCGATGCCGTAAAATCGGGTGTGTTTACGGTAATATCTGCCGTAATGTTCTCAGGCTGTGAAATCATTGTTTTTTCGTCAGTTACTTCTCCGATTTTAATAGAACAACCCGATAAAACAGACGAAACGACACAAATAACGGCGAAGGCTGCTGTTATCTTATGATTCATTATTGCTTCCTCCTTGAATCCCACGGAATCGTTTGCTTTTGTTTTGTTATTATACAGAAATAAAATCGTCTTTTTTGGCTATCATATATTAAAGTGCGCTTATTGAGAAAAATTCGGTAATTTGTGTCCTCCGAATATACGAAATCATATGCTTTTGTTTTTTATAGGAGCTTAAGGTTTTAAAAAATACACTTTACGCCGGTTATATCTGTTATTTTTTCGGCAAAGGCTTTCATTTGTTTTTCATGCTGCGGAAATGCCGCAAAATCCGTGTAATCGGCAGATATTGCATCATATTTCGGCTTTGCCAAGTTATTATATTTTAAAAGCTCAATATGATGTATACCGGAGTCAAATGTTTTGATAACCTCTCCTAATGCATCAAAATCTTCTGCCGAATCGTTTACATTCGGTATCACCGGTATTCTGATTATTATATTTTTATTTTTACTTGACAGTCTGCGAATATTTTCTATGATAAGCTCGTTGCCGGCCGATGTGTAACTGCGGTGCTTTTCTGAATTTGCGATTTTTAAATCGGTGAAAAATAAATCTGTAAACGGCAACATCTTTTCAATATTTGACCATAGACAAAAAGCGGACGTTTCAACAGCAGTATGTATTCCTTCTTTTTTACACCGCTCCGCAAGTGATGCTGAAAAGTCTGCCTGCAAAAGGCATTCTCCGCCGGAAAATGTCACGCCGCCTCCGCTTTCATTAAAAAAATGTCTGTCCTTAAGCACCTCTGTAAAAACTTCATCTGCCGACATCTCTTTTCCAATCAATTCCAAAGCATTTGCCGGGCATTCATCAGCACATTTTCCGCATGCTGTACAGCATTCCCTTTTCAGTTTGACTAAGTTATTTTCAATAATATGCACCTTTGGACACACCATCACACATCTGCCGCAGAATATACATTTTTGCGGGAAATAAGCCAACTCTCTATGAAAAGAAATCAACTCAGGATTATGACACCACTTACACCTTAAATTACAACCCTTGAAATACACCACAGTGCGCACTCCCGGTCCATCATTCACAGAACACCTTGAAATATTTGAAATAACACCTGTTACAGACATGCGTGCTTAGTCCTTGCAATAATATGATCCTGCAGCTCCGGTGTAAGCAAATTGAATTTCTGACTAAACCCGGAAACTCTGACTGCGAGATTATTATATTTTTCGGGATATTTCTTTGCATTTTCAAGGGTTTTAGCGTCAATGGTATTAAGTTGTAAATTGCTGAGTCCGTTTTTTGCAGCCGCAATAACAATATCTGTAATAATATCGATGTTCTTATCGGCGAATAGCTTGGGATCGATTTCAACTATTGCAGATGTTGTGCCCGGAGTTCGCTTTGTCGGAAATTTTGCAATAGAATTCAAAACAGCGGTAAGGCCGTTTATATCCCTTCCCTGCATAGGCGAGGCGCTGTAGGCTATAGGTTCGCCCGATTTTCGCCCATCGGGTGATGCTGCCGAGACTCTTCCGTGATCAATCATCCAAAAAAATGTAAACGGTTGTGCATGAAAGCAATGACTTGTCTCAACGGATAATTTATCAAGCAAATCACAACAGTAATTTGTTATGTCAACTGCTATGCTATCTACCTCATCTATGTCGTTACCGAACTTTGGTGCCTTATTAAGAAACTCCAGTCTCACACTGTCATCAGGATAATTATTTTCTAATATTGTCTTTACTTCTTCCAAAGAATATTTTTTATCCTGATACACAAATTTCTTTATAACCATAAGCGAATCGGCAAGATTGGGTATTCCGCCGAGCATTATTTGATAATAATCATACAGAGCTCCCTTCTGATTGTAATCCCTCGCTTTTTCGAGACACCCGTCCGTTAAAAGAGATTTTACAGGTTTTGGGGCAACACAGGCATCGCAATATTTTACAACCATTGAGCAGGTAAGCTCGAGTATTGTTTTTATTTGTTTCTTTACCGCCGAATAAAAACAATCATATGTGTTGAAATCACTTAAATCACCGGTTTTTACTCCCGGAGCAATATCCGGATAATACATACTGTGACCGTTACATAAAACATATTCAATTGCTTTAAGCAGATTTGTTTCGCCGGTAACCGCATGAGGATTGGTTTTCCCCGGTATGACGGTTTCAACACATCCGAGTTGAGTGTAATCGTACGCATCTTCTCTTTTTATTCCCTTGCTTATAAGTGCAGGTATCATTACATCATCGTTAAAGAAAAACGGAACGCCTTTTTGAACATGACCAACCACCTGCAATGCACGTTTTATGAAGCGTTTATCGGTATTGCCTGAATAACGAACGGATAAACATCTTATAAAATCAAGCTGCTCAGTTGCGTCAAGCATAAAATACGAAAGCTCGTTTACCGCGCTTGTTCCATCGATATTTGTTCCGCCCACACACGATTGCTGAACATCATAATCTCTATAAAGCTTAATCCAGAGGCAACAAATAATTTCAAATGCCTGTTCCTCGGTTATAATACCTTTATCCATGTCCTTTTTATAGTAAGGATACAGCAGCTGATCAAGCCGTCCCAAGGAATTCGCATTTATTGTATCCTCCCATGTGTTTATTATGTGGGCAAACCAAAGTGACTGGACGGCTTCAATAAAGCTTCTTGCCGGATACCTCGGAACTCTTCTGCAGGTTGCAATTATTGTTTTAAGGTCCTCCGGATTATATGCCGGGTTTTTAGTATTCAGTAATTCTTCGGCACTTTCGGCGTACTTTTCTCCGATATGCAGGGCAGATTTGCAAACCGTTTTTATACCGCTGTAAAAGGCAGACGCTCCGTTCTTTTCTTCGTAAGCTTCCACTTCCTTCAACAAACCTTCAAATCCAAAGGTTAAAACCTTGTCATATCCCACAACGGAATGATTGTGTGATATACATTTTCCGAGAGCAGACATATCTTTTCTTGCTGCATTCTCTGTCTCCGTCAGCTCAAATTTATCGTTCCATAGTGCCACACCGTACAAATACCATTCATCCCTGTAAAACCCGTCTATTTTAAAATACTCGTCAATATCCGTATCGGAAATTGAATTTTCCCTCATCAATTCTCTGTCGTGCACCGTGTTTCTCGCAATATAGCAATCACCGTATGTTAATGCAATATCGCAATCAACATCCGCCGGCGCAAGATTCTTATTTCCGAAATTAAAGCCTGTTATCAGTTCATCGGGAGCTATAAACGGTGTAAACTTATCTATAACATTAGCTATTCCCGCACCGTATATTTCCGCCATATCAGATGACTTCTCTGCCGCCTTTGCTGCACCGAGACTGAAATATACCGCCCGTTGCAAGCAATATTTATTTGTATAACTCTTTTTATTGACCGCTTCTTCACGTAATCTGATGCACCGTTCAGACATCTTCATCATAATTAAAACCCACTTTCATAAAATTCTTTAGAGACATTTGTCACTTTCACTTTAATTTTGCTCCGTATTACCAATGCAATTTGCAAAAAATAATTTCACATATCAGCGGCAGTGATTCTTTAAAGCATTTAATACCTCTTGCTTCGTCGGTATTGCTATTGCGGCACCATCACGGGATATCTGAACGGTAGATGCCATTGCGGCAATTCGCATACATTCCTGCGGTGAAACGCCTTTAATGTAATTTGCAATGAAAAATCCCGTATAAGTATCTCCCGCACCGGTAGTATCCTTTACTGTGCCGCAATAGCTCGGCTGGAACAACATATCCTTTTCGCTTTTAAAAATACTGCCTTTTTTGCCCAATGTCAAAATAACCGCTGCATTCGGAAACAGTTTTTCAAACTCTGCCGTTATTTCCTCTGTAATTTCTTTTCCTGTAACGGCCGCACCTTCAATTTCGTTTACCAAAAACAAATCAACAAGCTCCAGCGGCAGTGTGGAAACCGTTTCATCCATCGGGGAAGGATTAAAGGCTATCTTCATCCCTTTTTTATTTGCGGCACGTATAATATATTCAAGACAATTTGTTTCGTTTTGTATCAAAAGCCAATCGCCGCAACTGTATTTTTCAAGTTCTCTGTCTATTAGCTCCGGAGTCATTCGGCGATTGGCACCCGGATAAAGCAAAATTGAATTTTGTCCGTGACTGTCAACCTGTATTATAGCGTGACCGCTTGTAATATTGTCAATTTTTATTACTGAATCAGTATTGACACCGCGGCTTTTAAGCATATCTAAAAGTATATCACCGTCCTCACCGACGCAGCCGAAATGAGCAACGTCCGCTCCGGCAGAAGCCAGTGCAATCGATTGATTAAGTCCCTTGCCGCCGCAAAACTTTGAAAGATTTTTAGCAGTCATAGTTTCTCCGGGTTGAACGAATTCATCTACCGAATAAGTATTATCTATATTCATCGAACCAAAACTCAGTATTTTCATACAATACAGACCTCCGTAAGCTGTTTTTTAATATTGTCATTTTTCCGTCACGGGAAAGCAGGTAAAGGTTTCACGCTGTATTTCAAAATACGGCACAGCCTCAAGCGGTATTTCCGATGGCACGGTAAAATGTAATTCGGATGTTTTTTTAAAGCCCAAATATTTATCGTTAGTATCAACAGCAACCGCCGGCACCGTTTTTTCGTCAAAATTGCCGCGAAATGCCATAAGCACAGGTCCGTACATAACAGCGAAACGTTTTTTGCCTTCAACCTGATCCCAGCCGTGATAATCGTGTTTTTCAAGCCTTGCTGAAAGCTTAAATGTGAAAATTCTCTCATTTTCAAAATTGCCGCCAATAGTCAAATAGCTGCCCGGTAATCCGCTCGCGATTAAATTGCCGTCTTCATAAATATCAAGATTTCCGGCGTTCCAACCGGGAATACGAATACGCAAAAAGATGTTTTTTTCTTTTTTTGCCGACGCAGTGATTTTTACTTCGTTTGAATACGGAAAATCGGTTTCGGTTTTAATTAAGGCTATGCCGTTTTCCAATATTGAAGCCGCAAAGGTATTAACCGTCACGCTGTTTTCGGATACGGTATAAATATAGTTTGGCAAATCCGAAAGCAGCAAAGTGCTTGATACCTCGCAGCATGAGCCTGCAAAATCGCCCTTTTCCTTTTTCCCGTGCATTTTGTTATGATATCTGCATCGGTTTTCCGGTGTTCTGCAGGCGGCTAAAACATTATAAAGGGATTGTTCGATTTCAAAAGCATATTTCTCTTCGTCAGGAAATAATTGCAGCAAGTGCTGATTTATAAAAATCCAAAATACGCTGCCGCAGGTTTCGCCGACATGCCCGGTTGTTATATAAAGCGATCCGTACGGATATGGCCCTCCACCCTCGCAAATGGCAACGCTGCCGCCTATTTGTTCATATCCGCCGTTGAAAATTTCCCAAGCACCTAAAGCGGCGTCTAAGTATCGCTTTTCCCCGGTAGCCCGGTACTCATCGAGCATTGCTTCAACCGCCAATAATTCATAACAGTGGGGTCTTTCTCCCGGGTAATGACTAAAACTTTCGGGAATACGCTTTATAAACGCATTTATCAGATAATCCTGATCGTAAAAGCGCTGCGTAACGGTCATATCCTCAGTCCTGCCAATCGGGGTATGATAAACCAAAGGACCGCCCGGCAATCCGTTGGTGGCATTATAGCCCATAAGCATATCCGGAAGATATTTTTCCGCGCCGTTAAACCAATCGTACATACGGCGAAGCACAGCATAAGCGTCGGTATAACCTGCCATACCCGCCGCTATCATTCCCCGCGTCCAAAACACACGATCGTAATTCTTTCTTTCGCTGAACAGCTTTTTCTTTTCGGTATCATTCGGTAAATTTCTGCAATCATACGAATCATTCTCCGAATAATAATTATAATAACCGTCTTCGCGCATTTGACTTTCAATACGGGATAAAATGTCCTCGACAATTTTTTTAAGTTCAGGATCATTTTCCCAACGCAATATATTTGCTGCACCGCCGAGCATTCTGCCGTCATTTGAGGCAGGCAGCCACGGATACCAACCGTTCCCCTCCAAATCCGCAAGCGCTTCTATCCAGGTTTTATCTTTGCAATAATCCTTGTACCTATACGATTCTTTTATATACGCCTTGTTTTGAAAAAACATTTTTTGAAAAATACCGCCCATAAGTTTTACGCCTGTTTGCGGCATAAAGGTTTTATATTCTACAGGTTTCCAGCATGCAGGGTCATCTGCCTTTTTTTTCGAGGACTGTATTATTTTATATTCAGCTTCCATTTCATCATGCAGCTCTTGTATTATGTTTTCGCTCATAAAATTCTCCACTCGTATATTTTTGAAAAACAAAATAAGGGCGAGAGAAAAGTTAACCTTATTCTTTCGCCCGTTTTAAGTAAAATTAAAACGATTCCGGTACTATTTTTGCTCTGAAAACAGTACAATCATGCGGCTTTAAAAATTCCGCATAAATGCCGTTATAAACTGTTTTTTCTTCGCCGGTGAATACATTTTTCAGTTGAAGGGTTTTTCCGGTGCTGCGATCTATTCCCAAATCCGGAAGGCAAAACTGTGCTCTGCCCTCTTCGTCGGTCAAATTGAAAAGCCCGATTGCGTAATCGCCGTTTGAAAGCATACGGACCCAAACCGGAACATCCGGACCATAGCTTGCCAGGAATGCCTGCCTGTATGCTTCATCCTGATCTATTTTGATCAGCTCTTTGTTGGATAAAAGCTCAATATGCTCCTTTTTCATATCCCTTATATCTCCGCCGATCATCAATGGCGAACCGAGCACGCACCAAAGAGCGAAATGTGTTTTATATTCCGTGTCGTTACAACCGTCACCCGGTAATTTTGTATCGTGAAGACCTACTATGAGCATATCCATATCATTAAAGCAGCCCTGGCCGTTATAAGGCTGAAGCGCAACCTGAGAGCGCGCAATATCGTTAAGCGACTCCCATGAATTAAAAAGATCATGTGTCGAACGCCACATATGAGCGCCGGTAGTCTTTATCCATTCATGAGTTTCATCGGTACCCCAGCTGCATGCACTGAAAAGAATATCTCTGCCGCATGTGGCAAGTGCCGCTCCCATTCTTCTGTATAAAAGCTTGCCGTGAGTCCCCATAGGCTTGTTGCCGTAATCATATTTCAGGAAATCTACGCCCCATTCGGCAAAAGTCTGCGCATCAATATACTCAAACTGATAGCTTCCAGGATAAAGTGCGCAGGTCCAATTTCCGACATCGGAATACATACCGAACTTTAATCCCTTTGAGTGAACATAATCCGAAAGGCTTTTCATCCCATTGGGAAAACGTTTTTTGTCCGGAACCAACCTTCCGTTAGAATCTCTGCGTTTTTCACTCCAGCCGTCATCTATTACCAAATAATTATATCCTGCCTTGTCAAGTCCGCTTGCTGCTAAAGCATCGGCACTGGCCTTTACCTTTTCTTCATCAATGTCTTCCATAAATGTATTCCATGTGTTCCAGCCCATAGGCGGTTTATTAACTATCATATCTTTTTTCTCCTTTTTATGTAAACTATTGCTCCGGCAACTGTAAATCCTATCAAAGCAAACATTCCCGCCAAAACCGCTGCCAATCCCCATTTCGGCATAATTTCAGTTTTTGTTTTACCGCTATCGGTAATATTTCCGTTCTTTGCAGTCATTTTTCCGTCCTTATCCAAAATTGTATAATCCCACGGTTTTACCGAAATTGAATCGCTTGTATATTCCTTCTCCTCGGAAAAATTAACCACAACACTCATTCCCGATGAAAAGGTTGTTTTCTGGACTGTTCCGTCGTTGGTTAAGAATTCATGATTGGTCATTTCATCGGTTGCAACATTTTTGTAAACGGTATTCAATTTTTTCATTCGCTCAAGCATGGTCGAAAAGAATCCCGTACCCGGGAAAGTAGTGTTATAATTCGGGAGAAACATACCCTTTTCGCCGTAAAGGAGGCTATATAAATCGCAATGCTCATTGCGTTTTTCAAGGTCGAGATTCCCAAACTCCCAATGCCAGTATGTTCCTGCGCAATCGTGAAACACCAGCTGCCACAGCGGTATACGTTCGTTGATATTTGCAGTGCCGTGATCCGAATCCAGCATATCCACGGAAGACGGATATGTGCCGGGTATATTCATAAATCCGAGTGATCCTTCAAAGCTGGTGGCATACGGAACCATATATTCCGCAGCGCCTTCGGTATGAATATCCGCTCCTAAATCAATGACCGCTTTTAGCATTTCTTTTTTAATATTGTAAAGTTTTTTTCTGTCTGAGGGATGATTTTTATTATAGCAAACTCCCTCACCCAACGAACAGGTGCCAAGTATATCTATAAACTTAACCGTAGTGGGATACGCCGTAAGCGGATATTTTTTCATTCTGTACTGAAGATATTTAAGGTAAAATTCGGGGCATGCTATATAAGCCGTAACACCGGTAATATCTGTCCACCCGGTAAAGTTTTTACCGGTGCGTCCCTCCAGTAAATAAGGCTCTGCAAAGGCGGCAAAATCTTCATCTAAATCATCCTCGCCGGGCTCTAAAAAAATATCGCGCGGATTAAGGTATTCATAAAGCAGCGCTTCAGGATAGCGTTCTTTAATTTTCTTGAATATTCCGGTATCAATGAGACTTTGTAAATCAACATAGCTTGCGCCCTGCGCGGTATCGCGCACATCGGCGACACGTGTCATGACATTACTTATTCCCGCTTCCGACAGCTTATCGAAATAATTCATTATCGCTCTTACATCTATTGCAAGATCGACTCTATGAGCGTCTGCCGTTTTCAGGCACAACGGGTTTTCGGCAGATTTTTCTTTATATGTTTTCACATAACCCTTTTCTTTTGCGATTTCTCTGTATTTTTTTGCAATATCAACATAGCTTCCGGTGCTTTCAAAGAAAAATCGTACGCTGCGATCCTCCTCCCATTTATCCTTATCGCCGAAGAAGTATATTGTCGGCAAATAGCCTTGCTTTTCGCCGATTTGTGACTGAGGGTAAAGTACACCTCCGTTAACAGGTGTATCAATCACAGCATAATATCCCGAATTTGACGCAGTGTCTACTCCGCCGAAAAACGCCATGTCAAGACCGCCGGCACAGTAAAACTCGCCCAATCTCATTCGTTTGTTTATATAGCTGTTCATATCAAGCGCCGAAAGCAAAAGTCCGGAATCTTTTGGCAATATCCATTTCAGACTTTCACTGTCGTTATAAAAAGTAGGCGGATAGTGAATTTCACCTTTAAATTCAGATTCTGCGTTTGCCTTCAAATCGTATCTTAAGGCACCGCTTTTATCAAATGATATAACGCAGTCAACCGGCGGCAAATTTTGAGTTTTTCTTGTCAAGCTGTTTACCTTCAGCTCAATGGTTTCGCCGTTCTTTCTGACATTTGAAACATATGTAGAATTCTTATTGTCAGAAAGCCCAATAAGCTTTACAGACTTTATAATAACCTTACCGGAGGCATTTTCATAGCGTTTAAGATAGAGATAAACAGAGCAGGTTCCCGTAAAATCCGGAAACGTACTTCTCGGAATATCTACTGTGTATTTATGAGTTCCGTCGGCAATTCCGGAAGCATATTTGAGCTTTTCGCCGGCAATGCTCGCCAATCCCCAATCTCCGTTAAACTCCGGATTTATATTTGTGCGCCATACGGTAAAATTGGCTCCGAAATCAAATCCTTTCGCCTTTTCGGTGTAATATTCCACCTCCAAGCGATAATGTCCCGCATAAACCTTTTCGCCGGGAAAAACCGAGGAAATACCTCCGTCCTTTTCCATCCAGTCAAGAAGAAATACCGCTTCGTTTTCCCCGCCGATTTCAACGCTTCCCTCGCTTACCGTCCATGCCGAATCATCATCAAATCGAATCGGAATGTTCTCCCTGCCGACCGTCGGGGAGGCATAATATTGTGACCATACCGTTGATGTACTGCTGTCGTAAAGCTTTCCCAAGCCTGTTTTTGCATCAATTCCGAAGGTCTTGCCTCCGCTTGATACTGTAATGAGGTTATTGAATGTCTCGGGAATGACATCAGGCTTTTCTGCGCTTATCAAAAACGGCGCAACTGTTCCTATGCATAGGAATACCGATAATAGCGTCAATGCTAATCGCTTCACTGTTTTTTCCTCCGTTTATCATGTTTTGTAACGATAAATTCTTAATCCCGTGTGTCACGGCTTCTTTTCCTTGACGGTTTTTTGGCTTTTATCAGCAATACGGTGAATAGCGCGGCTCCGGCAACTGCCAAGACAATTCCGGCAACAACGCACCAAATTCCGTCAATTATGTATTTTGCGGAGCTTGCAGCCTTTTTATCACCTTCGGCAAGCGAAGTGTTCTTTTTGTCGTTTATTACGATACTTACACCTTCAAGATGACTGCGTCTTCCGGGCGGAACCTCCGGAATATGCATTGTCGGGTTTTTACCGTCTATATCCGAGGCTTTGCTTAAATCCGCATATCCTTTAAATACACTGATTTTATCTAATTGAAAATCTATTTCCTTCGGAGCCTGTCCCTCTGAGGTTTGAAATTTAAAATATGTGCCTTCATGACCGTCGGGAACATAGAAATGAAACGATACCGTTGTATATCCGTCATCGTCTATTGCCTGGAAATCAGCAAGCTCGCTTGTGAATCTATTGGTTTTATAATTATATCCGTATGTCATTAACCGTGAAAAATCAGAGTTACTGTAACGCATGGTATAAAGTGATTTTTCTTCATAATCAAAGCTGCAATTCACAACAAACTGAAACACCGGGACGCTCTGATTAGTTTTATACCGCATCATTATAGTATAATCACTGTCGGAATCAAGCGCCAAAACCGCAGTTGAAGTACCGATAAGTGTTGCGAAATCCGATCCGATTTTCTTATAAGCACGGTAGCCGCCGTTTTTAATTGTAATGTTAAGCTCCGAATCACTCCAGAATTTTTTTGCCGTTTTCTCATCACGGAAATCAACAGCTTTAATAAGCATAGGTTCTGAAGGCTGTACCGCTTTTGAGGTATCGATATTTTTTTCGTAAAATACCGGTGAGTCGGTAAAGACCGAAGAATCGTTTTTAAGCTCGGCATAGCCTTTAAAAATCGAGACTGAATTCAAAATAATTTCAAACGGCTTGTCCTTTTGCTTGTCGCCTGCCTGAAGCTTTATATAAGCATCCTCAAGATCGCTGTCTATATATAAATGGAACGCGGCGATAACATACCCTTCATCCCGGGAATTTATTTTTTGAAAATCACCCAGCCACTCTCTGTATTCTCCGATTTTCGGATTATAAGAATAGCTATACAGGCATCGGTAATCACTTGTATCAAATCTGTAAGCATATACGCCGGCCTCTTTTTTATTCTTTGAGGCATTTACGACAAACTGCATATTATCAATACTGTTATTAAGAATCTTAAACTTGACCATTACCGTATAGTCGTTGTGCTTTTCGAATTTCAGGTTGAACGGATTAGTTCCGAATACCGTATCAAAGCCGAGAGGTTTTTCGGAGGACAGCTTAACTCCGTCGTCAACATTCTCCTTAACTACGGAATCATCATGCCACATTTTTTTTGATGCCCCGGGACCGGTCATATCCCAATATGCATAAGGCACCGGCTTTGAGGGTTTCATTGCGTCTTCTTCGTCAGCCTTGACAATAAAAGCCGGCAGCAACAGAATCAGCGAAAGAAAAACAGCTGTTATTTTACATTTAACATTCATTTAAAGCTTCCTCCCTGAATATTTTCTCACTGTAGGAATTTTCGACAAATTCGGGTTTTAACGCAAAAAGCTTTTCTATAACATCCACGATATATTGTTTGTCATTTGCCGAAACAATTCTCGTTTTACCGTTGATGTTTTCCGTAAAATTCGTAATATTCGCCACATCAATAGATAAATCTCCTCTTTCGGACAGCGACCAACACGGAAGCTGCGGCATAACAGAAAACAATACCGTGCAGGGATCCCATGAGCTCCTCGGTCCGCCGCAGTATACCTCATAGCAACGCCTGACAGGATTTTCATTACCGAAGCATTCAAATAATTTTTTCCCTGTTAAAATATCATATGCCATTTCAAACGGAAGCATAAAAATATCGGATTCACACATATCAAAGAATGTCCTTGCAGCTTCCGAATCACTTTCAATATTAAACTCCGGAATGCGTTTTCCGTCGTTAACCGTAAAATTTCCGCCCATTATACAAACATTTTCAACCTTTTGCGAAAACAAAGCCTTTCCGTCAAGCGATGAAAAGCAATCCGGCTTTGATTCCAAAAACAGTTTTAAATTAGTAGCAGGTCCTATTGCGATTAAAGTTACGCTTTTATCAGGCTGTTCCGATAATACCCTTCTGAAAACATCGGTTGCGTCATCGCAAAACGATCTGTCGGGATAGCTGTTTTTATATTCCTCTTTTATTACATCCGTAAACGGATGCTTTGAATTTGCGGGATTTCCGCCCATTTGTAAAGAGCCGATGGGTATATCCTGCCTTCCGTAATAACGGTTAATAGCGTCAATAGCCGCCGGACCGCTTTCACAAGAAATGCAATATGTAATTCCGATTATATCACATAAGCCCAATCCCGCCAAAGCGTGCAGCAATGCCAAAGCGCCGCCATCATCGCAGTCCGAGCCCAAGTCCGTATCAACAAAAATTCTTTTCACGCCATATCTCCTCATTCCACTAATCCTGTGCGTTCTATGCCTTCCATAAACCTTGTTTGCAATACCGAAAACAGTAATATCAACGGTGCCAGACACATTACGGTGCCTGCCATTAAGGTTGCTGTGTTTATCGGATTTCCTTCGCCGGTAACAAATTGCGAAATCAATTCAAACGGAGGATTACTTACAAGCTCTGTCAACATATATGTTTTTTGCGGCAAAAGTATCATCGAGCTGCCCGTCGCATATATAGACGGTTCATAATAATCGTTCCAATGCCACACTGCCGATAATATTAAAGCAACCAAAAGTGACGACTTACCCATCGGTAAAACAATTTTCAAATAGGTTTGTAAATAATTACAGCCGTCTATTTTTGCCGCATTTTCAATATCCTTCGGAAGATTTAAATAAAACTGTCTGAAAATGTAAATAAACAATCCGCCTTTAAGTCCCGCACCGAAAAAGCACGGTACTATAAGAGGCAAATACGACCTTTCCCAATTTATATTTGAAAAAAGCATATACGAAGGTACAATAATTACCTGAGGCGGTATAATTATTAAGAGCAGCAAAATAAAAAACAGAATTTTTTTACCCGGAAAACTATATCTTGCAAAACCGTAAGCAATAAACGATGCCGAAAGCAAATGCCCTAATGTGCATACGGTCGTAAGCATTAATGAATTGCCAAAGTGATTCCAGTAATTAAGCAAATTATAAGCAATAGCATAGTTTTGCCAATGAAACTCGTGCGGCACCCACTTAACGGTAAAATCATATAAATCCGAATAATTTTTTACCGATGTTACCACCATATACAAAAACGGAAACAGCAACAGATATGATATTCCGGTAAGAAAAGCGTAAATCAACAGGCGTCCGCCAAATGTTCTGAGTCTTCCTATACGGATTTTCCGAATAAATTTTTCCTTATTTATCATATTTATTCTTCGCCCCCAAAGGAATTTCGACCGGTTTTACGCATAATAAAAAGTATTAAGCCGATCAGACACATAATAAACGAAAAATATATCCACGCAAACGCGGAAGCGTTTTCCCACTGATAATTCCAAAAGCCTACCTGTTCGATGTACTCCAAGATCAGATTATCGGCAGATGTAAACTGATTGACTATTGTGTAAATCATATTAAGCGCAATGATCGGCATCATCATGGGTACGGTGATTTTGAAAAAAACCTCTATCCCGGTTGCTCCGTCAACATGCGCAGATTCATAAAGCGAACGCGGTATGCCTTGAAGACCCGATAAAAACAGTAATATCTGCACTCCCGAAGCCCAAAGCACCGAAACGATAACTTCAAAAAAACCGTTAATCAGCTTTTGGACCGAAGCTCCCATATAGTTTAAAAAAGCTGTCGGAAAAAGCGGGCTGTCAGTTAATGATAACGCCGATGTTGTTATTCCCTCGGTTTTCAAGAGAGTCATTATATAACCCGATCCTAAAAGAAACGGTAAAAACATAACTACTCTGAAAAAACCGCGGTATTTAATGTCTTGATTAAGTAAAATTGCAAGAATGAGCGAAAAAATCATTATTAACGGAACGCGGGTGAGTGTATCGCGAAGAACCAAAAGAAATCGCGGTATAAAATTTGTATCCATCACAAATGCGTTTATATAATGTTCAAGTCCGCTCCACTCAATTTTGAAGCCCTTAACCGATATTACGGTTCCGAAGCTCAATTTCAAGGAAATAAAAAGCGGGAAAGCCAGAAAAATCGCAACACCGATAATAAAAGGAGCCATAAAGGTATATGCTTCGGCACAATTTCTCAATTGCGCTTTAGTGTATTTCTTTTTCCTTAAAGGATTTTTCATTTTTCACTTCCCCATTTCTCAGTTTTCGTTCCATTGGAATCGACAAACAAAAAACCGCCTGCGGATACATTCTTTTCATCAACCGTCCATTCCGATGAAGAATAATTCACATAAAGCTTTGCTCCGTTTCCGTATACTACAACCGAATGTATTCCATCACTTTCATGGCTGCTCATGGTTTCTCCTTGAACAGATGACAGCATTTGAGAAATTTTATAAGCATTCGCTATACTTTTTTTCCACAAAGAATATTTAGAAGAAAAAATCTCATTGTTTTCGGTATATTTAAGCTGCATTGAACCGGATGCAGTTAATTTATAGTACGGTGTGTAGCCGTATTCAATCATATTAAGCAATTGTACGCCTTCATCGTGATAAAGATTTATCGGGTCTCCGGTATATTGAATACTGCCGTGTAAAACCATTTGACAAAACGGAATTGATTTATCGCAAAATGCCGAAAGAGTTTTTTGTGAATTCGGGAGATTACGAATAATATCGGCATATTTAAGCGTATATAAATTAGCTCCCTCAACCTCAACCGTATTCTTTTCGGCCGCTTTACTTAAAAGCTTCGCCACACTTACCGTTCGCATACTTCTGCTGTATGGAGATATTTCGGAATAATCACCTGAAAGATATTCTCCCATTTCAGAAAAATATGTGCCGATATTATATTTTTTCGATGCTTTTTCATAAACAGAATACCATTTATCTGCTGCTACAGCATTAAGAATATACCTGTCGTTAGTTTCATTGCTCACAATAAAACCGTTGCCGCCGTAAACGGCGTCTTTTTTCGCGTAAAATCCGTTTTCACCCTTTTTTACGCTGTAAAAATTCTTTTGAACAGATACAGTAAAGTCAGAAGCGACTGCACTGCCTAAAAGCTTGTTTAGGTTTTTCTTTCCGCCTAATTTTGACCAAGGGGCAAAGCCGCGATTATTATATGAAGCTCCTCCCTTTTCACAGCCGATAAGTAAAAAGTTAATGTCCGAAATACCGGTATTCTTCAAATCGTTTAATATATTTTCCGCTTGCGAAAATGTTGTGGCAAGAATAGATTTTGATGCAAATGCCTGTTTTTCGCTTTCGCCCATAATCAAGGCAAGCGATAAAGCCGAATTTTGCTCGGATTTTTTCAGCATTTGGTTTTTTTGTAAAAACTCGCGATAAATCCCCGCCATTCCCGAATAATTAGCCTTTTCGTTTTCAAGAAACAAATAAACGGCTTCAAAATCCTGATTTGTGATTATTTTATCAGCTTTTGTTGCGGTTCCCTCCGCATCGGCAGAAGAAATGTCCGATTCGGGAATATCGTAACAATATCTGTAATTCATTGAAAAAGCTATTCTGTTAAGGGCAACGACAGTTCCTTCGGGAGATATGTTAATATCACACTCGGCTGCTCCCGTTGTGACTGCCGCTAAAACAGCACTGTTGCCGTTTTTGATTCCGAAAACGGGCAAGGCGGCACCGGAATCCGAATCAATTCCCGAGGATCCGTATATCTTAAGCGTTCCTTTACGCAAATTTGCAGCTCTGTTTTGAAGCATTGCGTAATTCATCAAAGCACCGCACCCGTCGGGATAAACTATGTAACCGTCCGTTTTGCTGTCTTCCGCACCGAAAAAAGGAAGTATTTCTATTGTCTGAAGCTTAAAGCTTCCGTTTTCGATAATCTTTTCATACGGTATCTTAACCGATAAAAATCCGTTCTTCCATGTTATGTCAACCTCGACAGAAATCATGATATCAGGGAAAACTATTTTATAATGACAACCGTCAGCTCTTGTTTCCGTAATAATATTTGCCGAATTGCTTGACGAATACACAGTTTTGAGTTGATAAACGGAAAGTGCAGAATCATAATATGAGACGGCAATTAATGATTTCATGTAGGCCTGCCAATCCGAGTTTTGGGATAATTGCAATGCTCTGTCGTCACTTATCCCGCTCTTCCATATATATCCTTCGGGAGCGGAAATTTCAAAGCTTCCGTCTTCATTAAATTTTGCCGAGCTTCCGTTTTTGCATTCAAAGCTGTATTCGGTATAGCCGGTGCTTTCGGTATGATAAGCGCTTCCCTGTTCAGACAAAGCTGAAATTATCGCGACAGCAACAACAGCGATCGGAAGGATTATGCCCAGCACCTTCATAAGAAATTTTTTGTTTTTCATCCAACCATCCTTTAAGGGTTATAGTAAGTTGAAATATATAATCATACAAGCATACGCAATTCGGTTCCTATTTCGGATACAAACTTCCATACCTCACTGACAATCGCGATAAACAAGAAGCCTATTGCCCATATCAATGCCATAACAAGTAAAGAAATTATACATACACCGATCGTTTTTCCAAATGAATAATTATTCAGCATATTTACACATAATACAAGCAAGACAATTATCCATATCCACATGAATGCCTGCAACGCATTGTAAAAGCCTGCCTCATTTTGTGATAAAACATAGGACATGGCAGTATAAACAGGAGTAAATATTACAAACGGCATCATTGAATATATGCAGCATGTATACACCTCATTCAGCTTTGACTCTCCGTCCATAACGGATGTTACAAAAAAAACAGATATACCCCATGTTGCAACCGGAAGACCCAACTTTAAAAATTCCAATCCGATGCTGATGTTTCCGGTATCCGCGGTCATAAGAGGATATGATGTTAAATAAAGGGAACCGATGCGCAGAAGAATAATTATCAAAAATGCAAATCCGCAATAAAGAATATTCAGTCTGTTGCGATTTTCCTTTACAGCGTGAATTGTATCAATCGGGTGAAAAATCATGTTAAAGCTCAATAAATTCATTTCACCTAAAGACTTTTTCTCGGCAGCGAAATCAGCTCCGAAACGACGCTCTCCTTTTTTACCGAATTTGCCGAACAATTTAAATACAAAGAAAAGCAGTAGAATAATCGCAAGAATTACGGGAATTGCAAAACCGAAATTTTTTCTGAAAATGCTGTGTCGATATTTTGCAAAGGCCTGAGAATACAATGAGCGCTCATTTGCATTTTTGTATTGCTGCATAGCTTCGTAATAACGTTTTTCTTTATATAATGCTTTACCCATACCGATTTGCGCAAGCTCATAATTCTCGCTTTTTTCCAAAACCGAAGCCCACAAGTCGTATGCGGCATTATAATCGCCGTCGTTATATAATGTAACAGCCTTATGTACCTCTTCGGCAAATTCCGTAGGTTTGTAAACCAGTATATGATTTTGTACCGCGTCAACAAGATAAATTTTGCCATTGCTGTCTACCGCAATAGAAGACGGCAGCTCTGTTTTGCCTGAATCCGCTTCTTCCTTTCCGAAAGCGAATAAAAGATTTCCTTCGGAATCATACTGATAAAGAATATTATTTATTGAATTTATAACGGTTATAATGCCGTTGTTGTCAACCGCAATATCCGCAAACGACGGTGCGGTTTGTTTCCCTCCTACAATTGTATTTTCGCCGAACTGAAAACCTTTTGCGGCATAATTCCCTATATTAAACAGTGAAAAAAAGGTTCCTGTTATTTTTTGGAATATATTTCGGGAAGATGCGGTTGAAGTTCTATACAGATTTTCGCCGACAGAATTCAAGACCTTGATTTCGCTTCCGATTTCGCGGGAGGTTGCATATATAAGTCCGTCCTTGCCGATATCGATGTTTATGTATGGCTCTGCTTCACGTTTTTTTATGGCTTTTATCTGTTCTGCAGAAGCAAACATACGGATCAAGGCTTCCGAAAGATTAAATCCGACATCAGGCTGACCTAAATAACCTCTGAAACGATTATTTGCATCAACTGTCATAATTGTTTGTGATTTCAAGGTATATATATAACCGGTGGAATTAACGACGATTTTTGAAGGATTAAAAAGGTATGTTTCTCCCAGATAATCGCTTTCCGGCCGCAAGAAACTTTCTATATATTTCCCGCCTGAAGAAAAATGAAGAATTCTTTCATTTCCGGTATCCGCAACAAAAATACTTCCGAAATTGTCGGCATATACTCCCTCCGGACCTTTAAGCTCTATTCCGTCCGCAGAGGTAATTACCGAAAGAACAGTGCCGTCGGTTTTCGCAACGACAACACGGTTATTTCCGGTATCCGCTATATACATTTTGTCATTTTCGTCAATAAAAATATCCTGGGCAGAGTTAAGCGTTCCCTGAAAATCCGAGATCGCAGCTTCATTTATATATGAGGTGGAAACCGGTATTTTATCTTTTCCGGATATTATATAATTACTTTCCTCTGCGCTGCAGGGAACGGTGACGACCAGCAAGAGCAGAAGTATTATTAAGGCAGTTTTAATCCGTTTCAAGAACATTCCTCCTAGCGCAAATATAATCTTAACCCTTGATTCCGGATTGAGTCATTGTTTCCATAACCTTACCCTGCATTAAAGTAAATATAATAATTACGGGTAATATCATGAGTAAAGAAGCCGCTGAAACCGCTCCGGCCCGGCTGACGCTGCTGGCGCCGGCACCTCCGGAAATTGTTTGCAACGCAAGCGGTAAAGTTTTCATGGTTTGGGATGAGGTATAAACAAGCGGAGAAAAAAAATCATTCCAGCAGCTGACAAAGGTCAGTACAACCATTGTTGCAACAACAGGCTTTTGTCCGGGAAAAACAATTTTAATAAAGGTTAAAAAATCACCCGCCCCATCAATATGAGCCGCCTCCATAATCTGATCGGGATATTGATCCAAAAACTGCTTCATCAGAAACACATTATAAGCAACCGCTATTTGAGGCAGAATGAGCGCAGTATAGCTGTTATACAAGCCCATTGATTCGATCACAAGGTATCTCGGAATGGTTGTAACATGATTGGAAAACATCAGTGCCGAAATTATCAGATTAAACCAAAAAGCCTTAAACGGCAATTCCAGCTTTGAAAGAGCAAATGCGGCTGTTGAAGAAATTATAACCGTTCCGACAACAACGCACAGACTGACAAAAACACTGTTAAATACATACCTCAAAAACGGAACTGTTGAGCTTCCTAAAGATATTACCAGATCACGAAAATTTTTGCCCGTGGGATGCTTGACAAAAAATGTGGGCGGAAAAAGAAATAATTCATCAAGCGGTTTAAATGCCGCGTTTACTATGTAAATCAAAGGTAAAGCCGTAAATGCAACAAGAAAAATCATAAAGACAGTTACAACAGAACGCTTGACACCCACACCGCTTCCGACCATTCTTGAAGAGGCTCTTTTTCTTGTTTTGAACAATTTCATTAAGTTAACCTCCTCAATTCTTTTCGGAGAAAAATCTAATCAGTAATCTTCCGGCAACAAATGTTATTAAGAACAAAATCATCGCAATAGCCGAAGCATAGCCCATGTTAAAGCGAATAAATGCATAATCATACAAATGTGCAACAATTGTATGCGCCGCGTAATTCGGGCTTGGCATACCGGCAATCGAAACGGCAACATCAAAAACACCGAAAGCCCCCACAACCGCATTTATTGCGCCGAACAGTAATTGCGGCTTCATCATGGGAAGCGTTATATACCACAGCTCCTGAAGCTTTGAGCGAATTCCGTCTATTGCGGCCGCCTCATAATAAGAAGAATCAACATTTTGCAGTCCCGCCATAAACACCAAAAATCCTGTTCCCAAACTCATCCAGAGCTGAACTATAATTACAACTCCCAAAATATATTTCGGATCGGTCGTCCATAATATCGGCTCGGTTATTATGCCGTTATTAATTAAAAAATTGTTTATCAAACCGTATCTGTCACCTGAAAAAAAGTAAAGCCAAACCGCAGACATGGCAACCCCGCTTGTGATAGACGGAACATAAAAAGCCAAAGCGAAAAGCCGCTTACACGGCAATGTATCTATAAGCCATGCTGCCAAAAATGAAAAAATATATCCGAGCGGTCCGGTTACAACGGCAAAAACCATTGTATTCTTCATGGCTGTAAGGAAAATATCATCGTCCATAATCAAATGAACATAATTTTTAATACCGATAAAGTCAGGCGATTCAAGCATATTATAGTTTGTAAAGCTTATAGCAAACGCAACAAAAATCGGAATTAAAATAAATACGGTGAAAAGAATGAAAAAAGGTGCAAAAAACAATATGCCGGAGCGATACCGTTTCCAAAAGTTTTTCAAATGCATAATCTATCCCCTGACTCCGTATTCTTCCTGCTTTGCACGCATTTCTTTTTCTATTTCTTCTATCGCATCGGAAAATGCGTCCTTATAGTTCATTCCGCCGACTACGGTATTATTCCAAGCATTTCCAATATAACGTGCCGTATAATAGCTTCCGAGCACAATCGGAACTTCTTTTTCCCAGCGCCAATGCTCCGATATAACTCCAAGATCCTCAGCCTGCCACGGAAGATCGCAAAACGCCTTGATATTTGCCGAATTCCATCTTGCTTCAGTTCCGACGGTCGCCTCCAATTCATTAGCATAGGTGCGTTGTGTCTTTTCGGAGGTCCACCATTTCAAAAATTCCCAAGAAGCATTTTTATGCTTGCTTTGCTGCATTATAATATCGCATTCTGCGGTGATTCCGCTGTGCGATCTGTCAATAGTGCCGTCTTCCTTTTCTGTTCCCGGCAGCAGAGCAATTCCCCATTTTCCTCTCAACTCCGGTGCTGCCGCCCAGAATGTCATATAAGTGCTGTAATCACCTATTCCCAAAGGCATAACGCCGGATCGAAAACGATTGAAAAAATTTGCCGAAACAGGAACAGAATAGTTTGTAAACAATTCACAATACTTTTTAAACGCCTGATATGCTGTTGTGGTTCCGAGAGTACACTTCAAACCGTCTTCGGAATAATAATTGCCGCCGTTCTGAAAAAGAAACGGCGCATATCCGCCTGTCGGGTAAAAAAACTCATATCCGTTCTGATAAAGAGTCGGAAGTGTTTGACTGTATAAATCGTTCCATGTTTCCGGAAGCTTAAGACTCAGTTCATTCATTATATCCTTGCGGTAGAAAAGCGCCGTAAAATTCATCGTTTCGGGTATAGCGTATACTCCGCCGCGATATTGAAACGGAACTGTTATATTCTTAAGAAATCGCTCCGAAATTTTGTCGTAATCAGAAAACTCTTTGAGATTGCAAACAGAATTACGAAAAGCAAATTCTGCCGGCGAAGCCGAATCAACGCCCATTGCAATATCAGGCGCTCTTCCCGATGAAATGGCAAGCATAAGCGCGTTTATGCTTCCGGCAGACAGCTGCGCCGTAGGCAAAATATTCATACGGATAGCTATGCCCGTTTGCTCGGTAAACTCCTTATCTGCTGTTTGCTTGATTATTTCCGACCATTCCGTACCGCGGGAAATCCAAATGTCCACCGTTTCCTTTATTTTCGTGTTTTCGGAAACAAAGCCGCTTATGTTATCGTAATCTTTGAAAAAGGACGATACAAAATTAAGAATTGTTGCATATAGCTTGCTGAAAAATCCGGATTCCTTTTCTATTCTCGGATTTACATCCTCAGAGGATATGCAAAACCAATCAATTTCAAACGGACTGTATTTTAAGCTGCTGAAATATGTACCGAGACTGCTTTGCGCATTTTCAAGCTCCGAAATACTTGCCGCTATTTTAAACGGATTATTGATGAGCGTATCCAACTGCTTCATTATACTTTTCAAATTGTTTGCAATAGCAGGCAGTTTTTTGAAATTAGCCTTATAAAATTCAACCTGTCTGTCAAGACTGTTATAAAGCGCGGATAATCGCGGCTGAAGCGTAGGTATTTTCGTGAAAAAATCATAATCGTAATAAGGATCGGGCTCGCTGCCCGTAAGCTTTGTTATATCCGAAAGAATTTCCGAGAACAGATCTATATCGTCATTTAAGGCATTAATGACTTCTGTGAGACCGGAAATTTTCACACCCATCGTCAATGTGTGTTCACCCTTTGTCAGATAAAACAAATATGGTTTTGAATTTGAATCCGCCAGGGTTGTAAATCTCCATTTGTCAAGATAATCGAAACGGTATGCCGCCATTTCGGCAAAGGGTATTTCGCCGTCTATCTTAATGCTGCGATACGATGCCAAACCGTCATTCCAATTTTGAAGACAACGCATTCCCAGCTTATACCAACCGTCTTCGTTCACCGAAAAGCGCCATGTCATGCTTTGATTGCCGTTTCTCCAACGCCAACCGCCTGTCACATTAAGCTTTTTATTGGTTATTCCCGACGGTTTAGTAGAGGGGTCCCCGTCACTTTCCAAAATAAGAGTGGTTGAGTTTTTGTCGATCAGTATTTTTTCACTTTGAAAAACTTCACTGAAATTTGAAGCCTTTCCGTTACGGGCCGTTGATTTAACATATTCCGTATAATTAACCGGATCCGACTTAATCCCGACCCTGAATTCTCCTATGTAAAAGCTTCCGCTCATATAAGAAAGGCTTACGGTATGCTTGCCCGCGGTAAGCCTGAACTTCAGCGGTAAAGCATATAAGCCCTCGCTGTCGCTGAAATCAAAGGTTTGCCATTTAACATCCTCGTATGTGGTCGGACGCACCTCGTCACCTATTGAATTTATTCGGATATCGTCTTTATCGCGCCAAAGATGTGAAAATGTGAAATTTTCAGCTTCGCGAAACGGCATTTTACCGTCTATCTTAAGCATTCTTTGGGCGTCTCTGATTTCTTTGCCGTCAAAAATATATTCGAGCGAAAAGTTATACATACCATCCTGCGGCACGGTCACCTCCCAGTCGACCGTAGCGAGATTGCTGTCAAAATATATACAGTCTTTATTAAGCTGTTTTTCAAATTTTATTTTTTGCGAATTCAAAAGCGTAACCGAAACAGCATTATTTTCCGATTCGGTCAGCGAAGAATTTCCGTAGCCCTTTGAATAATCGGAATAATAAGGTGTTTTTTCGGTTTCGGATTTTTCCTCAAGAAAGCCTGTATTATAACGCTCCCTCATAGGAAGTTCAGAAATATCCTCCGCAAGCACACGCCCCGGAAAAACGGAGGAAATGATAATTATTATAGATAAAATGCCCGTTAAGTATCTGTTAAATCTCTTTTTCATTATTTCCTCCAGTTATTTATACATCGGTCAACAAGGGTCAGTCCGGGTTTACTTCTTTGATTGATACCAATCGTTTACTTCTTTAGTCCAGTCGGCTCCGCCGAGCTTATTCCATTGCTCAACAAAGGTATCAAAGCTGCTTATCGCTTTTCTTCCCGAAACGATATCAAGGAAGATACTCTTTTCATAGTTTTCAAGCGATGGCCGTTTATTCATTTCAGTTTGTGTAATCGGTCCCGAATATGCGCTGTAATGGAAATTATCTATGTAATTGCTTATAACCGGCATTACATCTGCAGTATACTTTTTGTAGCTCCAGCCCCACTCGCCGCCGGCTTTGATTTTTTCGTAAATATCTTTTTCCAAAGGCGAAGTTAATACGGATGTATCGTTTTCTTTCAGGGCCTTGCTCATTTTGATTCCCAAATCGTAATTCCCCATAGGAGAAGCAAACTGACAAGGAACAAGATACATATGGAAGCTGTCGTACACCTTGCTGTACTTCGGATCGTTCTGCTGCTTTATCCACCATTCCGACATAGAACCGTCATTAAGCTCTGCGTAGAGGTTCAGTGTTTTGATAAGTGCTTCAGGATTTTTAAAGCCCTTCTTTACAAATATATAGTTGCGTGAAGCCAAATCGATCTGAACGCTGTATTTTCCGTTTGACTGCTTCGGAATAGGATACACCGACCAATCCGCGCCGTATTTTGCGTAATGAGTTTTAAGGTAGTTTGTAGGCGAATGGAAAACGCCGGTAAAAATTCCGTATTTTCCGTTTGCAAGATCATCCTTTAAGGAAGCCTTTTCAAATTTCGGATTTATAAGTCCCTTGCTGTACGCATCGGCGAGCATTGAAAGTGTATTTTTCATTTCGGGCTGAATGCTGCCGTAAACCAGTCTGCCATCCTTTTCAACCCATTGATCCCAATAAGCGCCGTTCGGATTTGCGAATGTATACATTGTTGTACCAACAAAGCCGAAATAGCTGTCCATCGGAATACCGTAGGTATCCTTTTTTCCGTTACCGTCAGGATCGTTATTAACAAAGGCATACGCAATATTTAAAATATCGTCAAGTGTTTCCGGTGCCTTAAGACCGAGCTTATTCATCCAATCGGTACGAATATAAACTACGGGTACGCGGTTCAGCGCATCCTCGGGTGCAGGGCAGGCATAAATTTTACCGTCAACGGTTACAGGATCGTACTGCCTGCCGTTATTAAATCCCATAATCGCCTTAAGGTTTTCGGTAGCATAACGGTCTATTACATCATTCAGCGGCTCAACGGCATTTGTTGAAATAAGCTGCTTGATGAGAACGGAATTATCGGTATAAAAAACATCCGGGAGATTATCCGTGGTTAAGCTCAGGTTCAGCTGAGATGTTATACCTGAGGTGTCTGTATTGAAGGCAGGTTCCCACGAAATATTAAGTTTTTCTTTAATAACTCTGGTAACAAGGTTATCTGATATGCTTTCACCCTCGGCATAGTTAACGCCGCTCCATGTTACCGACGGATATGTAATTTTCACGGTTTTATCGTATGCGGCAAGTCCGTCGCCTTTTAGGTTGACATCGTTAGCAATATTACCCGAATTACCGCCTTTTCCGGAACCGCAGCCGGAAAGTAAAAGAGAAATAATCGTTCCGAATAAAACCGCGGATTTTAAATATTTGAATTTCATTTTATATTTCCTCCTGACTCATTTTCGGTTTTAAAAATAATTTCACCGTCTTGTTCAACCAAAACCGACCACGGTTCAATAAGACGCCCTTCAATCTGATAAGATTTATTTTTTTCGAGATTTGCCGTAACGGTAACCCCGGATGAAAACCTTGTTCTCTGAACCGCTCCGTCCGGTGTTAAGAACGAGTGCTCCTCCATTGAATCGTATTTTACGCGTTCAAGAACTATATTCAGAGTTTTGATCCGATCTGTCATTCTGTCTATGAGTCCGGTGTTCAGCGGATCAAACGAATAAAACGGCAAAAACATTCCTCTTTCTCCGTAAAGCATAACCAATGCATCGTCATACGGAATTGTCGGATGAGTTAAATCTCCGTGCTCCCAATGAAAATAGGTGGAGGCACAATCGTGATAAACCAACTGCCAAAACGGAATCCGGCAATTGAAATCCATTTCATATCTGTCCTGCATATGGCTGATTCCGGGATAATTCATTATTGAAAGCGAACCCTCAAAGGTGTTGCAATACGGAATCAAATATTCTGCCGTCCCCTCCGTATGAACATCTAAACGGTAATTCTTTCTTGCGTAATCTAAAATCTCCTTGCGTATTTCTGCCGTTTCAAGCCGTGAGCATTCATGGGCAGTGTCATAGCATTCGCCTTCGGTAAGGCTGGTTGTTGCAAGAATATCAAAAAGTCTTGCTTTATAAGGGTAATCCTTAAGCGGATAACGCTTAAGCCTGAAATCAAGATATTTTTTCGCAAAATGCGGACAAAGTATATAAGCCGCATTGCCCATAATATCTACCCAGCCGCAAAGATATTTTCCTTTTATGCTCTTAACCCTGTAATCTTTGGCGAAATCAGCATATTCTTTATCTAAAGCAAACTCTCCCGCCGAAAGATAAAGATCACGTGTGTTTTCATATTCATAGAGCGTAATATCGCTGTACCTTTCGGAATACTCCTTCAAAATTCCATCCTCAAACAGCTCTGTACCGTTTAAATAGGCACCGTTGTTTCTTGAAGCGGTAAATTTTAAAAGAACATTTTTGGTTCCTGCTTTATACAGAGCATCGCATAGCTTAGGCATATCCCTGTAATCCATTCCGGAATCTATTCTGTGTGTACCTACGCTTTTTTTGAAGGTTTCATCACGCTTTTCCTTTTCAAGAAATGTATCAAGAAAGCCTTTTTCAAAAGCAATTTTGCGGTACTGCTTTGCCATTTCCACATAATTTCCGTTTTCAAGAAATTTAAAACGTACTTTTCTGTTCTGCGCCCAAATGCCTTTATCTCCGAAAAACTGAAGATGAGGCAGATATGAGGGCGTGCCACCCGCATTTGCCACGGTATAGCCTACCCGTGCGCACAAAGGTGTATCTACAATCATCATACATCCGCCCGCTTCGGCGGCATCGGCTCCCAAAAACGCCATATTCAGACCCGGCACAACATAAAACTCGCCAAAAGGAATTTTAAAATTTGCCTCATGCTTTATATCGCAGGCCGAAAGCCTCAAGCCGGAATCCTTCGGGACAATCCAGTTAAGCTCACCTCCGGTATGCGGCATAGGCGGATAGGTAAGCCTCTCCTGAAAGGGCTCATTTTCATCCGCTTCAAGCTCGTAGATCACCGTATCATCTTCAACCGAAATCCGGCATTGTACCGATTGCGTCTTGCCGGAGGTCAAAGTGAATAAAACAGAATTGTTTTCTTCTCTTACTTCTTTGATTGAAATGGGGTCGCATTCTGTTGTGCAATGCTTTAAATACACCTTTTTCACCGAAAACTCGGTTTTCGGATTTGCCGAAAACGACATATTCAAAATAAAAGCGTCTGTGCAATCATCCATATCATCACTGTAAAGTCTTGCACTGTATCCGAATCCGGTTTTTTTGAAATTCAGCGGGACGGTTTTAAGTAAAAACTCGCCCGTTCTGTTTAAAATTGTCGTATAGTATTCAACATCTGCCGCAATACTCAAGCTGTTCGGTTTTTCGGATTCAATACAGACTTCATAATTCCCCGGGAAAATTGATATTCCCGGAATCGGGAAATTGCGTTTCATATTCAACTTAAACGGTTCTTCCTCGAAAATCCCTTTTAAACCGTCTCCCGATTGACTGAAATCGGTTTCCCAAATTGTGGAATCCGAAAGGTTGCAATCCCAAACCGTTGCGTCGGCGGGCGGTATCGGATAAAATTGCCTCCATTCGGTTTTCGTTTTGTTATCGGTTATTACGGAAAGTCCGTTATTTTCGTTAAATATAACATTTAAGCGTGAGGATTCAAGCCTTTTCATGTTTTTTCTCCGTCATATTTTATCTGTTTTTTTAATATTATAAGTAATCCTGAAGATATGATAATTATAAATGTCAAAAATACGGTGCGAGAGTTATCTCCCATAGGCGGAGACGTTGCATTTATATTTGAATCCGTATCGGAATTTCCTGACGAAGCGGACAGTTTTTTAACAGCTCCCGTAATTTCATCGGCTGTTGTTTTAAGATTTATATCATCAATAACAAGGACTGCATTTTTATTTTTATCAGTTTTCATATAAAGCTTAAGCATATTGTTATGCTCGGTGGCCCTGAATGTAAATTCCACCTTTGAAGCGCCGCCGTTGATTTCGGAAACGGCATAGTTAAAGGAATACATATCGCCGGAAGAGACACCCATCCTTGAAGGCTTAATCCGTAAATAGCTTGCAGAATATATTCCTTCGAGCTGGAATTGCAAATATTTGATATTTTCCGTTTTACAAATAAAGCTGAATAAGTATGTACTGCCCGGGCGAAGCTTGAATTTATCGGTTGAAAGCGCAAGCGCTTCCTCCCATCCGCCTTCCTCGTTAGATATTTCAAGTGAACCGTTACCGGAAATCGCATTTTCCCCGCTTACAAGTCTGTTCGGCAAAAATGTATAATATGCCATTTGCGACAAACAGTTTTCATCTTCAAATTTTTCATTTGCGGAATAGACCGCATTCGGATCAAGCTCTGAAAGCGAAATGTCGTCTATCATCATTTTCAGAGGATTTTCCCCCACCGTATCTCCCTGCAGCCAAAAAGAATCTTCGCCGGAAGAGGCAGTGGTAAAATTCACACTGAAATAATAAATTCCTTTCTTATCATCACGGCGTATAACAGTTGATGCCGCTATTTCCTCGTTTCCCTCATAAACCGCCAGGGTTTCGTTGCTCCAACGCGAATACCTGTTTGCCGTACAAAATTGCATCGCGATCATATCCGCACTCTTTTCCAGCCTGTATGAAAAGGAAAAATTATATTTTGTATTTGGCTTTAATGAATATTTCAAGGCATCAAGCTTTAGAATAACTGCCCAAGCCGCAGGTTCATTTTCGAGTAAAAGCGATTTGCTTCCGGCTATTGTATTATTCCCGGTAATTTTTTGTTCAGACATTGCCGATTCGTATATCGTATTATCGAGAGAATCGGATTTTTCAAAGTTTTCGTTTTTATTATAAACAATACCGTCGGGAATTTCCTCAAGTGCAATGTCGTCAAGGGTTACTTTAATTTCCGTTTGCCCCAGTATATCCCCTTCCAATGAGAAGTATTTCTCGCTTCCGTCTGCCGCGGTACGGAAACGAAGCTTAACATGAACATAGTGGCCGTCCTTACTGCTTTGAATTGCTGCTGCGCTGACAAGCTCCGTATTACCCTCATAAGCAGTATTTTTCAGACAGTCAAAACGAACATAACGCTTTTTATCACCTTCGCCTATAATAATCTGTAGGCCCGGCATATCTTCTGGTTTATCAAGACGATAATTAAAGCTTAAAGCATAGCGCGTATCCGCCTCGAGCGCAAGCTTACTCTGATTTAATGCCAGCAAGCATAAAAACTGACTCGGCTGGTTTTGAACATAAAGCGATTTTTTACCGTTAATTGCATTGCTGCTCACCACGGTTTGTATTGCGGCATTAGAATAATAAACCGTATCGGTGCTCAAATCATATATGTCATTTTCAAAATCAACATTCGGATCTAAGACAGCCACGGATTTTTTGCGGATAATAATTTGATCAAGCATGATTTTAAGCGGTCCTGCCGATTTAATGGCTCCTACCAGCTTAAAGCCTGTTTCTCCGCCGTTTGAATCGGTATGAAATTCCAAGGTGAGTTCTTTGTAAGACGAATTGCTTTTAAGCTGCAATCCGTTTTTAAGGTCTTTATCTCCGCTAAGCACCTCTAAAGAGCTGCTGTTCCAATGAAGAAAGCGGTCGCCTATGAACAGCTTCATTTGATTCATATCGGCAGGCTTATCAATTCGGTAATAAAAAGAAAGTATATAGTCCGTATCGGGCTTGAGAGTGGCTTTTGAGGAATTCAACTGCAATAATGTTATATTATCGGCAGAACGATTTTGAAGCAGAAGGCTCTTCTTACCGATGATCGTCTTGGATTCCGTTATTTTCTTTACCTGCGCTCCGGATGTGAAAAAGGTATCCGCCAGTGTTGCGGCATTTTCAAAGCCCTCTGTTATCGGAAAAACCGTATCAGTATCCGCAATGGCCGGTATGACTGCCGCGAAAAGCGAGACAACAATAATTACTGAAAGCAATGCAGTTATTTTTTTCATTTCTTCCTCCGTAAAACAGGCGAGATAAATCGGTCTAAATAATATATTTAAATCAATTTACCCGCCCGAATTATACATTATTATTTTTTAAGAAGCTATCGTCTCCGAAAGACCGTAAATCTTCATACCATTTCTCACAGTATATGGAGTAACCGTTCCGTCTGATACGGTATCGTTCAAAGCAAACGGATAAACAAAATCAATTCCGAAATCATCAAAATTAAATGTTAAAGCTGTTTGGGAAAGCACATTTTTGCAGCGCACAAGATCTCGGATATCAAAACTGTTATCCCCGTTTATATCCCAATAGGCGTGTTCGCTCGCGGAAGCATTGATCAAAAGCTTACGCAGATAAGCAAGATCTACAGCATCAAAATGCCCATCCATATTCAAGTCTCCGTAATAAACTCCGCTTTCAACCGCAATGAAATATGAATTATCGGAAACCAACGGATTAACATAATCGGTTGAATCCTTTACGGTTCCGGAAGCATTTTTTATTTCATAACCTATTTCCGCAACATCATCAAGATCGCTTACACTTACCAAAGCGCAGCCGTTTTGAACTCCGCCGTAGTTAACATAGGATTTTGTGAGAGAAATATCATCGATCCAAATATTGCATACTCCTATAGCCCAACAATCACCTGTCAGATTAATTCGTGTTTCGGAGCCGTCGGCTGCTGTGCGGAACGTCATATATACCGTTACGACTCCGGTTTCGGGATCAATATAAAAATGCGTATTATTCTGCAGCTCCGATACGCTGTTGTTAAACGAATAATCAAGCGTGTCAAATCTCGCATGGCGCACAACACTGTTAGAAGCGTTCTGAATCTCTAACTGAATATTGCGCATATTATTGCAATCTTCAAGGTAATATTTAAAGCTCAATTGATAAAGCGTATCGGCTTCAAGAGTGCAGAATGATGTATTTAAGCCCAAAATTGAATTCCAGGCGTTTACTTTATCGTTATAAAGATGAATTGCTTTGCCGCCGAAATGCTCGTTATAAGCAATTTCATTATGCACCATCGAGGTCGTATAAGCAATTTCCTCAATTCTGCTGATGTTTTCAAAGGTTTCGCATTCAATAGTATCTGCGGGAGCTATATGAAAATCGTCAAAGGTAACATCAAGGTCGCCGAACTGTTCGAGATGTTGCCAAATTCCGCCCTCAATAAAGAAACCTGTATCGCTGCCGTCGGCTTTTGTATGCATCCTTAATCCGATAACCACCGTGCCGTCTGCTTCGCGCCTCGCATTGTATTTAATTGTGTTTGTGCCTTCCAGATAATTAGGGATGTAGCCGTTAAAGCGCGCATACTGTCCGCCTGTTGTGCGCACCTGGAAATTACAGAGGTTGTAAGCATCATTATTCAGCTGTATGTCGGGAGTTTTATAGGAAAAGCTGATGTTGTAATCGGTATCGGGAACCAAAGCTATTTTATTCAAATCGGTTCTCACCAATTCAAGCCAGTCTTCCTTTGCGTTTGTTATGCGAAGACCCTTTCCCGAAGCGGCATTATTTTCGGTTATTTCTTTACCGGTAGCCTTTGAAGTAAAAATTGTATCGGATATGGAAGCGGCGGCATCAAATTTTTCATATGTTTCGGCAGGCTTAAGAGCTGTAAGCCTGACATCGTCAATATACATTTTTATCGGACTGTTATCGCAGGACTGAAGCTTTAACCAGCCGTCATCGGCTTCGTTATACATAAATACAATATTAAAGGTTTTTATATCGCCTTTATCCTCAATTGAGGTGTATATTCCGGATTCAAAAAATCCGGGAGTGCCTGCCCAAATATTCCCGGCATGCGTGTTGAAACGGGCATATTTGCCGTTACTCAAAACAAATTGAATATTGCTGTCTTCCGTACTTACCATTTTATAAGCAACAGAAAAACGGTAGTAAGTATTCGCTTTAAGAGCAAGCTCATACAGAGAAGTGCCGAACAAATTGCACCAATCGGCGGTGGATTCAATATACAGGGATTTGTTTCCGCTTATAGGATTGTCCGATTTGATTTCCTGAACGACAGCGTCCGACCAAAAAGCCGTATCGTCAAACAGATTGCTCGCATTTTCAAATGTTTCGTATTCTTCATACTTCGGAGCAGCAGCCGAGGCCTGCATCATCTGAAAGCCAAAAGTCGGAATTACCATAATAACCAATGCCAAAACCAAGGAAATTTTCTTTTTCATTTCTTTTACTCCTTTATTCAATAAAAATACAGCCACCTACCGTGTGATTATTGTAACATATCACAATATCGATTTGTGGCTGTACTTATATTTTGTTACTGATTTTTTATGACAGTTGACGGGAGTACGGAAATAAATCAAGCCTTCATATCAAAAAGCGTGGTTTTTTCGTAATTAGAAGAAACCTTCTTTTTATATTGCATGGGTGTAATTTGAATTTTCTTTTTAAAGGCGACAATAAAATTTGACACATTGCCGTATCCGCACATTTTTGCAATCTGTTCAATAGAATAATCGCTTTCAAGCAGGAGCCTTTGCGCGTGGCTGATTCTGACATTGGTAAGGTATTGCTTCATTGAAATTCCGACATTTTCATTAAATATATGTCTTAATCTGTCATAGCTGTATCCCATTCTTTCACTGAGCAAAAGGAAATTAATCGGGTGTGAATACATCATTTTTAAATATTTTTTAACTCGATCCGCAATTTCATTTTCGCTGTCACTTTCCTCGCAAAGGCGGTAAATCTGAAGCAGTAATTCATACAGCATCGTTTCAATAAGTTCAATATACTTTTTATCATCCAAAAGATTTTCCAAAATGATACGGTTCATAGTTTCATAAATCATCTTTGTGGAATGTGTCTTGGCAGAAATAACCCTTTCGGTTATAAGCGATGAATCATAGCTTTCACATTCTACAATACAAAACAGCACACAGCCATCTTCCTGAAACAATTCATCATGCTTTGTATCGGGCGGAATAACCGCAACATCACCCGGAGCAAAGGAATACGAATCTCCGTTGATTGTCGTGAGTCCGCTCCCCTCAAGATAATAAACTATTTCTATGCCGCTGTGTGATTGAGGCAAAACATAATGACCTTTCTCATGCAGGCAGCTGTTATATTCGATTAAATTACACTTCATCCTCCGACTTCCTCCCGCATTCAGCAGATAAGCGCGTCACACTTTATAAATGATTTCATATATGTTGTTTTTGTATCTTATTACTAAATTATACAATAACCGATAAAATAATTCAAGTTTTTTTATTTGAAAATACATCATTAAAGATATCGGAATAATAATTGAATCTTTTTAGAATTTATTCTGAAAATTTTGAAAAATGGCTTTTGGGATTGTTTTGAAACCGAAATATTTTATCCCGGATTCAGTCAATCGCAATTAATTCAAAGTGTAATCGGTATATAAAGCCGCAAGTGCATCTCCCAGCATATAATTGAGATTATCCGGTATGCCTCTGCTGTAAATTCCGATGTTGGTTTCAGAAGATGTCAAACAGAATTCAACATATCCCTCATCATTAACGGAAAGCCTGCACGGTAATATTTCTTCCCTTAAGGCAATTTCGGATTTATCAGCCATATCATTCGGCAAATACCGGTAGCCGTCTTTTGTTTTTACCAAAGCTCTGCCGGCGACATTCATCCATATCGCAGTTTCCCAAACATTGTGTTTTTTTACAGTATCTATTATTTTTTCCGATATAATATCATTTTCCAGACAATTTAAAAAATCCGGGCGTTTACTTCTTGAGAAAACATATGTCATATACCTGCGCAGCTGCGGGTGCATTTTGTGAACAAAAGAAATATCGTCCAATTTCCAATAGGTGTTGTTTGCGCCTATATCGAACGGACCGTTTTCGGTTGCACACGGATAAAAATATATCGGAAGATCCGAACGCATTATCCTGACAAAAGCAAGCGGATCAAGCAAAACATTCCACTCAAGATAATGTCCGGATGAACCTGCCGAAACATGTATCCGAGCTATCTTTTCCTTCAAAAGTTCAGGTTCTCTGTTATATGCCGCCGCAAGAATACGAAGCGAGCCGAAGCACAAAATGTGTACCGGCTCATTTGTTTCCCTCAAAACCTCAATAAGCACATCGGATGCATTCATAAATTTCGAGCATTTTTCAAGCCTGTCATACTCGGTTTTCATTCTTTCAAATGCCCCTATACCATACTTAACCGATTTCCCGAATATATAATTGCATTGCGCAACGGGAATAATGCCCGGCTCCCTCAATTCGATTTCCGAACCGTTTGATGTATCAGGCTGCCTTTGATGTCGGTATTCTTCGGTAACATCCAATAAAACCGCCTTCAAATCAATTTCCGGAAGTGCATATGCGGTTAATATATCAAAATTATCTCCCGGATCCTGGTACGGATGGTATAAATCCGTAATATCAATAATAGGTATTTTTTTCAATTTTTAACCTCCGGTTAATCAGAAATTCTTGTCATGTTCCTGCGCTTATTCTGCGGAAAACAAATATTCATCGTAAGAAACATTATACCTTATTTATGATATTAAAATGTGGCTGTAATTTTGATTTTCGAAAACCCCGGATCAAGAGTAAGATTTATCTTCCCTTTCCTTTTAATTCAAGGCATTTAAAGCCTTTCGATTAGTGTAAAATTGAAACTGTCTGCCGCTTTACTTCTTTTATGCTCCATTTAAATAAAGCAATGCTTATTTACGGAAATCGTGTAAAAATGATTAAAAACCGTTAAAGCAGAAGCCTTAACCGGTCTTTCTGAAATCACTCGGCGATCTTCCGGTTTGTTTTTTAAAAAACTTGGAAAAATCCATGACGCTGTCATACCCCACTGAATTTGCAATCTGTGTTATTGTAAGATTTGTTTCAATAAGCAATCTTTTAGCTTCATCAAGCTTGCATTTGCGAATATAGGCAGCAGTTGAGATTCCGTATCTGTTCATAAAAAGTTTATAAAGATACGGTTGCGTTATGCCGAGTTGTTTGGTCAAATCGTTAATGCGCACATTAGAAAAAATGTTGGTTTTAATATAATGCTCCGAATAATCAAGGTATATGTCGGCATTTTTAGGCATACTGTTTTTCAGATAAAGGCGGTTGTTAAAAATATGTAAAAACAATTCGAGCATCTCGTCCGGATTTAAAATTTTGTTATGATTTTTCACTACCAACTCTTTAGCTGACCGCACCGATGATATATTGTATTCAAAAATACCGTTACTATCGGCATTATATTTTTCGAAATAATGCTTTATCCTAATGTCATCTGATATGGCCCACAAAAACGACCACGGAGCACTGAGCTCCGGATAGTAGTGTTCCAATGCTTTGGGATATATTATAAAGCCCTGTCCTGCAGCAACAGATTTGGTATTAAAATATCCCCTTCCGGAAATAACAAAATGAATTATATAAAGATTTCTTTTACCCGGTCCGAAGTGCGTAATCTCCGGACTTTCACCATAACCTATCGAACAAATATTAAGAATTTCACATTTGCCCGAAGAAAAAATCTGATAACGCATAACAGTCTCCTTTGTTATGATTTTACCATATATTATTATGTTTTTTCAATAGACATTTTGCAAAAGATTCGTTAATATTGAAAAAACGGAGGTTTTGAACTATGGTATATGAGAAATTTTTGAAAATAGGCGAATATGCAGCGAGTGGGGCGTTTGAAGAACCCGAAAGAAGTCTTTTCTACCGCAAGGCGCTCGGAATAAGAAGATTTTACGAAAACTGTCCGCTTTGCGAATACCGCGGCGAACGGCTTTACCCGTCGGGAGTTTTTTACTCGGGTTCGGCAATATACCCCTATTATTTAAACGGTCTCGGTATAAATTATTCCAAGGTGAACGAAAACAACCGAGAATTGATTGAAATATTTAAAAAAGATTTTTGCCGATATACCTCAAAGGTTCCCGCAGAACACGCGGTTGCGGGGAATATGTATTGCCATTCATTCCCGAATTACGCAAGGATTGCAAAAGAGGGCTTGAATTCTTATGCCGAGAGAATTAAAAATAACGCCGACAAAGATTTCAGAGAAGGGCTCTTGCATATATACGAGGGTATAAAACGCTATGCTGAACGGTGCGCAGAGTATCTTGAGTCGGTAAATGCCGACCCCGAGCTTATCCGTGCGCTGAAAAAGGTGCCGCTTAAAAAGGCGGATAACATTTATGAGGCTTTGGTGTGCCGAAATTTCGTTATGTACCTTGATAACTGCGATAACATAGGCTGCCTTGTAAAGGATTTGTACGAATTTTATAACGGCGAGGATATAGTGCCGCTGCTTGAAAATCTTTTTGATAACCTGGATGCTAACGACGGCTATTCTATGGCGCTCGGCACCGATTATAACGAGCTTACAATACAGTGCTTAAAGGCGGCGCGCGGAAAGCGCAGACCTATGATAGAACTTTTTGTTGACAAAAACACGGCCGACGACATATGGAACGAAGCCTTTGAAACTATGCGCAGCCACGGCGGTCAACCTGCTTTTTATAATCCGTTACTTCCCGAAATGTTAAAACAAAGATTTAACATAAACGATGATGATATAAAAAATTTCTGCGGCGGCGGATGTACCGAAAGTATGATTGCGGGATATTCCAATGTTGGTTCGCTTGACGCGGGAATAAATCTTTTACTCATTTTGGAAAACACAATGTATAAGTTCCTTGCGTGCTGCAAAAGCTTTGATGAATTTTACGGAATTTATATTACCGAGGTTCGCAATATTGTAAATGACATTACCGAAAGAATAAGTCTTTCGCAAAAAGAACGGTCGCTTTTTGAGCCGCTGCCTATGAGGACATTTTTAATAGACGATTGCATAGATACGGGGGTAGAATACAACAACGGCGGTGCAAGATATAACTGGAGCATTATAAATTTTGCGGGGCTTATAAATGTTATAGATTCATTGCTTGTGATAAGGGATATTGTGTTTGACGGCAAAGCTGTAAGCGCGGAGGAACTCCTCGCAAGGCTTAAAAATAATGATGAAGCATTTTTAAGCCTTTGCAGGAAAAATAAAAATTCCTTCGGTGCTGATAACGGAAATGCGGATAAATTGGCAAATATGGTGTCAACCGAAATTTTTTCAATGCTTGATAATAAAAAGCCGTACATCGGCAAAGGGTTTATTCCTGCGTCAATTCAGTTTATGTCACAGGTTGACGCGGGCAGAAATATAGGTGCTACACCCGATGGCAGAAAGGCAGGAGCGCCGCTTTGCGATTCGCTGGCGGCAATATTCGGAAAAGACTGCAAGGGACCCACGGCGCTTTTAAAAAGTGTTACCTCGTTAGCACTTAAAAAAGTATTGGGAACACCAATCTTGAATTTTAATATTGACGAAAGCTGGAGCAACGATGTTTTAAAGGCGATGATACTGACATATATGCAAATGGGCGGTATACAAATGCAGATCACCTGTATTTCGGAAAAAATGCTTAAAGAGGCGTATGAAAACCCCGAATCACATAGAAATCTCGTTGTTAGGGTTGGCGGGTATTCGGAATATTTTTGCAGACTATCCGACGAATTGAAAAAAATGATATTGAACAGGACGGTGCAAAGGGAAAATTGAGTGTAAAAGGAACTGTTTTCAATATTCAACGCTTTTGCGTGAACGACGGACCGGGAATAAGAACAACGGTGTTTTTAAAGGGCTGTCCGCTTTCCTGCGTGTGGTGTCACAACCCCGAAAGTCAACGCTTTGAGCCAGAGATACTTTTTTATAAGGATAAATGCACAGGCTGCGGCAGGTGTAGGGGCATTACCGCCGCCGATAGGGATTTTGTATGCTTTAACGACGCAAAGGAAATTTGCGGAAAAACCGTTTCGGCGAATGAGGTAACAGCGGAAGTGCTAAAGGATAAGCCGTTTTATGAAAATTCGGGCGGCGGCATGACCTTATCGGGCGGTGAGCCGCTGGCTCAATATGACTTTTCGCTGGAGCTTTT
>ERZ827498.140-NODE-140-length-103149-cov-13.476934_pt1 | contig 103149 bp, 84 predicted proteins | sample MGYA00519865_ERZ827498 | MGnify/ENA primary metagenome ERZ827498 (study PRJEB31778, sample SAMEA3449328) | human gut metagenome | biome: human gut; feature: human-associated habitat; material: faeces | place: United Kingdom | collected 2010/2012 ...
ACCAATCATCGTAAATGGAAGAAGCAAATCCATAATCAACATAAAAATCCAAAACCCCATTGTAAACCTCCTTTACTACAACTTCCGATTTTGCGCGCTCCCGGCGGGGCGGCAAGCCAGAGTCCCTATTCCCGCTGCCACAGCATTTCATAGTCCGGTTCGCCGGTGGCCGCATCCAGCCCGCTGCGCCGGATCTGAAACCCCTCCCGTCGGTAAAAACGGATCGCCCGCACATTCTTCTGATACACGTTCAGGCGCAATGCCGGCTTTCTGTCCTTGGCGCAGTCGAGCAGACACTTCCCGATGCCGTGCGACTGCGCCTCCTCCGAAACGAAAAGGCCCTCGATGTATTCGCCGCTCAGGCCGAGAAAGCCCTGTATTCCGTTTTCGGTTTCATACACGCAGACTTCCGCCTGCGGCAGCATTTCTTTCACAGAGGCGAAATTGCGCTCCCAGTAGGACGCGGGAATAAAAGCGTGTGCTTTGCGATTGGTGTCCAACCAGATCTCGGCGACGCGGTTGATATCTGCTTTTTGCAATGCTCGAATCATGACGACCTCTCCGAAAATCCCGATTCTGTGCGCCGGCAGGCGCTCAGCGGTTTGCCGCGCTGAAGGGGCAGCGCTTTCCGATGCACTGATTGTTCTGCGCGGCGTAGCGGCACACGACCTCCGGCTTTTGCATTGCAACGCCGAAATGCTCCTTCACAAAATCGATCGCCGTGAGAATGGACAGAAAAGAGTCCCGCTTGCAGCAGCGCGGGCCGCCGATCTCACCGATCCGCCCGAGCGCGGCTGCCGTCATTTTGTGCGACAGCGCAAACGGCTCGTCGGTCAGCGGTGTTGACCCGGAGATGATCGAGACGAACATCCCCGTGCTGATCCCCGCGCCGCACGCGCCCCAGAAGCCGCACGCGCCGCCGGGCACGCTTTTGCCGCGGCGCAGCATCTCCATGAGCGCGTCGGAAAGGTCAATGTCTCCGCCGGCGTTGTGATACGCCGTCAGCAGCGCCGCTCCGACCATCACATGGTGCTCCGGCCCGTGCATATGGCAGCTCGGCAGCGCCATCATCCGCTCGACAATGGCGATCGGATCGCACGCGGTCTCCCGCAGGCACAGCTCCACGATGCTGTCAAGCCCCTGCATATGGCAGTCGCTGCACACGTAGTGCCCGTTTACGCAGCGCGTCTTGGCGAGCTCTTTTTTGCGGCAGATCTCGCACTGCATCTGCACATCCGTCTCCAGATATTCCAGCGGTGCGCCGCAGATCAGGCATTCTTCTTTCATTCGCGTTTCTCCTTTCCGGTTTTAGGGTGTGTGTGCGCATAGCGCGTCTCCCACAGGATCAGTCCGCGGGCGGGCGCAGTCGCACCGGCGGCGGCGCGGTCGCGCGCGGCGAGAATGTCCGGCATCGTGTCCGCGTCCCGCTGCCCGAGTCCGACCTCCAGCAGCGTGCCGGTGAGGATGCGCACCATGTGGTACAAAAAGCCGTCGCCCGAGAACGTCAGGCGCACTTCCTCGCCCCGCCGCTCGACGGTGATGGCATCGACCGTGCGCACGGCAGATTTTTTCATGCGCCGGTTGGCACAGAACGACGTGTAGTCGTGCGTGCCGCACAGCAGCGCTGCCGCGCGCTGCATGGCCGCTGTGTCGAGCGGCTGCGGCAGGGCGCAGACATAGCGCCGCTCGAACACGTTCGGCGTCTCGCTGTTCCAGACGCGGTAGACATACGTCTTGCCGCGGCAGGACAATCGCGCGTGAAAGCGCGGCGCGGCTTCCTCGAGCGTGAGCACGCCGATGTCCCCCGGCAGGCGCGCACGCAGCTGCCGCAGCAGCTCCGGTGCGGACAGCGCGGTCTTTGCGCGGAACGACGCCGTCTGCATCCGGGCGTGCACGCCCGCGTCCGTGCGGCCGGAGCCCGCGACCTCGACCGGCTGCGCCAGCAGGTCGCTGAGCGCGGTCTCGAGCCGCCCCTGAATGGTGTCCGGCGTGTTGCCCTGCCGCTGCCAGCCGTTGTAGCGCGTGCCGTCATAGCTGAGCGTCATGCGAAAATTCGGCATGGTGCACCTCCTTTGGATGAAAGATGAAAACACGGCCCCGCAGGTTGCTTGCGGGGCCGTGCGTGTATGTTCTGCGGAAATTACGCCTTCGGCGCTTTCTTGCCGGCCTTGCCGAAGTGCAGCTCCTTGAGGCCCTCGACCTCGTCGCACACGGGCTTGAAGCTGCAGCTCGCGCAGTCGAGATCCTCGGGCATGCCCTCGAGGATGGTGTTCATGGTCTTGGTCACGTCGTCGATCTTCTTGGCCGTGTCGTGCAGGGTCTTGAAGTCGACGTTCTTCGTGATGAAGATCACGCGCACATTCGTGATGTTCGGGTTTTTCTTATACTGCCGGATAAAGTCGCAGCCGACCTTGTAAAACGAGATGCCCTTCTTGATGGCCTTCTTGCTCACGCGGATCTGCTCGCGGCTGCTCTCGGGCGAGACACGCATCATGTATCCGTCCGGGAAGACATGGTACTTCACGAACTCGATGTTGCGGATGGCGGTGTAAGTCGCGTCTTTGTTCTCGACGTCGATGTCCTTGACGCCGAGTATCACGAGGCGGGCAAATGGCACGTCGCCCTTGATTTCCTTCATATCCGGGCCGTAGAGCAGCACCTCGTCCGCCGGGACGAGACTGCTGTCGGACGTGACGCAGGTGAAGTTCACGGCGTCGTTCGCGCCGCCGCCGAGCTCATACGCAGCGTCGCGCAGGAGCACGAGCTCGCTCTCGCCGTTATCTTTCCACGCATCGCGCTCTTTATAGGCCCACTTCTGCGTCGGCGCGCCGAGCAGGTCGGTCGTTTCGCGAATAAAGCTGTCGTACAGTTCCATATCCTTCATGTTGTTCCCTCCTCAAAAAATGCCCAGGTTGTGCAGCGCCTGGTGGACGCCGACCATGATGTTGGAGTCCTCCGGCAGCTCGAACACGCTCTTGCCATGGATGTCGTTGGCAGCGTGGATCGGATCGGTGGGGATGTAGGCGAGCACGTCCACCCCGTCGAGCTTGACGAGATCGTTCATGCTCGGGTCGACCACGCGGTTGACGATCATGCCGATGCGCTCGTAGGTGATGAGGTCATCGGCCGCCTCCTTGATCTCGCGGCAGACGTTCACGCCCTTGGCGCTCTGGTCGGTGACGAGGACCAGGTGCGAGACCTGCTCCATGACGCGGCGGCTGATCTGCTCGATGCCGGCCTCGCCGTCGATGACCACATAATCGAAATCATTGGCGAGCATGCTGATGACTTCCTTGAGGTAGGAGTTGACCGAGCAGTAGCACCCGGCTGCCTCCGGACGGCCGATGGCCAGGAAGGCGAAGCCGTCGCACTCGACCATGGTGTCAAAGATGCGGAAGCGCGCCTCGTTGAGCACCTCGATGGCCTGGCGGTACTCGCCGCGCTCCGAGGTCTCGATCACTTCGTTGCGGATGTCGTCGATCGTGTGCTCGACGTGCACACCCAGTGCCGTGGACAGGCCGACGGCCGGGTCTGCGTCGATGGCGAGGATGCGCTTGCCGGGGAAGGCCTCCACCAGCTCGCGCACGATCGCCGAGCACAGAGAGGTCTTGCCGACGCCGCCCTTGCCGGCGACTGCGATGATCTTGGCTTTCGTTTTGTTTTCTTCCATAGTGCGTTCCCTCCTGACGGCTGAAAAGATTTGCGGAAGCTGCGGCTTCGATTGCATCCATCCTACCACAGATCCGGCAGATCTTTCTGTGTCCAGGTCACAAACCTGCCCCAACACAGGATGTCATTCCCAGACACATGCGCCGTTTTCTTTGATTTTTCGACAAAATTGGAGATAATCGTTATTTTTTGTCCAGATTGCAAAAAAAGAATTGCGAAATTTATCACGTATTAGTATAATGTTTTGCATGACCTCGCGTCAAGTGCTTGTTGCAAATTTCACGAGCAAGAATTCACTTTTTATTCTCAAAGGAGAACCCTATGCGCGGCATTGAAACCGGAAAAGTACGTATCCGTCACGAAGTATTCACGGAGATCGCCCGAATGGCCTATGAGGGCGGCGATTACGCAAAGCGGCTCGAAGAGCTGCCGTTCAAGATCATCCCCGGTGAGATCGGTTCCTACCGGGACAGTCTGTTTCTCGAGCGCGCCGTCGTCGGCGAGCGGCTGCGGCTGGCCATGGGGCTGCCGCTGCGCAAGTTTTCGGAGTTTTCCCTGCTCTCGGACGGCGTGGAAAAGGCGCTCGACCCGGAGATCTACTACGAAAAACCGCTCATCAACGTCATCAAGTTCGCATGCAACCGCTGCCCGGACAACGTTGTGAAGATCACGAACGTGTGCCAGGGCTGTCTGGAGCATCCGTGCATGTCGGTCTGCCCGCGGCAGGCCATCTCGCGGCAAAACGGCCAGGCGCACATCGACACCGATAAGTGCATCCGCTGCGGACGCTGCCTGAAAGAGTGCAAGTTCAACGCCATCGTGCGTCTCGAGCGGCCGTGCCGCAAGGCCTGCGGCATGGACTGCATCCATTCCGACGGGCTCGGCCGCGCCGACATTGATTATTCCAAGTGCACGTCCTGCGGCCAGTGCATGGTCAGCTGCCCGTTCGGCGCCATCTCGGACAAGAGCCAGATCTTTCAGACCATTCAGGCCGTCAAGAGCGATACGCCTGTTTACGTGGCGCTCGCGCCGGCGTTCGTGGGGCAGTTCGGTCCCGAGGGCGTGCCCGAGCGGATGCGCAAGGCGTTCCAGCGCCTCGGCTTCGCGGACGTGTACGAGGTCGCCATCGGCGCGGACCTGTGCGTGATCGAAGAGGCGGCGGACTTTCTGGAGGAAGTGCCCGAAAAGCACAAATTCATGGTCACGTCCTGCTGCCCGTCGTGGAGCGACATGGTCAAAAAGCTCTTCCCCCAGTTTGAAAAGAACATCTCCGTAGCCTTTACGCCCATGGTACTCACCGCGCGCATGATCAAGCGCGACCATCCGGACTGCAAGGTCGTGTTCGTCGGCCCGTGCGACTCGAAAAAGCTCGAGGCGCGGCGTGAAAGCGTGCGCAGCGACGTGGACTTCGTGCTCACGTTTGAAGAGGCGCTCGGCATCTTCGCGGCCAAAGGCATGGACAAGGCGTTCCCGCCCGAGGACGAGGAGGAGATGCCCGCCGACTCCAGCCGCGACGCGCGCCGCTTTGCCTATTCCGGCGGCGTGGCGCAGGCAGTCGTCAACGCCATCCACGACATGGAACCCGAGCGGGAGGTCAAGGTCGCCGCGGCGACCGGTCTGGCCGACTGCCGCAAGCTGCTGATGATGGCCAAGGCCGGAAAGTACGACGGCTACCTGCTCGAGGGCATGGCCTGCCCGGGCGGCTGCATCGCCGGTGCGGGCACGCTGCGCCCGATCGAGCAGGCGCACAAAGAGGTCGAGGCGTTCAGCTCCGAGGCGAAGTTCACCTGCGCCAACGACACGCCGTACATGGACTACCTGCCCCTCATCGAGGAGAAGGACAAGATCCGCAAACTGTGATTCCCTGCGCACCGCCGGCGGCGGTGCGCAGTTTTTATCATATGTCCAAAAAAAGGCGGTCACACCCCTGATTTTTTTCCGTGCTGCGGGCTGGACAAGCGCGCCCGTTCGCGGTACAATAGCAAAAATCATCACCGGGGCGCGACCCGCTCCGCTTTCCACACTGTATATTGTTATAAGGAGGTCTTTCTCATGGCTTACTTCTTTTCCGGCCAGTCGCACACGTTCAATGAGTATCTGTTGGTGCCCGGCTACTCGTCAAGCGAGTGCATCCCGGACAACGTTTCTCTGCGCACGCCGCTGACGCGCTTTCGCGCGGGCGAGGAACCGGCCCTGTCGCTGAACGTGCCGATGGTCTCGGCCGTGATGCAGTCCGTGTCCGGCGACCGGCTGGCCGTCGCGCTGGCGCAGGAGGGCGGCGTGTCGTTCCTGTACGGCTCGCAGTCGATCGAGGACGAGGCCGCGATGGTCGCCCGCGTCAAGAGCTACAAGGCGGGCTTTGTGCGCAGCGACTCGAACATCAGCCCCGACGCGACGCTTTCGGACATTCTGGCCCTGCGCGAGCAGACCGGCCACTCCACCGTCGCCGTCACCGAGGACGGCACGGCCGACGGCCGCCTGGTCGGCATCGTCACGAGCCGCGATTACCGCGTGAGCCGCATGGCGCCCGAGACGCCGGTGCGCGAATTCATGACGCCGCGCGAGAAGATGATCACCGCGCCCGACGGCACGTCCCTGAAGGAAGCCAACAACATCATCTGGGAGCACAAGCTCAACTCTCTGCCCATCGTCAACGACGAGGGCCGCCTGTGTGCGTTCGTGTTCCGCAAGGACTATGACCTCCACAAGCAGAAACCGAACGAACTGCTCGACAGTCAGAAGCGCTACCTCGTCGGCGCGGGCATCAACACCCGCGACTATGCCGAGCGCGTGCCCGCGCTGGTTGACGCCGGTGTGGACGTGCTCGTGATCGACTCGTCCGAGGGCTACTCCGAGTGGCAGAAGCGCACGCTCGAGTGGATCCGCGAGCGCTACGGCGACAGCGTCAAGGTCGGCGCCGGCAACGTCGTGGACGCGGACGGCTTCCGCTTCCTGGCCGACTGCGGCGCGGACTTCGTGAAAGTCGGCATCGGCGGCGGCTCGATCTGCATCACGCGCGAGACCAAGGGCATCGGCCGCGGCCAGGCGACCGCCGTCATCGAGGTCTGCCGCGCACGCGACGAGTACTTCCGCGAGACCGGCATCTACGTGCCCGTCTGCTCCGACGGCGGCATCGTGCACGATCACCACATCACGCTCGCGCTGGCCATGGGCGCGGACTTCGTGATGCTCGGCCGCTACTTCGCCCGCTTCGACGAGAGCCCGTCAGACAAGGTCAACGTCAACGGCACGCTCATGAAGGAGTACTGGGGCGAGGGCTCCAACCGCGCGCGCAACTGGCAGCGCTACGACCTCGGCGGCAGCAAGAAGCTGTCCTTCGAGGAGGGCGTGGACTCCTACGTGCCCTACGCCGGCAAGCTCTCCGATAACGTCCAGCAGACGCTGGCAAAGGTCCGCTCGACCATGTGCAACTGCGGCGCACTGACCATCCGCGAGCTGCAGGAAAAGGCGCGGCTGACGCTCGTGTCCTCGGTGAGCATCGTCGAGGGCGGCGCGCACGACGTCGTGCTCAAGACCTCGAACAAGCCCGTGTGAGAACACAGATACAGATAAAAAACAGACGGTGCCCGGCATCACAGCCGGGCACTGTTTTTTTCTTCCCGCGCGAAGGCGGAAAAATATGCGTGGGTTTTTCGGTCGCGGCGTGTATAATGGAGTAGAAACACAGCCGGGAGGAGGCGAGGACGTGCAGGAGCAGGAGATGATCGCACAGCTGCTGCAGCAGGATGAGCGCGGCATGGAGGCCCTGCTGCTGCACTACGGGCCGCTGATGCGCTACATCATTGCGCCGATCCTGCCGGACCCGCAGGATCGGGAGGAGTGCCTGTCGGAGGTGTCCATGCGCGTCTGGAGCCGCATCGCGCAGTTCGACCCGGCGCGCGGGAGCTGGAATGCGTGGCTGACGGCGGTCACGCGCAGCACGGCGCTGAACTTTCAGCGCAGCGCCGCCCGGCACGGCGGCACGCAGACTCTGCCGGAGGGCGCGCCGTCGCCGGAGGCATCCCCGGAGGAGGCGCTGATACAAGCCGAGCGCCGCGCCGCGCTGCACGATGCGCTCGCACGGTTCGGTCAGAACGACCGGGCGTTGTTTTACCGAAAGTATTATTACTTACAGTCCACCGCACAGATCGCCGCCGAGCTCGGCATGACCGAGCGCGCGGTCGAGGGTCGGCTGTACCGCCTGAAAAAACGGCTGCGCACGATGTTGGGAGGTGACGGCGATGCGTGAGCACGAGCGGGAATCTGCGCGCGACGACGCCTTTGAGGCGCTGCTCGCGCAGAGCGTGGACGAGCTGCCGCCGGAGGAGATCGTCGCCGACGTGACACCGTGGCGGCGCGCCATGAACCGCATCCTCTTCGGCATGGCGCTGTGCGCGATCACCCTGAACTTCTGGTGCTTAAACTACATCCTCCCCGCCATCGGGACGGTGCTGCTGCTGCTCGGCTTTCGCACGCTGCGGCGGGAAAACCGCTGGCTCGGCGGCTGCTTTGCCGTCACTGTGATCCGCGCGGCCTGTTTTTTCGCCACGCTGATCCTGAATACGACGATTTTGCAAAGTGCCGTGTTCACGCCCGCCGTCACGACCACGCTCACCGTCATAAACGCAGTGCTGCTCCTCGCCCTGTACTTCTGCTTCTGGCGGGGGCTGCTGGCGGTGCAGAAAAAGGCGGGCCTGCCCGCGCAGGCCGGCGGCGCGCTCGCGCTGATCGTGTGGTACGCGCTCGTGTGCGTCCTCGCCGCCGTCCACTACACGGGCTGGATCGTGCCGATCGCCATGCTCGTGGGCTACGGGTGCATCCTCCGCAGCCTTTACCGGCTGTCCGGCGCACTGGACGAGGCCGGATACGCCATCGCGCCGGGGCCGGTGCGGGTGACGGACCGGTGCCTCGTGCTCGTGATTGCTGCGGTGCTGGGCATCGGCTGCACGCTCGGGTATCTCTTCGGCAGCAGCTACCGGATGGACTGGCAGCCCGCGGACACGTCCAAGCAGACACAGACGGAAGCGATCCGGCAGCAGCTGCTGGATCTCGGCTTTCCGGAGGCTGTGCTCAACGATCTCACGCCGGAGGACATCGCCGCCTGCGACGGCGCGCTGCGCGTCGTGGTCGAAACGGAAGACTATCCCGTCAACGACGGCAGAAACGTGCTGTGGGAAGCATACAACGAGAAACATGAGCGCTATTACGTGCAGGACACGGTCTACGACGTCAAAGAGCTGCGCCTGACCGGCGTGGCCGTGCAGCTCCCCGGCGAGCGGGAGACGTGGATGGTGTTCCACCACTTCCTCTGGACGGCCGACCCCGGCTTCTACGGCACGGAGGCGATCCAGATCCGCCCGGCCTACCGGAGCATCCCGGAAGGATGGTCCGCCGCCGGGGACGTGACCGGCCGCGTGCTGTATGACCGCGATGGGCAGACATTCGCCGCGCCCTACGCCTCGCTGGGCGCGCAGACGTTCACCGCGAACACCGTCCTCTGGGGCGAGCAGACGAATACCGATCTTTTTGCCGCCTTTTCCCTGCCGCGGCACGCAGAGCACGCGCGCGGCTATGTCGCCTACACCGCCGCGGCGGTGCAAAGCGGCTATCTGCTCAACAGCTGGTGCAACTACACCCACCAGCAGAGCCTGCTGCAATATCCCGCCGTGACGGCGATGGAAAAGCGGATGACGTCCGCCTTCGGGAATACCGGTGCGTTTTACACTGTACAGCACGCGCTGCAGTTTTTCCCCGAGGACGCACAGACGCTGCGATGAGCGCAAAAAAACCGACCCGAACGCTTGTTCGGGTCGGTTTTTCTATGCACCGGGTCAGGGGTGCGGTTTGTTCTCGCGGTAGGCGGCCATGATGTCGCGGAAGATCTCGCCGTTGGACGGCGGCGTCCACGTGATAGCGTTGGCGCCTGCTTTGATGGTCTCGAGGATGCTCTCATCCGTCGGGCCGCCGGTCGCAATGATGGGCACGTCGGGGTGCTGCTCGCGGATGCGGCGCACGACGGCAGGCGTCTCCGCTGCGGCGGAAACGTTGAAGATGTCCGCGCCGGCGCGGATGCGCTCGTCAAAGTCGGTGTCCGCGCGCGCGACCGTGAGCACGACGGGGATGTCGATCGTCTCGGCCACGTGCGAGACGACGGTGCTGGCCGTCGGCGCGTTGAGCACGACGCCGGTCGCACCCTGCATCTCGGCGAACATGGCGAGGTTGACCACGCGCTGGCCCTGCGTGAGGCCGCCACCGACGCCGGCAAACACCGGGATATCGGCCGCGAGCAGCAGCGCCTGCGTGATGATCGGCTGCGGCGTGAACGGGTAGACCGCGATGATGGCGTCCGCGTTCACGTTTTTGATGATGGACAGGTCGGTCGAGAACACGAGCGACTTGATACGCCTGCCAAAAATCATGATGCCGCTGCACTGATAGATGACCTCCGGCACGCGCAGGGCAAACTTGCGCAGCGTGCCGTCCACGGCCTGCGGCATGGACTTTTTCGGTGGGATTATTTTTTCTTCGTACATTTTGACTCACACTCCAGTATCCGTTTGAACGTCTCGACGCCGGTCAGCAAAACGCGCTCGTCGAAATTGAAATGACTGCTGTGCAGCGGGGCGGTACCGGTCGGCTCCTGCACGCCGAGGAAGAAAAACAGGCCCGGGATCTCCTGCTGGTATTCGGCGAAATCCTCCGCCGCCATGACGGGCTCGACCAGGACCGCGTCGTCCATGGAGTCGAGCACGGTGTAAAACTGCTCCACCAGCTCGCGCGGGTTGCGCACGCTGGGGTAACGGACCTTGCGGTCCATGTCGATCTGCGCGCCGGTGGCCGTCTCGAGCCCCTGCATGAGCGCGGCGATCTTGTGGCTGAGGGTGCGGTAGAGGTCGTTGCTGAACACGCGCAGCGTGCCGCTGATCGTGACCTCCTCGGCGATAACGTTGTGCGATATGCCGCCCTGGATCTTGCCGAGCGTGAGCAGCGCGTCCTGGTGCGGATCGACGTCGCGCGTGATGACGGTCTGCACCATCGTGATGAGCTCCGCCGCAACGACGATGGCGTCGATGCCCATCTGCGGCGTGGAGGCGTGGGCGCTCTTGCCGTGGACGGTGATCTCGAAATCGCTCGTCTGCGCCATGAGATAGTCCCAGCGCACGCCGATCTTGCCCTTCGGCACGGTCGGCCACAGGTGCAGGCCGTAGATGCGGTCGACCTTCGGGTTTTCGAGCGCGCCGTCGTCGATCATGCGCCGCGCGCCGGCCCAGCCCTCTTCGCCGGGCTGGAACAGCAGGACAATATTACAATGAATGTGCGCGCGATTTTTGGCGATCCAGCGCGCAAAGAGCAAAAGGATCGTCATATGCCCGTCGTGGCCGCAGCCGTGCATGTTGCCGGGGCGCTGCGAGCAGTAGGGCACGTCATTGGCCTCGTCATTGTGGATGCCGTCCATATCGGCGCGGAAGGCGATGGTCGTCTCGGCGTCCTTAGCGAAAAACACAGCCTTCACACCGCAGACGGCCGGCGTCTCGATGCGGTCCGGGCCGCACTGCTTCAGCTCGCGCAGGACATAGGCCTGCGTATCGCGCAGCTGAAAGCCGATCTCGGGAATGCGGTGCAGGTCCTGGCGGATGCGCACCGCGTCGTCATACATGGATTCGATTTGTTTACTCAGATGCATACTTTCTCCCATGGCGCCGGGTAAGCCCGCGCCGCCCGATCTGTCTATATTTTTCTGCACACAGTATACCCAAAATCCGGCCATGCGTCAATGGGCACGGGGGCGGGCCGTGACCGGTGTCAAGAAAAGTTCACAACTTGTCCCTTGCATTTTTCCATACAGTCTGCTAGTATTTTAGAAAATACTTAAAAAATTCGAAGAAAACGAAGGCGATCTCCATGTCATCCACCACCGAAGCGCGCGTGGCCGTCATCACCGGCGGCAGTTCGGGCATCGGCCTGCACGCCGCGCGTGCCCTGCGCGGCCGCGGTCTCAACGTGTATGAGCTCAGCCGCCGCGCCGAAAACGCGGAGCCGGGCGTAACGCACCTGCAGGCAGACGTGACGGACGAAGCGCAGGTGAACGCCGCCGTGGCGGAGATTCTGCGCCGCGAGGGGCGCATCGACATTCTCATCAACAATGCGGGCTTCGGCATCTCCGGCGCGATCGAGTTCACGCCGGCGCAGGAGGCCCGGCGGCAGTTTGATGTGAACTTTTTCGGCATGGTGAACATGAACCGTGCAGTCCTGCCCATCATGCGGCAGCAGGGCGGCGGCCGCATCGTGAACATGAGCTCCGTTGCCGCGCCGATCGCCATTCCGTTTCAGGCGTACTACTCGGCCTCCAAGGCCGCCGTGCGCACGTATTCGCTCGCGCTCGCAAGCGAGGTGCGTCCCTTCGGCATCGAGGTCTGCGTCATCATGCCGGGTGACATTGCCACCGGCTTCACCGCCGCGCGGCGCAAGAGCTGCGACGGCGACGATGCCTATCACGGCCGCATCGCGCGCTCCGTCGCCGTGATGGAGCACGACGAGCAGACCGGTATGAGCGCCGAATACGCCGGGCAGTTCGTGGCCCGGCGCGCCACGCAAAAGCGCGCGAAACTCATCTGCACGATGGGACACAAGTACGCCCTGTTCGTGTTTCTCATGCGCATCCTGCCGACCGGGCTTGCGACCCGGATCGTCGGCAAGATCTACGCATCCTGATTCAACTGCTTTCTTCCCTGCGGCGCAAAATCCCATTGCCACCATCCAGGCAACTTCCTTCCATCCTTCTCCACCCTGTGCGCCGCGTTTTCCCCCCTTCCCGCAGCAGCGGGTCTGCCTCTGGTCCCATCTCAGCCAGGGGCAGTATTTTTATGCTCTGCATAAAAATACTGCCCGATTCCATCCGAGGCGGGCCTTGCCCCCTCGGGCTCCCCTGCGGCTCTGGTGTCATGAGACTCAGTGCATCTGTCGCGCCTCGGTGGTCTATTTTTTATTTATTTTCTTCGAAAATAAATACCGCCCGATCCCATCCGAGGCGGGCCTTGCCCCCTCGGGCTCCCCTGCGGCTCTGGTACCATGAGACGCAGTGCATCTGCCGCACCCCGGTGGTCTATTTTTTATTTATTTTCTTCGAAAATAAATACTGCCCGATCCCATCCGAGGCGGGCCTTGCCCCCTCGGGCTCCCCTGCGGCTCTGGTGCCATGAGACTCAGTGCATCTGTCGCGCCCCGGTGGTCTATTTTTTACCGCCTGACCTTATAAAAAATCTCCACACTGCGCAAACAGTGCGGAGGTTTTTTTATAACATTACGCCAGAAACGGCGAGCGCATATACCGCTTGCGCAGAAAGATGTTGCCGCCCTTCGGCGGGCCGATCTGCGTGAAGCCGGCCGACTCGAACATGGCCAGCGCGATGCGGTTGGTGTGATACACGTGCGTGACGACCTGCTCGAACGACTGCGCGGCCGCCAGCTCCTCCACGGCGCGGAGCATCGCATTGCCCCAGCCGTGGCCGCGGCAGGCCGGATAGACGAAAAAGTCGTTGATGAACACCGTCTCCGGCTCGGTCGTGTCGCACCAGAGCTCGCCGACGGTCTCGCCGCCGGACTCGGCCGCGAGCAGGTAGTTGCGCGGCGTATCCGCGCCCTGCGGCAGCATCTCGTCGAGCGCGCCCTGCGCCTCGGTGAGCGCGTGCTCCTCTGTGTCCGTGGCGCGGGCGAAGAGCAGCTCCTGCGCGTAGCGCGCGATATTGCGCTGCCGGAACGGCCCGAATTCCTCCGCCGTGAGCACGCGGAGATCTACACTTTGTCCCATATTGTCCTCCTGTTTACGCCTCCGGCTGGATCATGCGCCGCGCGTTGACCGGCGGCAGCAGATCGCCGTACAGATCCCGCAGCAGCAGCTGCGCCACGGGCGTGATGTCCTCCGTGCTCTGGCATGGGCGCAGATACAGCGCCGCCGGCTGCCCGCCCCAGCGGAAGCGGAAGCCCGTGTCGCGGTAGCCGTTTTTCGTGAGCAGCCGCTCGCGCTCCGGCAGCGCCACGCACGTGCGGCTCTGGCAATAGAGAATGCCCTTCTTACCGGCGTAGCAGCGCGCGATGAGTTCCATGGCCACGCGGCCGAGCAGCTGCCCGCGCAGATACGGATAGATCGTGAGCGCGTGCACGAGCACGTAGCCATACGGCGAGCAGACCGTCACGAGCGCATAGCCCGCCTCGCGCCTGTCGTCCGCGCGGAAGAGCAGCAGCTCCATGCGCCGGCGCACCATGGCGCTGGCGATGACGGCTTCCGGCAGCAGCTCGGGCGCGTCAAACGTGCGCTTCATGTCCGGATACAGGCGCACGAGGTCCGTGAGCCTGCCCTTTTCCAGATGCAGCTTGCGGATCGGCGGCAGCTGCTGCAGCAGCTCCTCGAGACCAAACAGCTGCTCGTCCGGCTCCCAGTTGCCGGCCGTGTCCTGCACCGGAGCCTGTGCCCGCGGTGAAAAATGGACGATCTTCGGTTCGTTCGGCTCTGTCATGCAAACTTCTCCCTTTCCGCGACGGCCAGCGCGTCGCAGCGGTTGTTGTACACATTGTCGGCGTGACCCTTGACCCAGAAAAACTGCACCTTGTGCGTCTGGAGCAGCCCGTCGAGCGTCTGCCAGAGGTCGACGTTTTTCAGCTCGCCGTCCTTGCGGCGCCAGCCCTTCTGCTTCCAGCCGCGCAGCCAGCCGAGGTTAATGGCGTTGGCGAGATACTGGCTGTCCGTATACAGCGACACCTGACACGGCTCGTGCAGGCTCTGCAGCGCCGTGATCGCGCCGAGCAGCTCCATGCGGTTGTTCGTCGTGGACGGCTCGCCGCCGGAGAGCTCCTTTTCATGCGCGCCGTATTTCAGGATGGCGCCCCAGCCGCCGGGGCCGGGGTTGCCGGAGCAGGCCCCGTCGGTATAGATCGTGACCTGCTTCATGCCTCGGGCTCCTCGGCGGGGGCAGCGTCGCCGCTCTCGGCGCGGTCGGTGAGCGCGACAGAGATGACGCGCGCGCCCTCGGACAGGCGCATGATGCGCACGCCCTGCGTCGCGCGGCCAAGCTCGGAGATGCCGGCAGCCTCCATGCGGATGATGACGCCGTCGTCCGAGACGACGAGCACGTCGTCGCTCTCCTGCACGACCTTGACGGCCGCGACCGGGCCGGTCTTGTCGGTGATGTTGTAGTTTTTCATGCCGGAGCCGCCGCGGTGCTGCGGTTCCTCGCCGCCGCGGATATAGTCGGCGGCCGGGGTGCGCTTGCCGTAACCGTTTTCGGTGATGGACAGCACGTCCGCGTCCGGCTGCGCGATCTCAGCGCCGACGACCCAGTCGCCGTCCTTGAGGCGGATACCGCGCACGCCGACGGCCTCGCGGCCCATGGGGCGCACGTCCGTCTCGGCAAAGCAGATGGCCTGACCGTTGTGGGTCGCCAGGAGGATGTTCCGGCTGCCGTCGGTGCGCATGACGTTGATGAGCTCGTCGCCCTCGTCGAGCGTGAGTGCGCGGATGCCGCTCGTGCGGATGTTGCGCAGGGCCGAGAGCGGCATGCGCTTGACCGTACCGCTGCGCGTGGCAAAGACGAGGAACGAATCGTCGTCCATCTCGCGCACGTGCAGCATGGCGTTGACATGCTCGTCCTTCTCCACCTGGATGAAGTTGACGATGTTCACGCCGCGCGCGGTGCGCCCGGCCTCCGGGATGAGATAGCCCTTCTTGCGGTAGCAGCGGCCGCGGTTGGTAAAGAAGAGAATATAGTCATGCGTCGAGGCGGTGAACACGGTGTCCACATAGTCCTCGTCGCGCAGCGTCGCCGCGCGCACGCCCTTGCCGCCGCGCTTTTGCGCGGTGTACTCATCGACGGGCACGCGCTTGATGTTGCCGCCGTGCGAGAGCGTAAACACGCACTGCTCCTCCTCGATGAGGTCTTCGATATCAATGTCGTCCTCGATGTCCTGGATCTCCGTTTTGCGCTCGTCGCCGTACTTGTCGCGGATGGCAATGAGCTCGTCGCGCAGCACGGCCTTGACCTTTTCGGGGTCGGCCAGCAGCTCGCGGAAGTAGGCGATGCGCTTTTCCAGCTCATCATACTCGTTTTGCAGCTTCTCGCGCTCGAGCCCCTGCAGGGCCTTGAGGCGCATATCGAGAATGGCCTGCGCCTGCACATCGGACAGGCTGAAGCGCTGCATAAGGTTTTCCTTCGCGTCATCATAGCTCTCGCGGATGATGCGGATGACCTCGTCGATGTTCTCCTCGGCGATGAGCAGACCCTCGAGCAAATGCGCGCGCTCGAGCGCTTTCTTGAGGTCAAACTTCGTGCGGCGCACGATGATCTCTTCCTGGAAGGTGAGGTACTCGTCGAGAATGTGCCGCAAGGACAGGATCTTCGGCTGCGACTGGTTATCGACCAGGGCGAGCATGTTCACGGCGAACGTGGTCTGCATCTGCGTCTGGGCGAAGAGCCGGTTGAGCACGACCTGGGTGTTGGCGTCCTTTTTGAGCTCGATGACGATGCGCATGCCGTTGCGGTCGGACTCGTCGCGCAGGCCGGAGATGCCGTCGAGCTTTTTATCGCGCACCTGCTCGGAAATGTTCTGGATGAGCTGGCGCTTGTTGACCTGATAGGGCAGCTCCGTCACGATGATGCGGATGCGGTCGTGACCCCAGGTCTCGGTCTCGGTGCGGGCGCGCACGACGATGCGGCCGCGGCCGGTGGCGTAGGCCGCGCGGATGCCGCTGCGGCCGACGATGATGCCCCGGGTCGGAAAGTCCGGGCCCGTGACGTGCTGCATGAGGTCCGAGAGCGTGGCGTCCGGGTTTTCAAGCACGCAGACGCAGGCGTTGATGACCTCGGTCAGGTTGTGCGGCGGGATATTCGTCGCCATGCCGACGGCGATGCCGGAGCTGCCGTTAACGAGCAGGTTCGGGAACCGGCACGGGAGCACGCGCGGCTCGCGGCGCGTCTCGTCAAAGTTCGGGTCCCAATCGACGGTGTCCTTGTCGATGTCGCGCAGCATTTCGTTGGCAATCTTCGACAGGCGCGCCTCGGTGTATCGGTAGGCGGCCGGGGGGTCGCCGTCCACGGAGCCGAAGTTGCCGTGGCCGTCGACGAGCATGTAGCGCATGGAAAAGTCCTGCGCCAGACGCACCATCGCGTCGTACACGGACGCATCACCGTGGGGATGATACCGGCCGAGCACGTCGCCGACGCAGGTGGCGGATTTTTTGAACGGCTTATCCGAGGTCAGATTGTCCTCATACATGGCGTAGAGGATGCGGCGGTGCACGGGCTTGAGACCGTCGCGCACATCCGGCAGCGCACGCCCGACGATGACGGACATGGCGTACTCGATGTAAGAGGTCTGCATCTCATGGACGAGCTCGCTCTGAATGATCTTCTGGTCGGGATAGAGAATGTCCTCCCGTTTATAATCCTTGGCCATGGCTGCACACCTCCTTAAATATCAATATTGACCGCGTACTTGGCATTTTGCTCGATGAACGCCTTGCGCGGCTCGACCTTTTCGCCCATGAGCACGGTGAACACCTCGTCGGCGTGCACGGCGTCCTCGAGCGTGATCTGCTTGAGCGTGCGGGTCTCAGGGTTCATGGTCGTCTCCCAGAGCTCGTGCGGGTCCATCTCGCCGAGGCCCTTGAAGCGGTTGATGTCGATCTTCGCGTTCGGGTTGTCGCCGCGCATCTCGGCGGAAATTTTATCGCGCTCCTCGTCGGAGAAGGCCACGCGCGCGGTCTTGCCGCGGTTGAGCTTATACAGCGGCGGGATGGCGGAGTAGACATAGCCGCCGTCGATGAGCGGACGCATGAAGCGGAAGAAGAACGTCAGCAGCAGCGTGCGGATGTGGCTGCCGTCGACATCGGCATCGGCCATGATGATGACCTTGTGATAGCGGAGCTTATTGATGTCAAACTCATCGCCCAGTCCGGCGCCGAGCGCCGTGATGACGGGCGTGAGCTTGTCGTTGCCGTAGACCTTGTCGGCGCGGGCCTTTTCGACGTTGAGCATCTTGCCCCAGAGCGGCAGAATGGCCTGGAAGCGCGAGTCGCGCCCCTGCGTGGCCGAGCCGCCTGCGCTGTCGCCCTCGACGATGTAGAGTTCGGTGAGCGACGGGTCGCGGTCGTTGCAGTCGCGCAGCTTGTCGGGCATGTTGAAGCCCTCGAGCCCGTTTTTGCGGCGGATGTTTTCGCGCGCGCGGCGCGCGGCTTCGCGGGCGCGCGAGGCCGTGAGCGCTTTTTCGATGATCATGCGGCCGACAGCGGGGTTCTCCTCCAGAAACTGCGACAGGCGGTCGAACACAACGGAATCGACGAGCGTGCGCATCTCGGAGTTGCCGAGCTTGGCCTTCGTCTGCCCCTCGAACTGGGGGTTCGTGAGCTTGACGGAGATGACAGCCGTGAGGCCCTCGCGGCTGTCCTCGCCGGAGATGCTGTCGCCCTCCTTGAGGATGCCGGACTTTTTGCCGTAGGCATTGAGCGCGCGGGTGAGCGCAGCCTTGAAGCCGGTCTCGTGCATGCCGCCCTCCGGCGTGTGGATGTTGTTGGCGAACGACACGATGACCTCGTTATAGCCGTCGTTATACTGCAGCGCGATCTCGCACATGGAGTCGCTGCGCTCGCCGGACATATAGATGGCCTCGGGGTGCAGGGCCGTCTTGTTTTTGTTGATGAAGTCCACGAACTCGCGGATGCCGCCCTCGTAGCACATCGACTCGCTCACGGGCTCTTCGCCGCGCCGGTCGGTGATGGTGATGCGCAGTCCGGCGTTCAGAAACGCCTGCTCGCGCATGCGCACGTGCAGCGTCTCATAGTCGTAGACCGTGTCCTCGAACATGATGGGATCGGGCTTGAAGCGCACGGTCGTACCGGTGTGATCCGTCTCGCCGACAACGGTCATGGGCTGCGTGATATCGCCGCGGGAGAACTTCATCTGATAGATCTTCCCGTTTTTGTGCACGTTCACTTCCAGCCACTCGGACAGGGCGTTGACGACCGAAGCGCCGACGCCGTGCAGGCCGCCGGAGACCTTATATCCACCGCCGCCGAACTTGCCGCCCGCGTGCAGCACGGTGAACACCACTTCGAGCGCGGACTTGCCGGTCTGCGGCTGGATGTCCACGGGGATGCCGCGGCCGTTATCGCTGACGCAGATGATGTCGCCGGGCTCGATGGTGAGTTCGATGTGGCTGCAGTAGCCAGCGAGGGCCTCGTCGATGGAGTTGTCGACGATCTCATACACCAGGTGGTGCAGGCCGGACGACGACGTCGAGCCGATGTACATGCCCGGACGTTTGCGCACGGCCTCCAGACCCTCGAGGACCTGGATCTGGCTGGCGTCGTACTCCTGTGTGATCTTATCTGTAATATCTGGCATGGTTTGCTTCCTTCCGTGCAGCGCCGCGGTCAGAGATTTTCCAGTCCGCTGGCCTTGCTGCGTTTATATAATGTTGCGGTGTTGAGCTGGGAGAGATAACATGTCTGGCCGCTGCCGAGCGAGCAGAGCACGAACGACTTCGGCAGCTCGGTCCCGGCGGCGTTTTCCACCTGACCGGCCTGTTCCAATTTTTCCAGTGTCTCGCGCGTGCGGTACGACCACGTGGCGGTGTCCATGTCAAAGACGCCGATGACGCTCTTTTGCAGCGCAATGATCTGATTGCCGAGGTGCAGATACATCAGCGAATCACCCCGTTTTCGACCGTGAGCACGCGACCGCCGGTACGTTCGGCGATGCGCGCGTCCTCGCAGCAGGTGATGAGCGTCTGCCCGCCGCCGATGCGGTTGAGCACGAAGGCCTGCCGCTGCGCGTCCAGCTCCGAGAGCACGTCGTCGAGCATGAGCACGGGGTATTCGTCAAACTCGTCGTGGAAGATCTCCCGCTCGGCGAGCTTGAGCGACAGCGCCGCCGTGCGCGTCTGCCCCTGCGAAGCGAACGCGCGCGCCGACTGGCCGTTGATGCTGATGATGAGGTCATCCTTGTGCGCGCCGGTCAGGCACTGGCCGCTGTCGAGCTCTGCGCGGCGGTGCTGCTCCTGATGGTCGCACAGGGCGTAGTAAATTTCTTTTTCCGTGCCGAGCGCATCGACAACAGTGCTGACCGTGCGGTAGGCGAGGGTCAATTCGTCGCGCCCGCCGGAAAAATCGGCGTGGATAGGCGCGGCGGCGATGTTCAGCCGCGAGGCGTAAGCCGCGCGGTAGCGGATGAGCTTGGCCGAGACGCGGCACATCTGGTCGGAAAAATCGTCGAGCGTGTCGAGCAGGGATGGTTTTTCATGCCAGTCGCGCAGGATGGCGGACTTCTGGTCATATAGCCGGCTGTATTCAGCGAGCAGCGCGCCGTACTTTGGCCGCAGCTGGCTGATGGCCATGTCCATCATGCGGCGGCGGGCGGCCGGCCCGTCGCGGATGATGTTCAGATCATCCGGACAAAAGAGCACGGCGGCAAACGTCCCGGCGAGCTCGGCGGCGGTTTTCTTCACGCCGTTTTGCCAGATCTGCTTGCGCTGCCCCTGCCGGAGCACGATGCGCACGGTCTGCTCCCGCCCGAAGGCGAACACATCCGCGAGCACCTCCGCGCTCGTATAGCCGAAGCCGATGAGTTCCTTATCGAACCGCGTGCGAAAGCTCTTCCCGCCCGTGAGCAGGTAGACCGCCTCGAGCAGATTCGTCTTGCCCTGGGCGTTTTCGCCGGTGATGACGTTCGTTCCGGGCGAAAACTCCGCCGCGGCAAATTCGTAGTTGCGCCAGCCGTTGAGCGCAATTTTTCTTACGATCATTGCGCGCTCTGCACGTGCAGCGTGTGTCCGGCGAAGGTGACTTCATCTCCCGGGCGGATCTTCCTGCCGCGCATGGTGCACGTCTCGCCGTTGACGGCGACCATGCCGTCGGCAATGACCTGCTTGGCCTCGCCGCCGGTCGCCGTGAGGGCGGCAAACTTCAGCAGCGCGTCGAGCTTGATAAATTCCGTTTCAATCGTAATGTTTTCCATTTTTCCCGTTTTTCAGACCCGGATCACTGTCCAGCGCGCAGGCGCACCGGCAGGACCATATACACAAAGTTATCACTGCCGTCAGCCGGGACGAGAATGCACGGGCTCGAACCGGTGTTCAGGCAGACGTTGATCTCTTCCGCCGGCGCGGCCTTGAGCGCGTCGGACAGGTAGTGATCGTTGAAACCAATCTCCAGATCGCCGCCGTCGCCCTCGCACGGGCAGGAGTCGGCCGCCTTGCCGAGCGGCGTCGTGCAGACGAAGTCGATCGCGTCCTTGCGGAAGGTCAGGCGCAGAGGCGCGTTATTTTTGCTGTCGATGATGAGCGACACACGCTCGACGACCTCGAGCAGATCCGTGCGCGCGGTCTTGACCGTGACGCGGAACGACTCCGGGATCGCTTTCTTATAATTGAGGAAGTCGCCTTCCAGCCGGCGGGACAAAATGACCGTATTGCCGACGGTGAAGGAAATGTGCTTGCTGCCGACGGACAGGACGACGCGCTCGTCGCTGTCGCCGCACAGACGCTCCAGATCGCTCAGCGCCGTGCCGGGCACGATGAAGCTGCAGTCATCGCCGTAGCCCTCGACCGCTTCGCGCCGCAGTGCCAGCCGGTAGCCGTCGACGGAGACCATGGTCAGGACGTTATTTTCAATCTCGAAGAGCGTGCCCATGTAGACCGGGCGGCTCTCGTTCGTGCTCACGGCGAAGGAGCACTCGTTGATCATCTTTTTGAGCAGGTTTTGCGGCAGCGACACGCCGTTTTCCGCCTCGACAGTCGGCAGATCCGGATAATCGTCCGCGCTCAGGCCGACGAGGTTGAATGCCGCCTTACCGCATTTGACGGACACGGTGCCGTTTTCCGCCTCGACGGTGACGATGCCGTCCGGCATGCGGCGCAGCATCTCGCAGAACAGGCGCGCGCCGATGAGCACGCTGCCGGGCTCAGGAATGTCGGCGTCGATGGTGGTATAAATGGCTTTCTTCAGGTCATAGCCGGTGATGCGCACGCTCGCGCCGGCCTCAATGAGCAGGCCTTCGAGCGTGGGGATCGGGCTTTTGGCGGCTGCGGCGCGGGCTGCGGATGCGGCAGCCTGCTGCAGAACGTATTTGTCACAGGAAAATTTCATGGTCGGCCTCCTTGATCAGAATCGCTGCGTCTATCCGAAAGATAGAAAGCATAAATTTAGTAGTAGTAGTAGGGGTGTTCGTTTGGTGGAAAACCCGCCGAATGCCTTGTGTCAGCGGGAAAAACCATGTTGAAAAGATTGTGGAAAGGTTGGTAACTTAAAAACTGACGAAAATTGACATTTTCAGAATTCACCGATTTCCACACGCTTTCCACGTTAGAATAACAGCCGAATGTGGAAATCAGTTTTTTGAGTTGATGTTGCTCGTAATGTCGCGCACGGTGGCGGCGATCTCGGGGTCGGACTTGAGCAGCTCCTCGACCTTGCGGATGGAGCTGAGCACGGTGGCGTGGTTGCGACCGCCGAATTCCTCGCCGATCTCCTTGAGCGGGAGGTTCGTGAGGTTGCGCATGAGGTACATGGCAATCTGGCGGGCCATGGCGGTCTTTTTGCTGCGGCTCTGCCCGCGCAGGTCGGCGCCGGTGAGCTGGAACGAGCGCGCGGACTCTTCAATAATGACATCCGGCGTGGGGATATAGGTGCCGGTGCGGATGACGTCCCGGATGGCGCGCTTGACGGAATCGACCGTGATCGTATCGTCGAGAATGTCGCGGTAAGCGGTCAGGCGCTTGACGACGCCCTCGAGCTGACGGACGTTCGAGGTGATGTTTTCCGCAATGTATTGGACGACGTCCTCGGAGAGGATCATGCCGAACTGCGCGGCCTTCGTGCGGATGATGGCCGTGCGCGTCTCGAGATCCGGCGGCTGAACGTCCGCGAGCAGACCGCCCTCGAGCCGGGTGCACAGCCGGTCGTCGAGGCGCTTCATCTCCTTCGGCGGCCGGTCGGAGGTCACGACGATCTGCTTGCCGGCCTCATACAGGCAGTTGAAGGTGTGGAAAAATTCCTCCTGCGTGCTGTCCTTGCCCGCGATGAACTGGATATCGTCCATGAGCAGCAGATCCGCGTTGCGGTATTTCTGGCGGAAGTTTTCGGCCGTGCCGGTGCCGATGGATTTGACCATCTGATTGACGAACTCCTCGCCCTTAACGTAGGCAATCTTCGCCGACGGATTGTTGTGGCGGATGGTCTGGCCGATGGCGAGCAGAAGGTGCGTCTTGCCGAGGCCGGAGTTGCCGTAGATCAGCAGGGGGTTATACGCCTTGCCGGGATTCTGCGACACGGCGATGGCCGCTGCGTGGGCAAACTTGTTGCTCGGACCGACGATGAAGCGGTCAAACGTGTAGCCGTCCATCTCCGGCATTTCCTCGGACGACGGGCGCTTCTCGCGGTATTCGAGCAGCTCATCATCCCCGGCGAGCACGACCAGCTCGAACGGGCAGGAAAACAGATCGTACAGCACGGCGCAGATCGTCTTTTCAAAGCGCGACTGAATGATGCTGCGCTTAAAATCCGACGTGGTGTGCACGATGAGCGTATTATTATTGATCTCAATGGGGGTGCAATCGGAAAACCAGGTATTGATCGCCGTCTGGGTCAGCTCCTGCGAGAGGCTGTCCATGACGACGGACCAGATATCGGTGAGCGAATTCATGGTGGCCATAGGTTCGGCTCCTTCGATGATTTTTCCCTGCGCGGGTGCGCTAGTATCAGCCCTACCAGTATAGCAAAAATTCATGATTATTTCAATAATAATGTTCGGATTTATTATATAAATAGGTGTAGAATCTGCCGTGCAGAGGATTTGCTTTTCCTGTGCAGGTTGTGGTATGATAAAAAAACATGATTTTTTACATAAAGCAGGTGTTGTTTTGTTCCTGGTCGCGCAGGCCGAACAACTGTTCGGCGATACGGAAGCAGCCGCCCTCCCGGCCTTGTTGGAGAGCGGGCGGCTTCCTGCGCGCATTTCGGGTCTGCCGGCGAGTGCGCGCGCGCTGCTGGCGGCGTCGATGCACGCGCAGCTCGACGCGCCGGTGCTGGCCGTGTGCCCGGACGAGGCGGCGGCCGAGCTGTTTCAAAAAGATCTCTCTGCCCTGCTGGGGCAGGACGTGCCGCTGCTGACGGCGCGCGACTATACGTTTTATACGGTCGAGAGCGTCTCGCGTCAGACGGAGCAAAAGCGCCTGAGCGCGCTTTATGCGCTCGCTGCCGGGACGGCGCCGGCCGTGGTGTGCACGGTTTCGGGTCTGCTGCAGCGCGCCATGCCGAAGGAAAAACTGCTGCAGGCGGCCTTTGAGATCCGCGACGGCAGTTCCCTGCCGCCCGAGGACGCCGAGGATGCGCTGCTGCGCTGCGGCTATCTGCGTACGGCGCAGGTGGAAGGGCCGGGCCAGTTTTCGCGCCGCGGCGGCATTCTGGACTTTTTCTCCCCCGCGTATCCGCAGCCGGTGCGCGTGGAGTTCTGGGGCGACGATGTGGACTCCATGGGCTTTTTCGACCCCGAGAGCCAGCGGCGCACTCAGCCGCTGGACAGCTGCCGCATCCTGCCGGCGGCGGAGACCCTGCCGCCGCTGTATCCGGGCGGCAGCGCCGCACTGGGCGAAAAGCTGCAGAAGCTCGCCGGACGCGCCGCCGCGAAAAAGGACAGCGACACGGCGCAGAAGCTCGCCGAGGCCCTGCGCGCCGACGGGGAAAAGCTCTGCGCCGACTGCGTACTCCCGGCGGCCGACCGGTATATGGGCTTCGTGTACGACACGTTTGCCACGGCGCTGGACTATCTCGCGCCGGAGGCGGCCGTGCTGATCGACCAGCCGGCGCGCTGCGCCGAACGCGCGAAGGAATACACCACGCAGCTGCGCGAGGACATCGCCCTGCTCGTGCGCAGCGGCACGATGGCCGCGCGCGCGGAAAATTTCTACGAGCCGTTTGCCGACATGATGCGCAGAGTCCAGGCCTGGCCCATCGTGCTGGCCGACGGGCTGCAGCTCGGCCGCAGCCCCATCGAGGCGCGCACGCTCGTGAGCCTGACGGCAAAGCAGCTGCCCTCTTACGGCGGCAGCAGCCAGACCGCGGCGGACGACATTGCGCACTATCGGAATCTCGGCTACCGCGTGGTCGTGCTGGCGGGCGATCTGCGCCGGGCGCGCATTTTGTGCGAGTTTCTCGACGGTCACGGCATCCATGCCGCGGCGGACGAGCACCCGGATGCGCTGCCGGAACCGGGGCAGTGCCTCGTCACGCCGGGCAGTCTCTCGGCGGGCATCGAGTTTCCGTATGCAAGGCTCGCCATTCTCACGGACACGCAGATCGCGGCGTCCGGCCTGCGGCGCGCCAGACACAAAAAGCAAACGAACCGCGAGAAGATCAACTCCTACACCGACCTTTCCGTCGGCGACCTCGTCGTGCACGAATACCACGGCATCGGCCGCTTTGCGGGCATCGTGCAGATGCCGGTCGACGGTGCGGTGAAGGACTATATCAAGATCAGCTATGCCGGGGCGGACACGCTCTATGTCCCGGCGACACAGCTCGACCTCGTGAGCAAATACATCGGCGCGGGCGAGGACCGGCCCGTGAAGCTGTCCAAAATGGGCGGCACGGAGTGGGCGCGCACGAAAACGCGCGCCAAAGCGGCCGCAAAAAGCATGGCCAAAGAACTCACGGCGCTCTACGCCGCGCGCAGCCGCACGAAGGGTCACGCCTTCGCACCAGACAGCCCGTGGCAGACGGAATTTGAGGAGCACTTCGGCTATCCGGAGACGGACGACCAGCTCCGGTGCATCGACGAGATCAAGGCCGACATGGAAAAGCCTGTGCCCATGGACCGCCTCCTGTGCGGCGACGTGGGCTACGGCAAGACCGAGGTCGCCCTGCGCGCGGTGATGAAGTGCGTGCTCGACGGGCGGCAGGCGGCCATTCTCGTGCCGACGACCGTACTCGCCCAGCAGCACTATCAGACGGCCGTGCAGCGGTTTTACGGCTTCCCGGTCGAGATCCGGATGCTCTCGCGCTTTTGCTCGCAGGGGCAGATCCGCCAGACGCTCGCGGACATGCGCAGCGGCAAGTGCGATCTCGTGATCGGCACGCATAAGCTGCTGCAGAAAAACATCGAGTTCAAGAACCTCGGCCTGCTCATCGTCGACGAGGAGCAGCGCTTCGGCGTGGCGCACAAGGAGCACATCAAGGAGATGAGCCGCGCGGTCGACGTGCTCACGCTCTCGGCCACACCCATCCCGCGCACGCTGAATATGGCCCTGTCCGGTATCCGCGACATGTCCACCATCGAAGAGCCGCCGCAGGACCGCATCCCCGTGCAGACCTTCGTCATGGAGCACGACTGGAATGTGCTGTGCGACGCCATGCGCCGCGAGCTGCAGCGCGGCGGGCAGGTGTACTACCTGCACAACCGCATTGAAAACATCGAGCGCACCGCCCTGCGCATCTCGAAGATGCTCGACGGCGCGGTCGTGGACGTGGCGCACGGCCAGATGAACGAAGAGCAGCTCTCGACGGTCATGGAGCGCATGGTCACGGGCGAGACGCAGATCCTGGTTTGCACGACCATCATCGAGACCGGCATCGACATTCCGAACGTGAACACCCTCATCATCGAGGACGCCGACCGCATGGGCCTTGCCCAGCTGCACCAACTGCGCGGGCGCGTGGGCCGCTCGAACCGGCGCGCGAGCGCGTACCTGACGTTCCGGCGCGGGCGCGAGCTGAGCGAGATCGCCGAAAAGCGCCTGAGCGCCATCCGCGAGTTTGCGGAGTTCAACTCCGGCTTCCGCATCGCCATGCGCGATCTGGAGATCCGCGGCGCGGGCAGTCTGCTCGGGGCCGAGCAGTCGGGCCATATGATCGACGTCGGTTATGATATGTACCTCAAGCTGCTCGAGGAGGCCGTGCTCGAAGAGCGCGGCGAAAAGCCCGAGCAGCGCGCCGAGTGCGCGGCCGACCTCGCTGTGTCGGCCAACATCCCGGAGAGCTATGTGCCCAGCCAGGAGCAGCGCATGGATCTCTACCGCCGCATCGCGCTCGTGCGCACGGAGGCGGAGGCCGACGACCTCATGGACGAGGTCATCGACCGCTTCGGCGACCCGCCGCCGAGCGTGTACACGCTCGTGCAGGTGGCGCTGCTGCGTGCCGACGCGGGCAAGGTCGGCGTGACGGACATTTCGCAGAAAAACGGCTGTTTGAAGTTTCTGCTGGCGCAGTTCGATATGCAGAAGGTATCGGCACTGTACGCCCGGCCGGAGTTCAAGGGCCGCTTGAAGGTGGATGCGGGGGCAAAGCCGGGCGTCATTCTGCGCCTCAAGACCCGCACCCACGTCATCGAACAGGCAAGAGCGTTTGTTTCCGCATGGGCAGACGCCCAGGGAGACCGCGCATGACCCCCATGTGCAACGAAACGAAAGGAAGCGTTTGCTGATGAAAACCAGAATTACCGCCCTGTTGCTGGCGCTCGTGATGGCCGTCTGCTGCCTGACCGGCTGCACCTCGACCCGCGTGCGCAGCTACTCGGAAGAGAGCAGCGATGCATCGACCGACAAGTATGCCGCCGCGCTCGATGCTTACAAGAGCAACAAAAAGGTCATGACCATCAACGGCAGCCCCGTGTACTGGAACGAGTACGCATATTTCCTGTGCGCCATCATGGCGAACATGGAGCGCTACGGCATGCAGATCACGGACTGGAGCGATGTCTATGACGAGAGCACGGGCGAGACGTACAGCGACATCATGACCAAGAGCGTCGTCAACAACATCGCCTGGAACCACCTCATCGAGGTCAAGGCGGCGGAAAACGACGTGGCGTTTGACGCGGCGGGCGAGCAGTACGTGCAGGACACGATCAACCAGACCATTCAAAACGTCGTGGGCGACGACGGCACCGAGGCCGAGCTGAACGAAAAGCTCCAGTCGTACTACATGGATCTGGACCTGTTCAAGTATTTCACCAAGACGCAGTATCTCTATAACGGCCTGGCCAGCAAGTTCTTCGGCGAGAACGGCGCGAACATCTCCGACGAGGACGTGCAGGAATACGTTGATGCCAACGACTACATGACGGCAAAGCACATCCTCTTCAAGACGACGGACGACAGCGGCACTGCCCTCTCGGACGACGAAAAGGCCGCCAAGAAGCAGCAGGCCGAGCAGGTCGCGGCGCAGGTCAAGGCCGTGACCGATCCCGAAAAGCGCGTGGAGCTGTTTGACCAGCTCATGGAGCAGTACAACGAGGACACCGGCGAGAGCAGCTACCCGCACGGCTACTGCTTCACCTCCGGCACGATGGTCACGGAGTTTGAGGACGCCTGCAAGGCGCTCGATACCTACGAAGTGTCCGGCGTGGTGGAGAGCAAGCACGGCTATCACGTCATCCTGCGCATGCCGACGCAGGGTGACGACCTGGTCATGAGCAGCGACGGCAGCCAGCAGACGCTGCGGATGCTCGTGGCGCAGGAGCAGCTCGGCAGCCTGCTGACGGGCTGGGTCGACGAGGCGGACATCAGCTGGGAGCCGAAGTTCAGCAGCATCGACTACGCGGCCGTGTTCACGCCGAAGGAGAGCTTCTGGAAGCGGCTGGACGTGTTCGACTGGTTCGAGAAGTAAAAGCAGCATAAAAAGATCCCGTCATCCGACCCGGATGACGGGATCTTTCTTCTTTTCGTTCAGGCGCGCTTGATCATGCCGGCGAGCTTTTTCATGAGGCCGGAGCCGAGCTTTTCATCAAAGTAGTTGAGCCAGGCGCGCACGGTGTCGATCGTCTCGGGATCGCCGAGCCAGTGGCGCAGGATGATATTGCGGTCGGTGCTGCGCAGGAGCTTGGCCACCGACACGAGGATGGCGTAGGCATCGTCGATCTTGCCGAGCAGCGGGAAGGAGTCCGGCACGAGATCCAGCGGCGAGAGCACATACAGCAGCGCAAAGCCGAGGTCGAGCTTGCGGCTTGATGGCACGTCGGGGTCGAGCATGAGCTTGCAGATCAGGTAGGCAAAGTCTGGCAGCGTCGTGAGATAATCGGCCGCCTTGCTGCCGAGTTTTCCGGCCACAAAGCTGTTGGCCTGATAGCGGGCGCGCTTATAGAAGCGGTCGAATGCGTTGTCGTCCATGTAATAGATGTTTTCTTTGGTCATGATCCTGCCTCCTGATGGGAGATGATTTCTTCCTATTATAGCGAAAAACCGGCCGGGCTTCAACCGGTTTGTGAAATTTTTCGGAATTCATTGCCAAGCGGGCCAATCCGGCGTATAATGCAGGAGCATTTCAGGAAACGGAGGTTGAGCCTATGATCCGCTTTTTTAACGGCCGCACGCTCACAATGGCGGACGGCGTGTCCGTCACGACGGACGAGGTCTGGACCGACGGGGACAAGATCGCCTACATCGGCCCCACGCCGGAGACGCTGCCCGCGTTCGAGCGGCAGATCGACCTCGGCGGCGACCTTGTCATGCCGGGCTTTAAGAACGCGCACGCGCACGCCGGCATGAGCTTTGTGCGCTCGTATGCCGACGATGTGCCGCTGCAGCCGTGGCTGTTCGAGCAGATCTTCCCGCTCGAGGCCAAGCTCACGCCTGAGGCGGTGTATGCGTTTACCAAGCTGTCCATCCTCGAGTATCTCACGAGCGGCATCACGGCCGGCTTTGACATGTACTATTTCCGCGAGGCCATCGCCCAGGCGAGCATCGACTGCGGCTTCCGCACGGTGCTGTGCGGGGGCGGCGGCAGCGCGCAGCAGCTCGAGAGCGAGTACCGCAAATTCAACGCCCTGCACCCGCTGATCTCCTATCAGCTCGGCCTGCACTCGGAGTATACCTCGAACCTCACCGAGATGACCGAGGCCGGCGAGCTGGCCCGCGCGCTGCACGCGCCGGTGTTCGCGCACAATGCCGAGACCGCGCGCGAGGTGGCCGAGTGCCGCGGCCGCTGGGGCAAGACGCCGACGGAGCTGTTTGATTCCCTCGGCCACTTTGATTACGGCGGCGGCGGCTTCCACTGCGTGCACATGACGGAGCACGATCTGGAGATCTTCCGCAATCGCGGGCTCTGGGCCGTCACGAACCCCGGCTCGAACGCCAAGCTCGCCAGCGGCATCGCCCCGCTCGAGCAGATGCGGGCTCTGGGCATCCATATGGCCATCGGCACCGACGGACCGTCGAGCAACAACGCGCTCGATTTCTTCCGCGAGATGTATCTGGCCGCCGTGCTGCAAAAGCTGCGCTGCGGCGACGCGGCTGCCCTCCCGGCGGACGACGTGCTGTATATGGCGACGGTCGGCGGCGCGCAGGCCATGGGCCTGACCGACTGCGACGTGCTTGCCCCCGGCAAGCAGGCGGACCTGATCGTCATCGACCTGCAGCGGCCGAACATGCAGCCGGTGCACAACGCGGCGCGCAACCTCGTCTACAGCGGCTCGAAGGAGAATGTGCGCCTGACGATGGTCGCCGGGCGCGTGCTGTATGAAAACGGCGCGTTTTTCGTCGGCGAGCCGGCGCAGGACATTTACCGCGCCGTGGACGCGGCCTTTGCCGCCATGCGCGCCAGGCTCTGATCGCTTTTTCTGCGGGCTGCGGGGCGGCACACGCCGCCTGAGGTGATATGCCCGAAACGATAAAAAATTCCGGAAACATCATGTTTCCGGAATTTTTTATGCCCTGCAGGCTTTATGCTTTCGTTTCGAGCACTTTCACGCCGTGCATGATGATCTCGCCGGCAAGCACGGCCATCTCTTCGGGCGTCTGTTTCATGCCGTTGTCGATCCATGTGAGCGCGAGCGACATATTGCCCGACACGATGAACGAGCAGAAGTAGTCGAGCATCTCGGGGTCGTTCGGATAGTAATACGCGAGGAAGTCATACAGGAATTCGTCGCGCAGGATGTGGCAGATGCGGTCGGTAAAGGCGATGTCGCCGTTTTTGCCGAGCAGCACGTGACACAGATCCGAATTTTGCTGGATGAACTGGTACAGCTCCATCAGGTACGGGTAGGTCTTGCCCTCGGAGTCTTTCGCATTGTGCCGGCGGCAGACGACCGTCAGCCCGTCCGCCAGCTCGTCCTCGAGGCTGGACAGCAGGTCGTATACATCCTTATAGTGAATATAGAAGGTGCCGCGGTTGATGTCTGCGATCGCTGCCAGTTCGCGCACGGAAATGTCCTTGACGCTCTTTTCCGACATGAGCTTCATCAGCGCAAGCCGAAGCTGCCGTTTCGTCTTTCGCACTCTGCGGTCTACAACTTTTTCTTCCATTCGCCGATTCCTCCTACCTGTTTTTTGTTATCTTGACATACATGATACCACCAAAACGAACAATAATCAACATTTCGTTGCATAAAAATTGTGATTTTTTTCGAAATTTTCGTGAAAATCTTCGGAAAAAGCAGACAGTGTGGTGCATCATCACCTTTTTGCTGCCCATCTGGTCTGCGGATCGGCGACCAGATGGGCGCCGGAAAACGCAGTGGCAAAATGGCGCGCGATATGCTATGATGGGGGCAAATCCCGAAAAGGAGTACAAGACCATGTTTGAAAACGGAACGTTCGCGGTCCTCGGCCCGGACGGAAAACAGGTGCAGTGCGACGTGCTGTTCACCTATGACTGTGAGGACAACGGCCGCTCGTACGTTGTGTTCACGACCGGCGAAGGCGCGCAGCAGCGGCTGTTCGCCAACCGTTACGACACGCGCGACGATGGCCAGCTTGCCCTGCTCGCGCTCGAAAACGAGCAGGAATACGCCATCATCAAGCACTGCTTCGAGGAGCTCAAGGCAAAGCTCGCCGAGCAGGCCGCGGAGACCGCCGCACAGGAGGGTGAACCCGAAGCATGACAGATCCCTTTCATCCGCTGAGCGTGCGGGACATCCCGCTGCTCACACATTATTTTGCTCGACAGGATACGCGCCTGTGCAACGCCTCGGCCGGCGCGGCCGTGCTCTGGCAGCCGTACTTTCAGGACGCAGCGCTCGAGGTGGACGGCACGCTGCTGCTGCGCGAGCAGTTTCCCGGTCTCGGCACGGTGTTTTCCACACCGATCGGCGAGAATGTGGGAAACGCTTACGATTTTCTCGTGAAATATTGCCGCGCGGTGGGGCAGCCGGTGCAGTTTTTCCCCGCCACGGCGGCCGATGTGGAAAATCTGCGCGCGCGCTTCGGCGACGTGGAGGTCACGCCGGTGCGCGACTGGTTCGACTATCTCTACGACGCGCAGGACATGGTGACGTTCCGCGGCCGGCGCTTCAACGGCCAGCGCAACCACATCCACCACTTTCAGCGCCTGTACCCGGACTGGTCGTTCGAGCGCGTCACGGAGGAGAACCTGCCGGAGGTGTGCGCGTTTTTTGACGACTTCACCCGCCGCTACCATAAGGACAGCGACAGTGCGCAGGCGGAAGAGGGCTGCGTGCGGGAGTTCCTGCGCGATTTTGCCGCCTACGCCCCGCTCGCGGGGCTGCTGCGCGTGAATGGGCGCGTGGCCGGTTTTTCCGCCGGGGAGATCGTGGGCGACACGCTCATCATCCACATTGAAAAGGCGGACATTGCCTACGAGGGCATCTATCAGGTGCTGGTCAACGAATATGCCAAGTGCTTCGTCACGCCCGACGTGCGCTACATCAACCGCGAGGAAGACGTGGGCGACGAGGGGATGCGGCGCTCGAAGGAATCGTATCACCCCGTGCGCCTGCTCGAAAAATATCTGGTACGCATTCCGGCACAGCCGGAGAAAGGAGAAACGATCATGCAGGAAGTCTATGAATTTCTGAAAAAGTGCGGCACGTATTATCTCGCCACCGTCGATGGCGACCAGCCGCGCGTGCGCCCGTTCGGCACGGTGAATCTGTTCGAGGGCAAGCTCTATATCCAGACCGGTAAGGTCAAGGCCGTCTCGAAGGAGATGGCGGCCAATCCCAAGGTGGAGCTGTGCGCGTTTGACGGCGAGACCTGGCTGCGCGTGAGCGCGACGGCCGTGGAGGACGACCGCGTGGCGGCGCGGCAGGATATGCTCGACCATTATCCCGAGCTGCAGAGCATGTACGCCGCCGACGACGGCAACACGCAGGTGCTCGCGCTGACGGACGCGACCGCGACGTTCAGCTCCTTCGCCGCCGCACCGCGCACGGTGCGCTGGTAAGCGCCGAAAAGAGCAAAAAACGGCCCGCCGGCCCCGGCACGGTGGCGGTGTTCTTCTTCGGCGACGAGCGCGCGCCGGAATGAGCGCGGCAAAAATAAAAAGCAGGAGACTGCCCGCGATCCGAAACGGATCGGGGCGGTCTCCTGTTTGCATGCAAAGCAGAAAGGCTGATATTAGCCGATCAGGCCCTGAATGTAGTTCACCGGCCACTGGCAGAAGTCCTTGACCAGGTCAAGCTTATCGCGGATGGCGAAAGCGGTGTTCTCGTCACAGAGCGACTCGAGCTTTTTCTTGATGGCCTTGGTGTTCACCTCAAGCAGCCCGCTGACGCTCGACAGGATCTTGCCACCGTCGATCTCCTTGATCGAGGTCCAGAGCTCGGAAGCGTACTCCTTGACGCCAACGCTCTTAATTGCCTGAATGCACATACCTATTCCTCCCTTAAAATACTGGTGCTCCCGGCCGCTCGACTGCGGCCGGAAAACAAGATTGCTCTTATCAACAGTGCTCTCATTCTAGCACAAAGCCGTGGGATTGTCAAAGAGGAATACAGAGAAATGTGCAATTTCCCACATTTTGTGGTCAATATGCACAAACCGGGCAACAGATAGCGGAAAATCTGCCCAGAACCGGTGAACGGACTATGCGGGCGCTTACGCCTCGGCGATGACCTCGCACTCGACGAGCACGTCCTTGGGCAGGCGCGCGACCTCAACGCAGCTTCTGGCCGGGAACGGCTCGGAGAAATACTCGGCATAAATGGCGTTGACGGTGGCGAAATCGTCCATGTTCTTGATGAACACCGTCGTCTTGACGGCCTTGGACATGTCGCTGCCAGCCGCCTGCAGCACGGCGGTCAGGTTGCGGAAGACCTGGTGGGCCTGCGCGTCGATGCCGTCGGCGATGACGCCGGTAGCGGGGTCGATGCCGATCTGGCCGGACGTGAACACAAAGCCGCCGGAGATCTGCGCCTGAGCGTAGGGGCCGAGCGCAGCGGGGGCGTGATTGGTAGCAACTGTTTTCATGATGATGACCTCCTATCAGTCGATTTTTACGTGATAACCGTTTTGAATGAGCTGGTCGAGCACGCGGTCGCCGTGCTCCTTGCCGCCGACTTCGCACGAGACGTGCACGTCGATCTCGTTGGGGTTGAGCCCGGCGGTGAGCCGGTCATGCTCCACGGAGAGGATGTTCGCGCCGAGCGCGGCAATGTCGTTGAGCAGCTTGCCGAGACTGCCCGGCCGGTCGAGCAGCGTGACCGTGAAGCGCAGCCGGCGGTGGCGGGACACGAGGCCCTGCTCGATGATGCACTGGATGAAGCTCACGTCGATGTTGCCGCCGGAGAGCAGGCACACGACGTTTTTGCCCTTCACATCGACCTTGCCCTTGAGCACGGCGGCCACGGGCGCGGCGCCGGAGGGCTCGACGATCTGCTTGCAGCGCTCCATGAGCAGGAGCACCGCCTCGGAGATCTCGAGATCGTTGACGGTGACGACGTCGTCGGCATATTTCTGGATGAGCGGGACGGTGATGTCGCCCGGCGCCTTGACGGCGATGCCGTCGGCGATGGTGGCCACGGAGTCGGTCTGGACGTAGCTGTGCGAATGGAACGACTGCGCGATCGCGTCCGCGCCCTCGGCCTGCACGCCGATGACCTGCACGCGGGGGTTGATCTGCTTGATGCACGCGGCCACGCCGGCAAGCAGGCCGCCGCCGCCGGCCGGCACGATGACGATGTCCGCCGTGGGCAGATCGCCGAGGATCTCGAGGCCGAGCGTGCCCTGACCGGCAATGACCTCGGGGTCATTGTAGGGGTGCAGGAACGTGGCGTGCTCCTGCTCGCAGATCTCGCAGGCTTTGGCGTAGGCGTCGTCATAGCAGTCGCCCGCGAGCACAACGGTGGCACCGTAGCCCTCCGTGGCCTTCGCCTTGGCGATGGGCGCGGTCTTGGGCATGACGATCGTGGCCGGGATGCCGAAGCGGTGCGCGGCGTAGGCCACGCCCTGCGCATGGTTGCCGGCCGATGAGGCCACGACGGCACCGGTCTCGCCGCGCTCGACGAGCGCCGCGATCTTGTTGCTCGCGCCGCGGATCTTGAACGAGCCGGTCTTCTGGCTGTTTTCGTACTTAAGATAAATGTTGCCGCCCGTCATGGCTGAGAACGTGGCCGACAGGTCCAGCTCCGTGTGGTGCAGCACGCCCTTGAGCCGCTGTGCCGCGCGTTCAAATTCCTGCAGTGGGATCTCCACAGCAAACACCCCCGTAAAAATATCTGTTTGGGTCTTTCTGTCCCTACTATACCGCGGGAAGGCCGGAAATACAAGCGCCGCAATGCAAAATGTCCGCGCCAAAAAAACTTTTTTGCGAGATCGTCCGTGGGAGAAAAACATTCGCGCGCGGGCAGCGCACGGGGCGCAAAGCAGATCTTACACATTTCTTAAAAAGTGAGAAATCGGTTGCCGCCGCACGCCGCCGGGGGGTATAATGCACCCGAAAATGGGAAAGCAGCTCCGGTGCGCACCGGCGCGATCATCAGGAGGAGACATCATGCTCAACATTCAGCATTTTACCAAGACCTACGGCGAGAAAAGGGCCGTCGACGACCTGAGCCTGCACATCGCGCCGGGCGAGATCTACGGCTTCATCGGCCACAACGGCGCCGGCAAGACGACGACGCTCAAGGCGGCCGTCGGCATCCTGCAGTTTGACGCGGGCGAGATCACGATCGGCGGGCACTCCATCCAAACCGAGCCGCTGGCCTGCAAGCGGCTGCTCGCCTACATCCCGGACAATCCGGATCTGTACGATTTCATGAGCGGCATCCAGTACCTGAACTTCATTGCCGACGTTTTCGGCATTCCGGCCGCGGAACGCTGGGCGCGCATCGAGCCGTATGCCGACGCATTCGAGCTCACGGGCGATCTCGGTCAGCCGATCAGCGCGTACTCGCACGGCATGAAGCAGAAACTCGCCATCATCGCGGCGTGGATCCACGACCCGAAGCTCATCATCATGGACGAACCGTTCGTCGGCCTCGACCCGAAGGCGGCGCACCTGCTCAAGGGCATGATGCGCGAGCTGTGCGACGTCGGCGGCGCGATCTTCTTCTCGACGCACGTGCTCGAGGTCGCCGAAAAGCTCTGCGACAAGGTGGCCATCATCAAGGGCGGGCGGCTCATCCGCTCCGGCACGATGGAGGAGGTCAAGGGCGACGACAGTCTCGAGGACGTGTTCCTGGAGCTGGAGGATGCATCATGCTGAAAACGCTTCTGAAAAAACAGATGGCGGAGATCTTCCGCAACTATTTCTACGACCCGAAAAAGAACAAAATGCGCTCCAGGGGCGCGACGATCGCCTACATCGCGCTCTACGCGCTGCTGATGGTGGGCCTCCTCGGCGGGATGTTTGCGCTGATGGCCGTGGGCCTGTGCGGCCCCCTGGTCGAGGGCGGTATGGGCTGGCTGTATTACCTGCTCATGGGGCTGATCGCGGTGTTTCTCGGCACGTTCGGCAGCGTGTTCAGCACGTATTCGAGTCTGTACCTGTCCAAGGACAACGACCTGCTGCTGTCGCTGCCGATCCCGGTGCGCTGCGTGATGGCCTCGCGCCTGCTGGGCGTGTACCTGCTGGGGCTGATGTACGCCGCGGTCGTCATCGTGCCGGGCGTGATCGTGTACTGGCTCACGGCGCCGGTCACGGCGGGGACGATCGTCGGCGGTGTGCTGATGGTGCTGATCGTGTCCGTGATCGTGATGGTGCTCTCGTGCCTGCTCGGCTGGGTGGTCGCGCGCATCAGCCTGAAGCTGAAAAACAAGAGCTTCATCACCGTCCTTTTGTCGCTGCTGTTTCTGGCGGCGTATTACTTCGTGTACTACAAGGCGCAGGCGCTCATCACGCTGCTGGTGGAAAACGCCGCCGTGTACGGCATGAAAATCCGGGGCTCGGCGTATCTGCTGTACCTGTTCGGCAGCGTCGGCGCGGGCGACTGGCTGGCGATGGGGATCGTGACGGTCACGCAGGCGGCGCTCCTCGCGCTGACGCTGTGGGGCATCGCGCGCAGCTTCCTGAAGATCGCCACGGCGACCGGCAGCGTGAAGAAGGTGCGCTTCGAGCACAGGGCCGTGCGCGCGCAGAGCGTGCAGCGGGCGCTGTTCGGCAAGGAGCTGCGCCGCTTCACCGCCAGCCCGAACTATATGCTCAACTGCGGGCTCGGCATTCTGATGCTGCCGGTGGCGGGCATCGTGCTGCTCATCAAGGGCGGCGCGCTCGGCCGGATGCTGGCCGACGTGTTCAGCGGCAATGTGGGCGTTGTGCCGGTGCTGATGTGCGCGGCGGTGTGCCTGCTCGCGTCGATGAATGACATGGCCGCGCCCGCCGTGTCGCTCGAGGGCAGGAATCTGTGGCTCGTGCAGTCGCTGCCGGTCGTACCGTGGCAGGCGCTGCGCGCGAAGCTGGACGTGCAGCTCGTGCTGACCGGCGTGCCGGTGCTGTTTTGCGCCCTGTGCATGGTCATTGCGCTGCCGGGCAGCGCGCTGGAGAAGGCGCTGCTGGTGATCGTGACGCTGCTGTATACCCTGCTGAGCGCGCTGGCCGCGCTCGCGCTCGGGCTCAAGATGCCGAACCTGACGTGGACCAACGAGACCACGCCCATCAAGCAGAGCGGCTGCGTGATGCTCTCGCTCTTTGCCAACTGGTTTTATGCCCTCGCGCTTGGCGGGCTGTACTTCCTGTGCGGCAATGCGCTGAGTGCAGCGGTGTATCTGGCCATCTTCGCCGTCGTGACGGCGGCGGGCAGCGCACTGCTGCTCCGCTGGGTGAAAAAGCAGGGCGCGCGCATCTTTGCCGCGCTCTGAAAGAGAAACGAAAGCCGCCTCGGTCCAATTTGGACCGAGGCGGCTTTTTGCTGCGCAATGCGCTTACAGCACGAGCGACGGGGCCGCGTAGACGCGAGCCTTGAGCTCGCTGTTGAGCATGTACAGGCCCTTGGCGTCCGTGCCGAAAAGCTCCATTTTCGTGATGAGATCGGCGGCGTTCTTTTCCTCCTCGCCCTGCTCTTTGACAAACCAGTCGAGCAGCTGCATGGTGCGGAAGTCGCGGTCGTCATACGCGGCGGCGTAGATGCCGTTGATGAGCGAGGTGACGTACTGCTCGTGCTCGAGCGCCTTTTTCAGCGGGGTCATGTGGTCGCCGCGCGTCCAGTCCGGCGCGTCGATCGCGCCGAAGCTGACGGCGACGCCGTTGTTGAGCAGGTACTGGAAAAACAGCAGCGCGTGGTCGCGCTCCTCCTGCGCCTGCACGCGGTACCAGTTTTCAAAGCCGTCGAGACCGGCGGCCGCATAGTAGTTGGCAAAGTCCAGATAGAGATAGGCCGAGTAAAACTCCTTATTGATCTGCTCGTTGATGAGCTGGGCAACCGTTGCGTTCATGGGATGACCTCCTGATAGAAAATAAGAATGATTCTTGATTTCTATCATACAGGATTTTTCCGCCTTGTCAAGCCCCGGGAGAAACTTTTTCTGGCGCAGGGGCGCATTTCCTGTTAAGATGGGCGGGAGAGAAGCAAAAACGGGAACGGAGGAACCCACATGGACTACAACGAAGTTTTACAGCGGGCGCGGGCGCGCATGGCCCCGCGCTGCAAGGTCTGCCCGGAGTGCAACGGCCTCGGCTGCGGCAACACGATGCCCGGCCCCGGCTCAAAAGCGCCCGGCAACGGCGCGAACGACAACTGGCGCGCGTGGCGGCGCTGGTGCCTGAACATGGACACCATCGCTCCGAACACGCCGGTGGACACGTCGCTGGAGCTGCTCGGCCGGACATTTTCCCTGCCCGTGATCGCGGCGCCCATCGGCTCGCTGCGCGCGCAGTTCGGCCCTGAGGACGACATCCGCGACTACAACGCCTGCTGCATCGCCGCGGCGGCGCAGACCGGCATCGCCGCGAGCTTTGGTGACGGGCTGGACGCGCGCGTGTTCCCGCACGGGTGCGCGCTCTCGCAGCAGTACGGCGGCATCGGCCTGCCGGTCATCAATCCGCTGTCGATGGACACCATCCGGGCAAACCTCGACCTTGCCAACGCGGCGCGGCCCTTTGCCGTGAGCGTGGTCATCGACTCGGCCGGTCTGCCGCACCTGAAGGCGGCCAGCCCCGACGCCGGCAGCAAGACGGTGGCGGAGCTTCGTGAGCTGTGCGGCTATGCGCAGATGCCCATGATCCTCAAGGGCATCATGACGGTGCGCGGCGCGGAAAAGGCGGCGGAGGCCGGAGCGGCGGCGATCGTGGTGTCGAACCACGGCGGGCGCGTGCTGCCCGGCGCTGCGGCGACGGCGGACGTGCTGCCCGAGATCGCGGACGCGGTGGGCGGTCGCGCGAAGATCCTCGTCGACGGCGGCATCCGCTCGGGCACGGACATTTTCCGCGCGCTCGCGCTCGGCGCGGACGCGGTCATGATCTGCCGGCCGTTTCTCATCAGCTATTACGGCGGCGGCACGGAGGGCATCGTGGCCTACGTGGAAAAGCTGCGCGCGGAGCTGACGGACGCGATGTATATGTGCGGCGCGCGCAGTCTCGGCGACATCACGCGCGACATGGTGCGCGCCGTGCGCTGACAGGCGCGCAGTGCCGGACAAAAATCAAGCAGCTGCGAAGCGAATGCTTCGCAGCTGCTTTGCGGTTATGCGGACAGGAGCGCTGCGCGCGAGCGTCTGGCGGTTACAGGTGCTGGTTGCGCGGCATACGGTCATAATGCCGGATCAGCAGCGGCTCGATGGACGACAGCAGCTTCATGTCGAGATTGAAAAAGTAGATCGTGAACGTCACGGCGAACGCGCCTGCGCCCGCGCCGAGCACTTTCCACATGAATTTCGGAATATGCATCGTTTCCTTCCTTTCTCACCACGCGTTTTCGTCCGGCAGGACCTCGATCGTCGGGTCGAGCGGCTCTTCGCGCATGACGGTGCGCATATAGGCGTTGAGCTGGTCGCGGATGGCCTGGCGCGTGTAGACGCGCGGGTCGCACAGGTCGTGGCAGACCCAGACGAGGTGGATGCCGCGTGCACGCGCCTGCTCCTCGAACTGACCGTGCATACCGACGAGCGCCTTGCAGGACATATGCTCCCACATAATGACCATATCGGCGTGCAGCGTCTCGCAAAACTCCCACAGATCGTCGACGAGCACCTTGTAGCCGCCGTGCGTGCGGTTGCGCATGATCATGTTCTCATTGAGCCACGCCATGTCATAAAACGCCTGCTCGCGGTTTTCGGGCGTGTCGGTGTCGGCGATCATGCGCGTGTTGACCAGCGAGAGCATATCCGTCAGCGGCACGATGCCCCAGCAGTGGATCATCCAGTTGAGCATATCGATGCAGTACTGCGGCTGCACGCCCCAGACGATGGCGCGGTGGCGATACTCCGGCGCCATCATGCGGTGCGCCTTGTTGCCGCGCTCGGCGTAGCGCATGATCTTGCGGTCGATGGGCGGGAACTTGGCCGAGCGGCCGCAGTTGCCCATGTAGTTCGTGTCGTTATACAGCGAGAACGGCGCGCCGACAAACTGCGGGTAGGGCGTGCTGTTCATCTCGAGCCACGCCAGACGGTTGCGCGTGGCATCGTTGACGCGCTTGGCGCACTCGAAGTAGTGCGTCCAGTCCCACTTCTGCCCCGTGTGCTTCTCGACGAAGGCGATGACGTTGCGGATATCCTGCGCGGCGTAATCCTGCACATCGTCCTCCTGATGGCGCATGGGCGCGACAAGCTGGAACGTCGGGATGCCGTATTCGCGCTCGAGGCGCTTGGCGATGATGCCGTTGCCCATGAGCGAGCCGTCGCAGGTGGTGTTGCACTGCACGGCGCAGACGCCGAGCACGGCGAAGTCATCGTCGATGGAGCAGCCGGCCTCGGCCTCCGGCATGGGGCACACGTCGCCCGCGATGCCGAACTGCTGCGCCACGTCGAGGTAGTGCGTGGAGGAGTTTTGCGTGAGCAGGTTTGCCACGAACATCGTCGGCACCTCACGCAGGATGGCCTTCACATTCGGGAAGCCCATCATGAATGCGGTCATCTCGTTTTCGTCCGTGAGCACGCATTTGTTGGAAAATTCCACGTCGTTGCCGGTGCGGCGGTCGCCGCGGAAGATATCGTCCATGGTGGAGGCCACGTCGTAGACCACGAAGTCCATGGCCGTGTGCACGATGCGCAGCGCCTCATCGCGCAGACCCATGGTGAACTTATCGACCATGTGCGGCACGGCGAGGTAGTTGGACATCCAGCGGTAGCGGAACATGGCCTTGATGTTGCGCGGCTTGACGATGAACTTTGCGAGGAGGGACAGAATGTACAGCCAGCGGCCGTAGTCATAGAGGGTATCCTTGACGCCGCGCCACTCGCGCCGGCAGCGGACCTTTCCGCCGTCGAAGAGTACGCCGAGCTGCTGGTCGCCGATGCGCCGCTTGCCTTCATTGGTCACCATCATCGGACACCTCCCTGTATTTTCTTGATCTCTATGCTCTCGACGAATGCCTGGACGCGCGTGCGCATCTGGCCGATCGAGGAGCGGATGTTGTACGGCCGGTCAACGGACAGCACAGGGAAACCGTAGTCCTCGCGCAGCATCACCGAACCGAGCGTGCGCTCATATGCCCACGGATCGCAGAACTTGATCTGCTCATAGAGGATGCCGTCGGCGTGGTATTCTCTGGCGATGTCGGCCACGTACTGCTTGCGGCCGTAGACCTTTTCCATGTTCATCGTGCGCGGGCACTGGCCGCGGTAAACATACTGGCGGCAGATCTGCGTGAGCGCGTCGTCCTCGTCCGTAAGCGTGATCGGATCGCGTCCCGGCAGCGAGCCGAAGCAGAACCGGTCGGCGCAGACATAGGCACCGGTGTCCTCGATGAGCCGGATGAATTCGCTGTCGTCCACCTCGGAGCCGACGAGCGCGATGCGCGCGCGGTATGCCCGCTCCTCCGGCTCGCGGCTGCGTACTTCCTCGAGCGTCTCTTCCAGTTTGTCGATCAGCAGGTACTTCGGCGCGACATAGGTCGCGAGCGTCAGCACGTGGAATTCGTAACCCGTGATGCGCGGCCGGACCTCCTTGCGGAAGTCGCCGAGCGCGCGGATGAGCGCACACACGCGGTTGTGCTCGGCCACCGCCCTACGGATGGCGGCGTCGGACACGTCCGTGCCGAAGGCGTCGTGCAGGGGCTTGAGGATGTGGTTTTTGCACTGGAGCACGAGCAGGTCCACGCCGTTGTCGTCGGCCTTGAGCGGGATCTCCATGTACTCGTAGAAGAAATGGTCCTTGCCGGCGCCCATGGTCTTGAGCAGTTCCATGTTTTCCACGCAGCGGTTGATCATCGTACAGCCGTCGGGCGCGATGACGCAGTCGGCAAAGTTGAAGCCGCCCTCGACCGCGCGCTCGAGCAGGGAGCGGCTGGTCTCGCACAGGAGGCTCGTCATGTAATAGGTCGCAATGTCCATCGACCCGGTGTTCGGGGCGTGCAGGCGCACGCCGAAGGTGTTGTCCAGATTCATCAAGGGCTCGGGTGTGTTCTCGCAGACAAAGGCGACGCATTTTTTGCCTTCCGCCTGGGCTTGGACAACAAGTGCGTTGTTGGCCTCCTGCAGGAGGTCCTCGAAGTAGGTCAGGTGCTTCAGGTCTCTCATTGCTGCATTCCCCCATTCTGGTTACACGTTATTCTGTTTTCGTCCGTTCCATGCCGATCGCTATGTTATAATTTTAACCCCAATATGTGCCATGCGTCAATCCAGTGATGATTTTTCATCACTTTGCGGTGGAAATGTCAAGGACCGTTGTGCAAAATATACAATATTTTGGAGTGGCTTCCAATATACGTGTTGAGAATTCGATCTCCGGTCCGGATGGCGGCCGGGAGCATATGCGGCTTCCGGGCAGCAAAAAGCCCCGGGAGGGAACGCATCGCGTTCCCTTCCCGGGGGCTTTGATCGAAATGGTATGCTCAGAACGCCACGTTCATGAACAGCGCTACGCAGCACAGGATCACGGCCAGCGGCACATAGACATAGCGGCCGACGCCGTACCAGAACGCGCCGCGGTGGCGGCGGCTGCCGGTGTTGACGGCGGCGAGCAGGTCGTCCTTCTTCATGATGTAGAACCACGACACGGCGCCGAGCGTCGCGCCGATGGGGATGATGTAGATCGACACGAGGTCCATCCACGGGCCCCATTTGGAGATGGGCTCCATGAGCAGGCCAAATCCGAGGCACAGCACGCACAGGATGCCGAGCACGGCCGCGCGGCTGAGCTTCGGGAACTTGTGCAGGAGCGATTCGGCGACGGCCTCGAACATGTTCTGCAGCGAGCTGACGCCGGCAAAGATCATGGCGACGTACAAAATGACGGCAAAGAGCCGGCCGAGCGGGATGTCCTGCAGGATGGTCGGCAGCGTCACGAACAGCAGGCTCGGGCCCGCGCCGACGTCCAGCCCGTAGGAAAAGCAGGCGGGGATGATGACGAGCGCGGCGACGACGGCGGCAATGGTGTCAAAAATGGCCGTGTGCTGCGCCACGCCCACGACGTCCTCGTCCTTGGACAGATACGCGCCGTAGACGATCATGCCGCTGCCGGTGACGGACAGGGAGAAAAACGCCTGCCCCATGGCCCAGATCCAGATCATCGGGTCTTTGAGGGCCTCCCAGCGCGGGGTGAACATGAACTTGTAGCCCTCGGCCGAGCCGGGCAGCAGCGCCACGCGCACGGCCAGCACGACAAAGATGAGGAAAAACAGCGGCATCATGACCTTGTTGGTCTTTTCGATGCTGTGTGCGCCGAGAAAGAGCGTCAGCAGTGTGCCGGCCACGACGATGACGTGGTAGGGGATGACGGAGTACGGCTGCGTGGAAAACGACGCGAACCACACGGCGGCGTCGCCCGTCATGAGCGTGCCGAGCAGGGAGTCGACCAGCGCCTTGAGAATGTACGTCACGATGACGGCGTAGCCGATGGCGATGCACAGCGACCCGGCCAGCGGCAGCCAGCCGAGCAGGCCGCCGACCTTTCCGGCGGTCTTGCCGCGCGTGGCCCATGCGTTTTCATAGGCGCCGAGCGTGCCGGTGCCGGCGCGGCGGCCCATGGCGAACTCTGTCGGCAGGCCGACGGTGCTGAAGATGACCACAAACAGCAGGTAGATCAGCAGGAAGGCCCCGCCGCCGTTGCTGCCCATCTTGTTCGGAAAGCCCCAGACGTTGGCCATGCCGACGGCCGAGCCGACGGACGCCAGGATAAAGCCCCAGCGGCTGGCAAAGCTTTTCGTGTTTTTCGTTTTCATACGCGCTCCCATCCAGACGTGAAAAACATCTGTGCGGCGCGCACCGCGCAGATGTCGGGTCTGATTCTCGTTTTCGCTGCGCTTTGCCCGTGCACAGCGGCTTCATTTTAAAGTATTGCAGCGGGGAAGTCAAGAAAAATGCCGGATTTGTTCAAAAATCCGGCAGGGTTTCTTGTGGATTTGACGAAGGGCGACAGGAAAAGCAGAGCCTCGCGGGTTTTGCCCGTGAGGCTCTGCAGTGATTTTAGCGATCTGCTTTAGAACTTGATCTCCTTGCCGGCTTTGCGCCACTGCTTGAACTCCGCAACGGCGGTGAACAGCGCGTCGGACGAGGAGTTGATGGCGGTCTCAACGGAGTCCTGAATGACGCCGATGATGAAGCCGACGCCGACGACCTGCATGGCGATGTCATTGGAGATGCCGAACAGGGAGCAGGCCATGGGGATGAGCAGCAGCGAGCCGCCCGCAACGCCGGACGCGCCGCACGCGCCGAGCGCGGCCATGACGGACAGGATGATCGCGACGGGCAGCTGCACGGTGATGCCGAGTGTGTGAACCGCGGCGAGCGTCATGACGGTGATGGTGACGGCCGCGCCTGCCATGTTGATGGTCGCGCCGAGGGGGATGGACACGGAGTAGAACTCCTTGTCCAGGCCGAGGCTCTCGCACAAGGACATGTTTACGGGGATGTTCGCGGCGGAGGAGCGGGTGAAGAATGCAGTGACGCCGCTCTCCTTCAGGCACTTGAACACCAGCGGATAGGGGTTTTTACGGATGACGATGAACGTCATGATGGGGTTGACGACGAGGGCGGCAAAGAGCATGCAGCCGACGAGGATGAGCAGGAGCTTGCCGTACTCGGTAAAGATGGCAAGGCCGCTGGTGGAAACGGCGGAGAACACGAGACCCAGGATGCCGAACGGGGCGAGGTTGATGACGAAGCGCACTGCCTTGGTGACGGCCTCGGAGGCGTCGGCGAGGAACTTCTTGGTCGTGTCGGACGCGCCCTTGAACGCGAAGCCGAGTACGATCGCCCAGAACAGAACGCCGAGATAGTTGGCCGAGACGATCGAGCCGATGGGGTTGGAGACGATGTTGTTGAGCAGGCCGGTGAAGATAGCGGCGAAGCTCTCGGGCGCGCTGTCGGAGGCGGCCTCAGTCAGCGTGATGGTCACGGGGAACAGGTAGCTCGCGATCACGGCGATGACGGCCGCGAGGAACGTGGAGACAAGGTAGAGCACGATGACGGTGCCGAACTGCTTGCCCAGCTTCTCCTTGGACTGAGCAAGGGCGCTGATGATGAGGACAAAGACCAGCAGCGGGGCGATGGCCTTCAGGGCACCGACAAACAGCGTGCCGAGGATGCCGATGCCGGGCGCGGTCACGGCGGCGTTGGGAATCAGCAGGGCGAGCGCCGCGCCGATGACCATGCCGATGACAATGCGCAGCACAAGGCTGACGCTGTTGTACGCTTTGACAAGTTTCATTCTTTTTTCTTCCTTTTTTCTGTTTGTTTTGCGTGAAAAGGCGCAAGAGATAGTGTAACAAGATGTGAACACAATGTCAACAGGGAAGCCGACCGGAATGCTGCTCTGTATCCGGATTTTGCGGGAGAATGCGCAGACGCAAAAGTCGGGGCGGTCATTGACCGCCCCGACTTGTTGTTGCTTTGGGGGTGTCCCCCCGATGCGCGCGTCAGATCTGCTCCTCGACGTCCTTGTCGTCGTGGTATGCGATGAGCGCGTTGTAGATCTTTTCGATGAGCTTCATGTCCGCGTTGGTCATGTATGCCAGAAACAGCAGACCAAAGAGTGCGGCGAGCACGATGAGCACGATCCAATACCAGGCCATATTCGTTCCTCCTTACCAGCTGAGTGTGTCTTCGTAATCCAACAGAGTGGGGTCAAGCGGCTTCTCGTTGAGCACCGTGACCATATACTGACTGAATGCCTCGCGCATCTCGCGGCGCGAGACCGTGCGCGGATCCATGACGTCGTGCGGGATCCAGATGAGGTGGATGCCGCGCTCGCGCGCCTGATCCTCAAACAGGCCGTGCAGACCGCCGACGTTCTTGCACGATACGTGGTCGTACATGATGACGATGTTCGTGTGGAACTTCTCGCACATCTTCCAGCACTCGTCGAGCAGGTTGACATAGCCGCCGTTGGTGTGCGAGCGCATCATCATCTTCTCATAGCAGCGCACGAGATCGGCCAGCGCCTGCTCCTTGTCGCCGATGGTGATGGGCTGGTAGCTGAGCATGGCCTCCATGTCGTTGACGCAGGTGACACCCCAGCAGTGCTGCGTCCAGTAGGTAAAGTTGGTGTAATAGTGCGCGGGGCATGCCCAGACGAGGCAGCGGTATTTCGGCTGGGGCGCGTTGGCCGCCTTGTCCTGCTCGTAGCCCTTGAGCATCATCTTCGTGACGCGGCGGTCCGTCTTGAGCATGAACTTGTCCATGCAGGCTGCCGCCATGAACTCATATTCGCGCTGCAGTGCCAGCGCCGCACCGCAGACCTGTGGGTGCTCGGTGCAGTTGACGTCCCACTTCTCGATCATACAGCGCGAGCTCTCGTTGTACATTTCGGCGTTTTTCCAGAAGGCGTCCCAGTCCCATTTGACGCCGAACTGCTGCTCGAGAAATTCGATGCCCTTTTTCAGGTTCTTGACCGCGTAGGTCTGTACTTCCGGTTCGTTGACACGCTGCGGCGGCGTGATCTGGAACGAGGGAAGCTCCTTGAAGTGCCGCGTGAGGATGTTTGTCTGCGAGATCGCGCCGTCGCACGGCATCGTGCCGGTGAAGTAGCACTTGCCGACGCGCGGATAGTCGTCCACCACGGCGCAGCCGCTCTCGGCGGCGGGTTCGGGGCAAACGTCTGCCGGCAGACCGAGGTGCTCCATGGCGTCGATGTAGAACATGCTGGCGTTCTGGTCGACCTCCGACGGCAGACCGATGGCGAACATGGCGATGTCGATCCACTTCACGGTGGGGAACCCCATCATGATCAGGTGCGGGGTCATCTCATCGAACATGACGGTGTTCTCGCGCAGCTTCGCCGCGTGCTTGCTGTGGGGGCGCAGGTTCTTGTCGCGTAGGATGATGTCACGCACGCCGAGGACGGAGTTATGCAGCACGGAGAAAAACTGGTTGTGTGCATAGCGCAGCTCCTTGCCGCGCAGCCCCATGGTGTGGCGGTCGACCATGTGCGCTGCGGTGAGATAGGACACCATCCAGCGGTAGCGCAGCATGGCCTTGACCATCAGGATCGGGTGGCAGCCAAGCTTTGCGGCCATGAAGCCGTAGAGATACAGCCAGCGGAAGAAATCATAAAAGGTGTCTCGGAAGCCGCGCCATTCGCGGGCGCGGAAGGCGCGGTGCTCGGCGGAATAGAAGCGGCCGAGGCCCTTGCCGGTTTTGGGGTTGTAGGCCATGTCAGTTGTCCTCCTTTTGCGCTGAGCGCAGCTGCTTCATTTCCAGACTCTCCACAAAGGCCTGCACGCGCGTGCGCAGCTGGCCGCTCTGCCCCGCGATGTAGGGGCGGTCGATGGAGAGGATGTGGATGCCGTAATCACGCGGCATGACCTGGTTTGCGATCACGCGCTCATACGACCAGTAGGTGCAGAACTTCATCTGCTCGTAGATCGCGCCGTCGGCCTTGAAGTCGTGCACGAGCTGGGCAACGTGGTCGTTGCGGTACTGGACGCGGTGCAGCGCGCTCTGGCGCGGGCACTCGGTGTGCTGCAGATACCAGCGGCACACCTGCGTGAGTGCATCCTCGCCGTCGGTGAGCACGATCTCCTGACGGCCGGGGAAGCTGCCGTAGCAGTAGCGGTCGGCGACCACCAGCGCGCCGCAGCTCTCGATGAGCCGGATCAGGTCCGGGTCGTCGATCTCGGAGCCGACGACGGCGACGCGCACACGGTAGTTTTTCTGCGCATCGACCTCGCGCGTCTTTACCTCGGCGAGCGTCTCGCGCAACAGCGGCAGGATCAGCCGCTTCGGGCAGACGTAGCTCACGAGCACCAGCACGGCGTATTCATAGCCCGTGATGGGCGGGTTGTCCAGCTTGCGCGTCTCGCCGATCTCGGTGAGGATGCGGCAGACCTCGTTGTGCTCGCTGACCGCGGCGCGGATGGCGGCGTCCGAGGTATCGACGCCGTAGTTTTCGCGCATGGGCTTGAGGATCTTGCGCGAGACCTGCTCGCAGATGTGCTCGACGCAGTCCTCATCGTCGGAATACGGGATGTCGAGGTTGCAGTAGAAGAATTTGTCCTTGTCCGCACCCTGCGCGTGCATGATCTCCATGTTCTCGATGGCGCGGTTGTTGGCCTCGCACACGTCGACGCCCGCCATGGCGTGCAGGAAGCCGTAGTTGCCCTCGAGCGCGCGCTCGAGGATCGCGCGGGAAAACTCGCAGCTGTTGTTGGCCATGTAGTAGGTGGCCAGCTCCATGGACGTGGTGTGCGGCGCGCGCAGACGCACCGAGAAGCAACTGCCCAGATTCAGCAGTACCTCTGGTGCGTGAAAGCAGGTATAGCCGATCGCCAGATCTCCTTCTGCCTCGGCCTGACGGACAAGTTCGTTGTGCGCGTCGTCCAGCAGGCGCTCAAAGTACATCAAATGCTTCAGTTCCTTCATTGCGGCCCTTCTTTCTTTGGATTTCTATCTTCCTTCTCCGCTTATGTCAGCATCGCTGACATAAGCGGGTATACACAAATCCCGATCGCTCGGGATCTGCTGTGTATGTGGTTATTTGCCGCTGAGTGCGCGCACGAACATCTGGCTCAGGTGGCGCATCCGGCTGTCGTAATCAAGCGCGCTCGCGCTCGGCGAGCCGCCGATAGACAGGCGCTGCATGATGCCGAGGATCGCGTCGTAGGAGTTGTAGTAGATCTCCCGCACATCGACCTCCGGGCTGATCGAGCCGTCGGCAAGTCCCTTGCGGATCGCCTTGGCCATCGGGCCGCTGGAGGTCTCAAACGGCTCGGGCGGCTGGTTTTTGATCTCGTGGAGTCTGCCCGCGGCATGCAGCGTCAACTCCGCGTCGAGCGTGAAGCGCATGCCGTTCGGGTCGAGGCGGTAGAGCTGGGAATAGCAGACGAGGACGTTTTCCGCGTCCTGCAGGCCGGTCGTGCTGCCGTCGGATGCCGTGTGGGACATCCGGTCGATGCGCTCGAGGATGCGCTTCCAGTAGAGCAGGGACGCGGCCAGGACCAGATCGGCCTTGGTCTCAAAGTAGCGAAAGGCCGACCGCTCGGTGAGCCCGGAGCGCAGCGCGATATCTGCGACCTTGGTCTTTTCGATCCCGTTGGCCAGAAAACAGTCCAGCGCGACCTCCGTGACCAGCCGGATATTCTTTTCTCTCTGCTCCTCGTGCGGCAAGTGCGTTCGCCTCCTCTGCTCCTGTCAGTTACACTGACAGGAGCAGTGTACCGCGAAAAGCAGGGAATGTCAAGCCCTTAACAGAACGCACAGAAAATAAAAAATTACCGTTGTTGATATGGTATCAACAACGGTAACAGATCTGGTTGCGGAGACAGGATTTGAACCTGCGACCTCCGGGTTATGAGCCCGACGAGCTACCGAACTGCTCCACTCCGCGATATGAACTTGACCCTCAAGGCTCATATACTATAACATATGAGCCTTGGGTTGTCAAGTGTTATTTTTATCGCTCCGAAGCGGAAGATTCTTCCTCTTCTGCGGCGTCCAGTGTCTTGGCGGCCTCGGCGCGGCCATTTTGCAGCTTGAGCTCGGTGAGAATGTCCGCCAGCAGCTCGTCCGTGGTCGGCTTGACCGGGGCTTCCGGTTCGGGCTCCTTTTCTTTCTTGCGGTTGAAGCGGTTGATGATCTTCACCATCCAGAACACGACGAGCGAAATACACAGGAAGTTGATGATGGACATGATAAGATCGCCGATCGGGAACACGCCGATGTTCAGGCCGGAGAAGTCCAGCCCGCCGATGATGAGCGAGATGAGCGGATTGATGATATCGTTGACGAGCGCGGTGACGATGGCCGTGAACGCGCCGCCGACAACGACGCCGACGGCCAGGTCAATGACGTTGCCGCGTGAGATGAATACCTTGAATTCATCGAGCCAACCGGGCTTTTTCATGATGCTGCCTCCCCTGTTTTCTTTGTCGTTTCAGTGCTTGGGTACGAGGACTTCCGTGCCGCCCATGTACGAGCGCAGCACCTCGGGAATGACGACGCTGCCGTCGGGCTGCAGGTTGTTCTCGAGGAACGCGATGAGCATACGCGGCGGGGCGACGCAGGTGTTGTTGAGCGTGTGGGCGAGATAATTCTTGCCGTCCTTGCCCTTGATGCGGATGTGCAGGCGGCGGGCCTGCGCATCGCCGAGGTTCGAGCAGGAGCAGACCTCAAAGTACTTCTGCTGGCGCGGGCTCCAGGCCTCGATGTCACAGGACTTGACCTTCAGGTCGGCAAGGTCGCCGGAGCAGCACTCGAGCTGGCGCACCGGGATATCCAGGCTGCGGAAGAGCTCGACGGAGTAGCGCCAGAGCTTCTCGTACCAGTCCATGCTCTCCTCCGGGCGGCAGACGACGATCATCTCCTGCTTTTCAAACTGGTGGATGCGGTACACGCCGCGCTCCTCGATGCCGTGCGCGCCTTTTTCCTTGCGGAAGCAGGGCGAATAGGACGTCATCGTCTGCGGCAGCTGATCCTCGGTGAGGATCTGATCGATGTAGCGGCCGATCATGGAGTGCTCGCTCGTGCCGATCAGATAGAGGTCCTCGCCCTCGATCTTGTACATCATGGCGTCCATGTCCGTCTGGCTCATGACGCCCTCGACCACGTTGCCGTGGATCATGAACGGCGGGATGCAGTAGGTAAAGCCCTTGCCGATCATGAAATCGCGCGCGTAGGCCAGCACGGCCTCGTGCAGGCGGGCGATGTCGCCCATGAGATAGTAAAATCCGTTGCCGGAGACGCGGCGCGCGGCGTCGAGATCAATGCCGTCGAAGCGCTCCATGATCTCCGTGTGGTACGGGATCGGGAAATCCGGCACGACGGCCTCGCCGAAGCGCTGCACCTCCACGTTGCAGCTGTCGTCCGGGCCGAGCGGCACGCTGGGGTCGATGATCTGCGGGATGGTGAGCATGATCTTGTGGATCTTGGCCTCGAGTTCCTCCTCCTGCTTTTCAAGCTCGGCCAGACGCGCCGCCTGCGCCGTGACCTGTGCCTTGACGGCCTCGGCCTCTTCGAGCTTGGACGGGTCCTTTTTCGCTTGCCCCATGAGCATGCCGATCTTTTTCGACAGGCTGTTGCGCTCAGCGCGCAGATTCGACGCCTCGTTGATGGCGGCGCGGTTGGCCTTGTCGAGCTCGATCACTTCGTCGACGAGCGGGAGCTTGGCGTCCTGAAATTTTTTGCGGATGTTTTCCCGAACGAGATCGGGGTTTTCGCGGATCAGTCGAATGTCAATCATGGTGTCTCTGTCTCCTCATTCTATGTGTATCAGTTTCTGCGGCCGATGGCCTCGAGCGCCTGCAGCAGCGCCTCGCGGTCGTCCGCGTCGTAGTATTCCAGTTCGATGCGCCCGGTCTTTCGGCCCTGCGTCATGCGCACCTTGCGGCCGAGCACCTGCTCGAGATGCCGCGCGCATTCGCCGAGATAATCCACACCGGCGGCCTTTTTTGCCGGTTTTTCCTGCGTATCCTTCAGTAATTGCGCGGCCAGCGCTTCCGCCCGGCGCACGGACAGACCCTTTTCAATCACGGTTTTTGCCGCGGCAAGCTGCATTTCCGGGTCGTTGAGCGGCAGGAGCGCGCGCGCGTGTCCGGCGGACAGCGTGCCGTCCTCGACGAGCTTCAGCACCGGCTCGGACAGGGCCAGCAGCCGTGTCGCATTCGCAACAGCGGGACGTGACTTGCCCACGCTCTGCGCCACATCATCCTGCGTCATGCCGTAGACGTCCTGCAGGGCGCGGTAGCCCTTCGCCTCTTCAATGGGATTCAGATCCTCGCGCTGGAGGTTTTCGACCAGCGCCATCTCCATGGCGCGCTGCTCGTCCGCTGTCAGGATGCGCACCGGCACTTCCTTGAGCCCGGCCATGCGGCTGGCGCGCCAGCGGCGCTCGCCCGCGATGATCTGATAAAATCCGCCATCGAGCGGCCGGACCGTGATCGGCTGGATGAGCCCATACGTCCGGATGGATTCTGCGAGCATTTCCAGTGCCTCCGGGTCAAAGTGCTTGCGCGGCTGGTCGGCGCGCGGCTCGATCTTCTCGATCGGCAGCAGGTCGGGCGCTGTCTCCTCGCGTTCCGGCTGCGGGGCCGGATATTCCTCCCCGAAGAGCGCGCCGAGGCCCATGCCGAGACCCTTCTTTCCGTCTTTACCCATGTTCCACCTCCGCTGCGGCCGCCGCGGCCGCGGCCTCCGCCGCTTTTGCCGCCTTTTCCTCGCGCTTGATGAGCTCACCCGCCAGATGCAGGTACGCCCGCGCACCCTTCGACTCTTTGTCGTAGGCGATGGCGGGTTTGCGGTGGCTCGGCGCCTCGGACAGGCGCACGTTGCGCGGGATCATGGTCTTGTAGACCTTTTTGCCGAAGAATTTGCGCACCTCGTTCACGACCTGATCGGACAGCTTCGTGCGGCCGTCGTACATGGTCATGACGATGCCCTGCACCGTCAGTTCCGGATTCAGGCGCTTGTTGCACATTTTGATGCTGCGCATGAGGTCGGCAATGCCCTCGAGCGCGTAATATTCGCACTGCACCGGGATAAGCACGCTGTCGGCCGCGACGAGCGCGTTGATCGTCAGCAGCTCGAGCGACGGCGGACAGTCAATGAGGATGAAGTCGTAATCGTCCTGCACCGCGGCGAGCGCAGTTTTCATGATGTATTCCCGCTGCTCGGAGCTCACGAGCTCCACGGAGCAGCCGGAGAGATTCATATTTGCCGGCAGCACGTCGCCGTATTTCGTGCTGCGGATGCAGTCGGCGGCGGCTGCGCCGTTCATCAGCATGTCGTAGCAGTTGGGCGTCGCGGTTTTGTCCACGCCCATGCCGGAGGTGCTGTTGCCCTGTGGGTCGCAGTCGACGAGGAGCACGCGCCGCCCGCGCTTTTTGAGCGCGCAGGTCAGATTCACGCACGTGGTCGTCTTGCCGACTCCGCCTTTCTGGTTGGCGACGGCAATGATTTTGCCCATGGTTTGCCTCCTGAATCGTGTTTGCAGCTATTATAACAGCGTGCGGCCGCGTTTTCAACCGCTTGGAGGCGCTGCGGCAAATTTTTGTGATGTTTCACGTGAAACAATGCGAAATCCGGCGGGCGTGTTTCACGTGAAACATTGCCTCAGGACAGGAACATATCCACGTCGCCGATGGTCAGCCCGTCGTGCAGCGCGAGATTGATGCCGTAGCCGATGAGTTTGGCCGCATCACGCACTACGGTGTCGATATCGCGCGGTGTGACGAACATCTGCTCTGCGCGGGGGTCGTCCGAAAAGCCGCCGGCGTCAATGACGGTCGGCAGGCCGATGGCCGCGACCGGAATGCCGAGCGTGTCGCGGCTGAGACCGGCGCGGTCATTGCCGACGCCGCTGCCGGGCGTGATGCCGGTGTCCGTGAGCTGGACGGTGCGGCCGAGGCGGCCGAGCTCCGCGCAGGCGAGTGCGTCTACGGCGATGATGGCGTCCGGGTGCAGGTGGGCCGCGAGCGCGCGGATCATATCGGCGGATTCCACACCCGTCGTGCCGAGCACGCCGGCCGCGAGCGCGGCCACGGGGCGGAACTGTCCGAAATGCTCCGGCAGCTGCTCGCGCAGGTGGCGCGTGACCATGACGCTGTCGATCGCGTCCGGGCCGACGGCGTCGGGCGTGATCGCCCGGTTGCCGAGACCGACAACGAGCACGGAGGCGTCCGGCATCAGCGGCAGCACGCCGCGCAGCAGCTCGGCGAGCGTCTGCGCCGCGTTTTCAAACGCATCGTCCTCGCGCCGCAGCAGCGGGTCGAGCGCGAGGGTGTAGTAGTCGCCGATCGGTTTACATAACGCATTTTCGCCGGCGGCGTCGAGCACGTGCACCTCGGTCACGGAAAAGCCGCGGCGGTTCGTCTCCTCGGCGCGCACGCCGGGCAGTTCCGTGACGGCGGCTGCGCTGCGGTGGATGGCTTCGGCCTCGACGGCGAGGTCGGTGCGGGGAAAATTCGGCATAACAGACTCCTTTCTGACGCCACATCTTGTGGCTCACTGGAAGCGTTGCCACAAATGGATACATTTATAATGAAAATCGAAAAAAGTGCTTGCAATTTGAAGGGTTTGATGATATCATCAACACTTGCAGAACATTGCACGGTCATACCCATGACTGAATTTTATAGGAGGAGGTGGCGATTGAGAAATGCCGAACATCAAGTCCGCAATGAAGAGAGACGAAAAGTCCAAGCTGCAGAATCTGAAAAACAAGGCTGAGAAATCCGCCCTGAAGACCAACCTGAAGAAGTTTGATGCGGCTGTTGCCGAAGGCAACCGTGACGCAGCCGTCAGTACCTATAAAGTTGCTGTCCAGGCTGTTGACCGCGCGGCCGGCAAGGGTCTGATCCACAAGAACAACGCAGCGCACAAGAAGTCTGCGATGGCTCAGAAAATGAACGAGCTTGGCTGATCCACAGAATCTCGGGGGCATGGCAGTTTGCCATGCCCTTTTTGCTACCCCGACAGGAGGCTGATTATGAAAAAACGTATGATGCTGATCATCAACCCCATGGCCGGACGCAGCGGCTACAAGACCGGCTTCGGCGAGGTGATGAACATTCTCGACAGCGGCGGATACCTGACGACGGTGTACTTCACGCAGGGCCGCGGCGACGCGACCGTGTTTGCCGCGCAGCACGCGGCGGAGTATGACACCGTGGCCTGCATCGGCGGCGACGGCACGCTCAGCGAGGTCGTCTCGGGCCTGATGCAGGTGCCGAACCCGCCCCCGCTGGGCTATATCCCGATGGGCACGACGAACGATGTGGCCTCGACGCTCGGCCTGCCGAAAAACGCGACGGACGCGGCCCTGCGCATCGTGACCGGCACGCCGACGGCGTTTGATGTCGGCAGCTTCGGCGAGCAGAGCTTTTTCACCTACGTCGCGGCGTTCGGCGCGTTCACGGCCGTGAGTTATGAGACGCCGCAGAACGAAAAGCAGGCGCTCGGCCACCTGGCCTACGTGCTCGAGGCGATGGGCCGGCTCAACGCCATCGACCATTACTGCGCGCACGTGGAGTACGACGGCGGCACGGTCGACGGCGACTTCATCTTCGGCGGCGTGTCGAACTCGACCTCCGTGGCCGGCATGGTGCGCCTGCGCAAGGACCTTGTGAGCCTGGGCGACGGCCTGTTCGAGACGCTGCTCATCCGCCGTCCGAAGCAGTTCGGCGACCTGAGCCGCATCATCACGGGCGTGCTCAACCAGTATTACGACAACGAGAACGTCATCCTCGTGCAGTCGAAGAATCTGCGCTTCACATTTGAAGAGCCCGTGGCGTGGACGCGCGACGGTGAGGCCGGCGGCGTGACGACGGACGTGACGCTGCGCAACAACCACGCTGCGATCCACATCATCGCATAACAGCAAATCTCTGAGCAAAACCGGCGGGAAATCCGCCGGTTTTGTGTTTGTGCGCGCAAGAAGCGGTTGAAAAAAACGCGCATTGTGCGTATAATAAGGAAGTTATCTCTCAAAATCCATCGGAAACGAGGCTGATGATATGAAAAGACAGCACATCGCCGGCATCTATGCATCCCCGGAGACCTTCGGCGGCCAGACCATGACCGTCTGCGGCTGGGCGCGCACGATCCGCGACATGAAGAATTTCGGCTTTATCGAGCTCAACGACGGCAGCTGCTTCAAGAGCCTGCAGGTCGTGCTCGAGCGCGGCAAGCTCGAAAATTACGACGAGATCGCCCGCCAGAACGTCGGCGCGGCGTTCATCGTGCACGGCGAGCTCGTGCTCACGCCGGACGCCAAGCAGCCGTTTGAACTCAAGGCCGACAGCGTCACGGTCGAGGGCGTGTCCGCGCCGGACTATCCGCTGCAGAAAAAGCGCCACAGCGTGGAGTTCCTGCGCACGATCCAGCATCTGCGTCCGCGCACGAACCTCTTCAGCGCGACGTTCCGCGTCCGCAGCGTGGCCGCGCAGGCGGTGCACACGTTCTTCCAGGACCGCGGCTTCGTCTACGTCCAGACCCCGATCATCACGGGCTCTGACTGTGAGGGCGCGGGCGAGATGTTCCGCGTCACGACGCTCGACCTCGACAATCTTCCGCGCACGGCGGACGGTAAGGTCGATTTCTCCAAGGACTTCTTCGGCAAGAGCACGAACCTGACCGTGTCCGGCCAGCTCAACGCCGAGAACTTCGCGCTCGCCTTTGGCGACGTGTACACCTTCGGCCCGACGTTCCGCGCCGAGAACTCCAACACCCAGCGCCACGCCGCCGAGTTCTGGATGATCGAGCCGGAGATGGCGTTTGCCGACCTCGACGACGATCTCGAGTGCATGGAGGCGATGGTGAAGTTCATCATCAACACCGTGCTCGAAAAGTGCCCGCAGGAGATGGAATTTTTCAATTCCTTCGTGGACAAGGGCCTGCTCGAGCGTCTGCGCAACGTGGTGGACAACGACTTCGGCCGCATCACGTATACCGACGCTGTGAAGCTGCTCAAAGACTCCGGCCACAAGTTCGACTACCCTGTTGAGTGGGGCATCGACCTGCAGACGGAGCACGAGCGCTACCTGACCGAGCAGGTGTTTAACAAGCCCGTGTTCGTCACGGATTATCCGAAGGAGATCAAGGCGTTTTACATGCGCATGAATGACGACGGCAAGACCGTCGCCGCGGCGGACTGCCTTGTGCCGGGCATCGGCGAGATCATCGGCGGCAGCCAGCGCGAGGAGCGGCTCGACCTGCTCACCAAGCGCATGCAGGAGCTTGGCCTGCGCGAGGAAGACTACTGGTGGTATCTTGACCTGCGCCGCTACGGCAGCTGCCGCCACGCCGGCTTCGGCCTCGGCTTTGAGCGCATGGTCATGTACCTGACCGGCGTGAGCAACATCCGCGATGTGGAGCTGCACCCGCGCACGGTCGGCAACGCGGACTTCTGATTTCGATTTGTGCATGAAGGATGCCCCCGGAAGCGATCTGCTTCCGGGGGCATTTTGCGGCCCAAACAGGCCCCCGCGGGTGCGGGGGCCTGCTGCATATGGGGTCAGTACGCCTCGATCTCCTGAATGGTCATGTCGCGGCCGGAGAGGGGCATGAGCTTTTTCCCGCCGCAGTCCGGGCAGGAGAGGTCCTCAACGTCGGCGACGAACTCCGCCCCGCAGTCGAGACAGCGGGCGCGGCCCGCCTCCGTCTCGACGCGCAGGGGCACGCCGTCATACTCCGTGCCGTCGGTCACGGCGACCCAGCAGTCGGTGAGAAAGCGCGGGACAACGCCCGAGAGCGTCCCGACGCGGACCGTGATGCTGCGCACGCCCTCGAGCGCTTGCTCGCGGGAGATATCGCGCACCATTTTGAGCATCGCGTCGCACAGTGCCAGCTCGTGCATTACTTGCTGACCGCCTTTTTCACGATGCTGCCCGCGCGCTTGACGACGCCCTCGGCGACCTTGATCGGCATGGTCTCATACGAGCCCGCGTGCCAGTCGCGCACCTTCTTGAGGTGGATGGCATCGAACTTGCACTTCGTGGTGCACAGGCCGCAGCCGATGCACAGGTAGCTGTCCACCTTCGTTGCGCCGCAGCCGAGGCAGCGGGCGCACTCCCTGCGCACCTGCTCTTCCGTGAACGTGACGCGCGCGTCGGAGAAGGTCTTGGCCTTGGCGGCGTTGTAGCCCGGCATCTGGCGGTGATCTTTATCGAAATCGGCCGTCTCGATGAGCACGTGCTCCTTGTCGAGCGCCTTGTAGACTCTGCGGTCGCGGCCGGCGGTGAGCGTCTGGCCGGGGTGCACATAGCGGTGCAGGCTGATGGCGGCCTCCTTGCCGGCGGCAATGGCGTCGATGGCAAACTTCGGGCCGGTGTAGCAGTCGCCGCCGACGAAAATGTCCGGCTGCGCGGTCTGATAGGTCAGCGCGTCGGCCTCGGCCGTGCCCTTCTTCGTCGTCGTGAGCGCGCCGGTATCGAGCGTGCCCCAGTCGACCGTCTGGCCGATGGCGCCGATGACGGAATCGACCGCGAGCGTCTCGAATTCGCCCGTGCCGACGGGCTTGCGGCGGCCCTTCTCGTCCGGCTCGCCGAGCACCATGCGCTCCACACGGATGCCCGTGACCTTGCCGTCCGTGCCGAGGATCTCGACCGGGGCGGTCAGGAAGCGGAACTGCACGCCCTCTTCCATCGCCTCTTTGACCTCCTCGGGGTCGGCGGGCAGCTCGGCTTCGCTGCGGCGGTAGAGCACGTACGTCTCGTCTGCGCCGAGGCGCACCGCGCTGCGGCAGACGTCCATGGCCACGTTGCCGCCGCCGATGACGGCACAGCGCTTGCCGATATGCGTCTCGTGGCCGAGGTTCACGGCGCGCAGGAAGTCTACGCCGCCGTAGACGCCCTCGAGCTCCTCGCCCGGGACGCGGAGCTTGGCCGACTTCTGCGCGCCGATGGCAACGTAGAAGCCCTTGTAGCCCTGCGCGCGCAGCTGCTCGATGGTGATGTCCCTGCCGACCTCGACGCCGCATTGGAACTCGACGCCCATCTCGCGCAGGATGTCGATCTCGGCGTTGAGCACGTCTTTTTCCAGCCGGAAGCTCGGGATGCCGAGCGTGAGCATGCCGCCGGGCACCGGGTTGCGGTCGAACACGGTCACGGGGTAGCCCTTGTTGGCGAGGTAGTAGGCACAGCTCATGCCGGCAGGGCCGGCGCCGATGACGGCGATCTTCTCCGTGTACGGGCGGCCGATCTGGTTGAGCAGCTTCGGCACGTAGCGCGTGGCCTCGTGCAGGTCATGGTCGGCGATGAAGCGCTTGACCTCGTCGATGGCGACGGCCTCGTCCACGCTGCCGCGGGTGCACTCGGCCTCGCAGCGCTTGTTGCAGATGCGGCCGCAGACGGCCGGGAACGGGTTTTCTTTCTTGATGAGTTCGAGCGCGTCCGTGTAGCGGCCCTGCGCGGCGAGCTTCAAGTAGCCCTGCACGGGGATGTGCGCCGGGCAGGCGGTCTTGCACGGGGCGGTGCCGGTGGGCACGACGTCCTCGTGGTCCTCGCGGTAGTTCGGGTCCCACGTGCGCTTCGGATGCAGGGTCTCGGAGAGCTTGACGTAGTCCGGTTTCTGTGTCAGGTCCTCGGTCGAGCAGAGCTTCTGGCCGAGCTTGAGCGCGTTGCCGGGGCAGGTCTCCACGCACTGGCCGCAGGCGACGCACTTGGCCTCGTCCACCTCGGCAACGTAGTTGGAGCGGATCGCGTCGCGCGCGCCGTACATCAGGCCCACGCGCAGGCCGAAGCAGGCGCAGGCGCAGCAGTTGCAGATGGCCGCGCTCTCGCCCGGCTCTTCGATGTTGACCATGTCGTGCATGAGGCCGTTTTCCTCGGCGCGCTTGATAATTTCGAGCGCCTGCTCGCGTGTGATCTCCTTGGCGCGGCCGGAGCGGATGTAGTGCTCGGCGCCCTTGCCCATCTGGATGCACATATCCTCGTCGAGGTGGCCGCAGCCGTCGCCGATGCTCGTGCGCGATGCGCGGCAGGAGCACGGGGACACGGAGAAGCGGTCGTACTTGTCCAGATAGTGCGAGATGCGCTCAAATTCGTTCACGCCGGGAATGCCCTCGAGCGCGCTCTCGACCGGGATGACGCGCATGAGGCCGTAGCCGTCGGGGATCATGGCGCCCATGCTCGCCGCGAGGTTGCGGGTGTATTCCTCGAACGCGCGGCCGACCTCCGGATGCGTGTCGAGCAGCTCCTTCTGGTTGACCATCATCTCGAGGATGCCGGGCGCGAAGATCTGCATGTAATACGTGTCCTCGCCGAGCGTCTCGTTGTGCGAGCGGCGGAAGATGCCGTAGTACACGAGGTTGTCGAGCAGAGGCTGCACCTCCTGCACGGTCTTGCCGACCTTCCTGGCCAGGTAGGCCGCGGTGCGCTCCTTGCGCAGGCCGGCCGCGATGGCGACATCCGCTTCCTCGTCGGTCAGGATGCCTGCCATGCAGTAGTATTCGGGCGCGTTTTCGTCGATCCTGGTCGTGATGCCGGTGACGCCCCCAATGATCTTCGCCAGCTTCACGATCTTCGGTCTGAGTTGTGCCATGGTCTCTCCTCCTTCATGTTGTTGCGCTGAGATTGTCACTACTATAACATATGCATGCGCGCAGGGAAACGAAATTTCCTATTTTCGGCGATATGCAACAAGCGTCGCGCAAATGTGCCGGAATCTGCGCAAAAAAGCAGGCCCTCGCGGGTGCGGGGGCCTGCTGCGGTGCGCGTGTCAGAACTTGACGAAGCCGGTGGTCGTGCCCATCGGGTAGCCGAGCGTCCACTCCTGCCTGTCGCACTGGGGGCAGACCTCGCCGCGGGCTTTGAGCTCGTCGATGAAAGCCTCGGCGCGCATGATGTACATATTCGTCTTGCGCACGTAGCGGCAGTGCCCGCAGAAGACCACATAGGTCGCAAAGCTGTCATACACGCCGCGGGCGCGGTTTTCCTTTTCCTCGGCGGTCAGCGGCCGGGGGTTGACATTATGATTGACTGCCATGGTTTGCTCCTCCCCTGTCAGATCTGGTGCTCGCGCTTGACGCTGTCATAGTGTTTGTTCAAAAACGGCACGACGACGGAGCGCATGAGCTTCATGTCGAGGTTATAGTAATAGATCACGAACAGCACGGCCAGCGCGCCGCCGGTGATGCCAAAAGCTCGGAACAGGAACTGCGCAAATTTGCATTTCATATCGGTGAACCTCCTTTACCAGCCCATGCTGTCGTCAAAGTCGAGCAGCGACGGATCGACCGGCTCCTCGTGCATGACGTTGATCATGTATTCGTTGACGGTGCGGCGCGCCTCGGCCGGCGAGACGATGCGGTGATCCATCAGCGAGTGCGGCATCCACACCGTGTGGAAGCGCTCGTCGTGCTTGCGGATCTCCTCCTCGATCAGACCCTGCGCACCGGCCATGCCCTTGCAGCCGATGTCGTCGTACATGATGATCATGTCGCAGTTGAACTTCTCCGCCGTCTCCCACATCTGCATCAGGTGGCGGTTGCCGCCGACGGTGTGCGTGCGCATCGGGGTGCGGGCGTGCCAGTCGGCCACGTCGCTCATCATGATGTCGCGGTCCTCGGTGTCGACGATGTTGTGGCCGGTCAGCGAGTCCATGTTGATCAGGCACAGGATGCCCCAGCAGTTATACAGCCACTGCACGCCGTGTGCGTAATACGTCGAGCCGCAGCTCCAGGCGATGGCGCGGTGGCGCGTGAGCGGGAAGGTGTCGATGTTCTTGCGCACACATTTATCAAAGATGCGCATGAGCTTGTGCGAGGCCTTGAGGAAGTACTCGTTGCCGCCCTGCTGGTAGAAGTAGATGCGGAACAGCCCCTGGCACACGGGGTTGAGCGCGCCGTTGTTCGTCTTGGCATAGACGTCCCAGCGCTCGGTCTCCTCGCGGTTGAACTGGTTGGTGTTTTCGATGTGCTGGATGAACGTGTCCCAGTTGAACGGCTGGTGGAACTGCTCTTCGAGGAAGTGAATGGCGTCGTACACCTCGTGCACGCCGAGCTCCTTGCAGGTCGGGTCGTCATACATGAGCGGCGTCGTGAACGGGTGCACGGCCTTCTTGCCGTCGCTTGAGAGCGCGCGGTACATGGCGACGTTGTCCATCATGTTCGCGTCGCAGGGGTTGTTCGTCGTGAGCCAGCAGTTGCCGATGTCGGGGTACTCGCCCTCGACGGCGACGCCGGTCTCCACGAGCGGCAGCGTGCACATATCGCCCGGGATGCCGCAGCTGACAGCCTGGTCGACGTAGTACGAGCCGAGGTTCTTGTTCAGGATCGGCACCATGAATGCCGCGTGCTGCTGGATGTTGATGCCGTAGTAGCCGGGGAAGCCGTAGATGATGTGCTTCGGCAGCGTGTAGTCAAAGGCGATCGTGCGCTCGGTCCACTTGTTCTCGCCGAAGCGGCGGTCGGCGCGGATCTCGCGCCAGAGCGTCGTGATGGAGTCGGACACCATGCAGTCGATGGCCGTCAGGTCGGCGCGCAGGACCATGCCGCGGTCACCCTCGATCCATTTGTCGACCATCATCGGCGTGGCCAGATACGCGCTCAGCCAGCGATACTTCCAGAAGGCGCGGATCATGCGCACCGGGTCGCGGCCGATGAGCCCGGCCATCTTGCCCCAGGTCTGCAGCCAGCGGGCGAAGGCATAGGCCGTGTCCTTCACGCCGCGCCACTCGCGGTGGAAGTAGAAGTTCGTGCCCTCGATGTACAGGTCGCCGAGATAATGGCACTCGTTGTCACCCCGCAGGAAGTGGCCGAGCGTGCCGTATTCTTCTTTGAGCGTGCGTTTGCGTTTCCACATAGCTGAACCCCTCCCTTATTGCTGCGCCTGGATCTTTTTGATCTCCAGCGACTCGATGAACGCCTGGAACCGGGTGCGCAGCTGGCCGGAGGCGGCGCTCGTGTAATCCTTCTCGATCTGGCACACGGGGATGCTGCGCGGCAGCTCATAGCCCTCGTAGAACCACATGCCGTCCTGCGCGCGCTCGTAGCCCCAGTATTCGCAGAACTTCATGTTCTCGACGATGATGCCGTCGGCGCGGTATTTCTCCGCGAGATCGAAGATGTATTTCTTGCGCGCGATGATGTTCTCGGGGCCCATGGCGCGCGGGCACTGGTTGCGCCACATATAGTAGTCGGCGATGGACTGCAAAACGTCCTTGCCCTCCTCGAGCGGGATCTCCTCGCGGCCGGGCATCGAGCCGAAGCAGTAGCGGTCAGCCACGACCATGCCGCCGGCCATCTCGAGCATTTTCGTGAACTCGGGGTCGTCGATCTCGCTGCCGGCGATGAGTACACGCGCACGGTACCACGGCTTCGGGTCGGGTTTACGCTCACGCAGCTCCTGCAGCGTCTCGCGCAGGTACGGCAGGATGAGGTCCTTCGGGCACGTGAGCGTGCACAGCTGGATGACGTGGAACTCATACCCCGTGATGACCGGGTTGTCCGCCATGCGCATGGCGTTCATCTCCGTGATGATGCGGCACACTTCGTTGAACTGCTCGACGGCCTTGCGCAGCTTTTCCTCCGAGAAGTCCACGCCGTAGACCTTTTCGAGCGGCTGGATGATCTTCTGCTCGATCTGGCGGCGGTAGTAGCCCGCGTGCCACTCGGTTTTGCGCAGCGGCATGTCGAGATACGTGCAGAAGAACTTGTCGTTCGGGATCAGCTCGCAGTATTCAAAATACTGCTCCATGCGGTTCATCGTCGTGCAGCACTCCTGCCCGATGAGCGCGGAGATAAAGTTGTAGCCGCCCTCGAACGCACGCTCGAGGATGCTCTTGGAGTACGGGCACGAGCGGTTGGTCATGTAGTAGGTGGCCATGTCGGGGTTCGTGCAGTTCGGCGCGCGCAGGCGCACGCCAAAGCAGTTGTCCGTGTCCAGCAAAACCTCCGGTATGTACGAACAGTTCCATGCCAGCGCCAGCCGCCCATCCTTGCAGGCGTCCTGAACCAGGTCGTTGTTTGCCTGCTGCAGCAGGTTTTCAAAATAGATCAGATGCTTCAGGTCTCTCATTCGCGCATTCCCTCCTTCGATGCACAAATTCCGCGCCAACGATGAAAATTCGACATTTTGCACAAGCGCAGAACGTTAACACGCATTTATTATAGAACTTTGCCTGAATCATGTCAATATGTGTAACAAGTGATTATTAACGGACATTTCGCTTTTTTCTGCCTGAAAAACGGGAAAACGGCAGGAAAGCGCTTGCCAAAAGCAAGACAAAGTGATAACATAAATTTGTATATGCAAAAAAATTGCCGGGAAAACCGGCGTTTTTCAATGAAAAAACAACGCGGCACGCCCGCAGAAGCCGAAGCTTCTGCGGGCGTGTTTTTTGTTCGGCGAAAAAACGGCGCCGAACGTGCCGCGAAAACGGAAAATTCGTCCGGCGCGCATATCCGCACGCAAATCCGCCGACAATAACCGGGAAGCAAATCCCGTAAACTGCGGCTTTGGAGGAATGGATATGTACAAAAAAGATTTTATTGACACCAACGATTTCACAAAACAGGAACTGCTGGACATCATCGACCTGTCGCTCGCCATCAAGCGCGCCATCCGCCGGGGTTATTATCCCCCGCTGATGAAAGATATGAACCTCGGCATGATCTTCCAGCAGTCGAGCACCCGCACGCGCGTGTCGTTCGAGACGGCCATGAGCCAGCTCGGCGGTCACGCGCAGTATCTCGGCCCTGGCATGATCCAGCTCGGCGGTCACGAGACCATCGGCGACACGGGCAAGGTGCTCTCGCGCCTGGTCGACGTGGTCATGGCCCGCGTCATCGAGCACAAGACGATCGTTGAGCTCGCCGATGCGTGCACGATCCCGGTCATCAACGGCATGAGCGACTACAACCACCCCACGCAGGAGATCGGCGACCTGTGCACCATCAAGGAGAACCTGCCCGAGGGCAAGCGGCTGGAGGACTGCAAGGTCGTCTTTGTCGGCGACGGCACGCAGGTGTGCGCGTCCCTCGGCTTCATTACCACGAAGCTCGGCATGCACTTTGTGCACTACGGCCCGGAGGGCCACCAGCTGAATGCCGACCACAAGCGCATTCTGGAGGCCAACTGCAAGCTCTCCGGCGGCAGCTGGGCCGTCACGGACGAGCGCGACGCCGTGCGCGGCGCGGACTTTATCTATACTGACGTCTGGTACGGCCTGTATGAAAACGAGATGCCGAAGGAAGAGCGCGTGCGCGTCTTTGCCGACTACCAGGTCAACCGCGAGCTCATGCAGCTCGGCGCGCTCGGCTGCAAGTTCCTGCACTGTCTGCCTGCTACGCGCGGCGAGGATGTGACCGACGAGGTCGCCGACTCCGCCGCCTCCCTCTGCTGGGAGCAGGCCGGCAACCGCCTGACGGCCATGCGCGGCCTGCTGGTGTATTTCACGCGCTGCCGCCGCGTCCCGACGGAGCTGGAGCTTGCCGCGGCGCAGGAGGAGCTCGACACCTTCCTCGACGCGCGGCTCGGCGGCTGCTGACCGGCTGCCAAAGGAGCAGACACCATGGAAGAACGAAAAAAATTCCGCCTTGCGGACGTCGTCCTCTCGGTCATCTGCGTCGTGTTCGTGGCGGAGGCGGCGGCGCCCGTCGCCTCCATCGGCAACAGCCAGTATTTCTGGTGGGTGTTCATGATGATCGCCTTCCTGCTGCCGTACGGCATGATCTCGTCCGAGCTCGGCACGACGTATACCGGCGACGGCGGGCTCTATGACTGGATCAACAAGGCGTTCCCGCGCTCGAAGTGGGGCGCGCGCGCCTCGTGGTACTACTGGATCAACTTTCCGCTGTGGATGGCCTCACTCGCCGTCGTGTGCCCGGAGCTGCTCGGCGTGCTCACAGGGCTGCAGTTCGGGTGGCTGGCAAAGCTGCTCATCGAGCTCGCCTTCATCTGGATCGTCACGTGGATCGCATTTTACCCCGTGTGCGACAGCATCCTCATCCTCAACATCAGCGCCGCCATCAAAATGATCCTCGCGCTGACGGTCGGCGTGCTCGGCATCGTCTACGTCGTGAAAAACGGCTTTGTCAACGACATGGCCTTCCGCACGTTCCTGCCGGGGTTTGACCTGCACAGCCTGTCATATATCTCGGTCATCATCTTCAACTTCCTGGGCTTCGAGGTCGTGTGCACGTATGCCGACAATATGCGCGACCCCAAGCGCCAGATCCCGCAGGCCGTCGTCACCGGCGGCATCGTCATCGCGCTCATCTACCTGTTTTCGGCCTTCGGCATCGGCGCGGCCATCCCCACGCACGAGATCAGCGAGGACTCGGGCCTCATCGACGCCGTCTCGCTCATGACCGGCCGCACGAGCGGCTGGTTCGTCGGCGCGGTGGCGCTGCTGTTTCTCGTCACGCTGTTCGGCAACATGATCTCGTGGTCCATGGGCGTGAACTCCACGGCGGCCTACGCCGCCGAAAACGGCGACATGCCCGCGATCTTTGCAAAGCGCTGGGCGAAAAACGACATGCCCATCGGTTCCGCGCTCACGAGCGGCATCGTGGCGAGCGTCGTGTGCATCCTCGGCATCATCATCGAGCTGCTCTCGCCGGATTCGTCCCTGTTCTGGAGCTTTTTTGCGCTCAACCTCGTCATGCTCCTGCTGAGCTATGCGCCCGTGTTCCCAGCGTTTTTGCGCCTGCGGGAGATCGACCCCGATTCCGAGCGGCCGTTTCGCGTGCCGGGCGGGCGCGGGATGCTGCGCGTGCTGGCCTATGTGCCCATGGCACTCATCCTCATCTCGATCTTCTTCACGGCGGTGCCGCTGTCGTTCGATACGGACACGCTCTCGTACTATCTGCCGATCACGATCGGGTCGATCCTCAGCATCGTCATCGGCGAAATTCTCATCGCGGCGCGTGCGCGCCGGCATCATTCCTAGGAGGAAAACGTTATGGCAAAACGAATCACCGGCTCTACGCCGAAGCTCGACGGCTACCGGATGCCTGCGGAGTTTGAGCCGCAGGCCGGCGTCTGGATGCTCTGGCCGGAGCGCAACGACAACTGGCGCGACGGCGCCAAGCCCGCGCAGAAAGCCTTTCTGGACGTGGCCACGGCCATTTTGCAGTTTGAACCCGTGACGGTCTGCGTCTCCCCGGCGCAGTACCAGAATGCGCGCGAGCGCCTGCCGCGCGCCGTGCGCGTCGTCGAGATGGCGAGCAACGACGCCTGGATCCGCGACTGTGGGCCGACGTTTCTCGTCAACGGCAACGGCGGCGTGCGCGCCGTGGACTGGACGTTCAACGCCTGGGGCGGGCTGGTCGACGGGCTCTATTTCCCGTGGGATCTCGACGATCAGGTCGCGCAGAAGGTCTGCGAGATCGAGCGCGTCGATTCCTACCGCACCGATGGCTTCGTGCTCGAGGGCGGCTCCATCCACGTCGACGGCGAGGGCACCGTGCTCACGACCGAGATGTGCCTGCTGTCCGAGGGGCGAAACCCCGACATGGACCGCGGCGCGATCGAGCGCATGCTCTGCGACTATCTCGGCTGCGAGAAGGTGCTCTGGCTGCGCGACGGCATCGACCCCGAGGAGACCAACGGCCACATCGACGACGTGGCCTGCTTCATCCGCCCGGGCGAGGTCGCCTGCATCTGGACGGACGACCCGCAAAACCCGTTCTATCAGCCGGCGCGCGACGCCTACGACACGCTCTCGCAGGCGACGGACGCCAAGGGCCGCAAACTGAAGGTGCACAAGCTCTGCCTGACGCAGCAGCCATGCCTGCTGCAGGGCGCGGCGACGATCGACGCCGTGGAGGGCACGATCCCGCGCGAGGACGGCGAGGTCGCCATCGCGTCGTATATGAACTTCCTCATCGTCAACGGCGGCGTCATCCTGCCGCAGTACGGCGACGCGAACGACGCGCTCGCCGTGCAGCAGGTGCAGGCCATGTTCCCCGACCGCCGCGTGGTCGGCGTGCAGACGCGCGAGGTCGCGTTCGGCGGCGGGAACATCCACTGCATCACGCAGCAGCAGCCCGCGCCGCAGCACAGGTGACGCCATGGCCAGAATCGTCATTGCCCTCGGCGGCAACGCGCTCGGCAGCACGCCGGCGGAGCAGCGCGACCGCGTGGCCGCCGCGTGCCCGGCGCTCGTCGGGCTCATCCATCAGGGCCACGAGATCATCATCAGCCACGGCAACGGCCCGCAGGTCGGCATGATCCAGGCGGCGTTCGACACCGCCGCGAAAACGAACCCCAAGGTCGCGCCCATGCCGCTGCCGGAGTGCACGGCCATGAGCCAGGGCTATATCGGCTACCACCTGCAGCAGGGCATGCGCCGCACGCTGCGCGCCAATGGTATGCCCTGGCAGGTGGCGACGGTCGTCACGCAGGTCGTCGTCGACCCGGACGACCCTGCGTTCGGCGAGCCGACAAAGCCCATCGGCGCGTTTTACGATGAGGCCGCCGCGCAGCAGATGATGCGTGACGATCCGTCCCTGCGCATGCGGGAGGACTCCGGCCGCGGCTGGCGGCGCGTCGTCGCCTCGCCGAAGCCGGTGGATATTGCCGAGCGGCGCTCGATTCTGAACCTGCTCGACAGTGAGTATATCGTCATCGCCTGCGGCGGCGGCGGTGTGCCCGTCGTGCGCGACGCGCACGGGGACTACTACGGCGTGGACGCCGTCATCGACAAGGACTTTGCCTCCGCGTGCCTGGCCGAAGCCGTCGGCGCGGACTATCTGTTCATCCTCACGGCGGTCGACCACGTCTGCCTGAACTTCGGCACGCCGGAGCAGCGGGCGCTCGACGAGCTGCACGTGGATGAGGCGGAGACCTACCTGCGCGCCGGGCAGTTCGGCGCCGGCTCCATGCAGCCGAAGGTGGCCGCGGCCGTGCAGTTTGTGCGCAGCGGCTGGCGGCGGCGCGCCGTCATCGCCTCGCTCGAGCAGGCCCCGGCCGCCATGCGCGGCGAGAGCGGCACACGCATCGTGCCGTAAAAGCAAACAGAAACCCGGCCTTTCCCAGTGCTGGAAAGGCCGGGTTTTCTCAGCCGGGCAACTCCAGGATCGCCATCTCGATGAAGGCACTCGTGAGCTTTTGCACCATCTGATTCTCCGTCTCCGTCTTGCCGTGCTCGACCCAGACGGTCAGCACGCCGATCATGGACGACGTGATGATGGCGACGAAATAATCAAACTGCGCGGGATCGTCCGCCATCGGCTGCAGCGCCTGGATCAGGCCGGAGCTGCGGCGCAGACTGTCGAACAAAATGTCCGTCCGGCGGATCTGCACGAGCGCCTCGAGCACCGCACTGTTGCGAAACCAGTACTGAAATACCGCCTTGGCCAGGCTGCCGCGCTGCTCGGGCGGCAGGGCGTTGTACTCGCTGAACACGGCCTGAAACCCGCGGTCGCACAGCAGCGCCAGCACGTCCTCGAGGCAGTCGAAGTTGCGGTAAAACGTCGAGCGGCTCACCGTCGAGGCGCGCTGCACGTCCGTGATCGTGATGCGCGCGAACGGTTTTTCTTTCATGCAGGCCAAAAGGCCCGCGCAAATAAGCTCCGTAGACGCCCGCGCGCGTTTGTCGTTCTTGATGTGGTACATTTTGGCCTCCAGCGTTCTATATTTTACGGTACTATTGTATCGCAAAAAAGTTTGATGTACAATAGGGACGATCAAAATTTAAGGGAGTGTTTCACATGAGCGAAAATGTGATCTTCTGCTACTCTGGCACCGGCAACTGTCTCGACATGGCGAAAACCATCGCCCGGAAGCTGGGCGACACGGACATCATCCTTATGCGCAAAGAGCCCGCGGTCACGGACGTGCGTGACGCCAAGCGCGTCGGCTTCGTCTTCCCGTGCTACGGCGGCGGTCTGCCCGGCGGCGTGGAGGAGTCGCTGCGCAAGATCCAGGTCGGCCTCACGGCGTATACGTTCGGCGTCTGCCAGTACGCGGGCTACATGGGCTCCGGCCTGTACAAGCTCAACAGCATCATCCCCCTGCGCTACTGGACGGCCGTGTCGCACCAGTGCACGTGCATCTGGCTGCTGCCGCACAGCGTGATGCTGCCGCCGGTGACGCCCGCCATGGCGCAGCGCCGCGCGGACAAAAAGGCAAAGCAGATCGCGCAGGATGTTCTTGCCCGGGCGGTCTCGCCCAAGGCCCCGCCGAAAAAGCCCGTCAACCAGCTCGAGAGCAGTGTCTGGCCGAAGATCGTGGCCGGCAAGGCACAGAAGTTTGCCGTCAGCGATGCGTGCGTCGCCTGCGGTCAGTGCGCCCGGCTCTGCCCGCGCGGCAACATCCGCATCGAGGGCGGCCGCGCCGTCATCGGCGGCAACTGCATCCAGTGCCTGAGCTGCCTGCAGTACTGCCCGCAGCAGGCCATCTCGATTGGCAGGATCACCGACCGCCGCGAGCACTATCACAACCCCAACGTGACCGCCGCGGAGCTGACCGAGTCAATCATCCATATCGACTGAGACGTTTTTTCTACATAACACAGCAGCCCGCCCGCCGGAACTCCGGCGGGCGGGCTTTCCGCTTGAGCGAATGCTCAGACGTGTACGATGTAGTTTTCCTTGCGCGGGGCGGCCTCCGGTGCAGGGCCGGCGGCATAGCCGAGCGCGATCGCGCCGACGCCGCGCAGCGTCTCCGGCAGGCCCCAGTCGCGCAGCAGCGCCTTGCCGTCCGGGCTGTCAAAGATCTCGCGCTCGCGGTTGACCCACACGGTGCCGAGCCCCTCGGCGTGTGCGGCCAGCATGAGGTTTTCGAGCACACAGCTGCCGTCGGCCAGATAATTTGCGCGCTCTCCGTCGCCGAGCACGACCACGATCACCGGCGCGCCGTAGTAGGGGTCGACGTCCCTGCCGATCACGGCGGCGTTGAGCTTTGTCAGACGGTCGCGGTAAGCTTTCGTCTCCACGGCGACGATCGTTGCCGACTGCTCGCCCATGGCCGACGGGGCGTAGGTGCCGGCCTCGAGCACGCGCGCGAGTGTGTCTGCGGGCACGGCGTCCGGCTTGTAGGCGCGGATGCTCCGCCGGGTCTTTATGAGTGTCAGAAAATCGTTTTTCATCGGATAGCCTCCTTAATATATTTATTTAAAAATGTTTTAAATAAGCATACCACATTTTTCGCCGATGTGCTATAATATTCAATTGACTCTAACCATTGGTTTTTTGCTTTTGACTACCTGCCGGCGCGCGAAAGGAGTTTCTCAGGCCATGCAGAAGATCGCAGCTTTCATCGTCAAAAAACGCAGGCTATTGCTTGTCGTCATGCTGGCTCTGGCGGTGGTCTGCGCGGCGCTGATGCCCTTCGTCGGCATCAACACCGACATGACCAAGTACCTGCCGGACAGCTCGCAGATGAAGATCGGCATGGACCGCATGAACGAGGCCTTCCCCAACGTGGCGGAGACGTACACCATCCGCGTCATGTTCCGCGGGCTGGACGCACGCGACAAGCTCGCCATCCGCGAGCAGCTGGCGGAGATCCCGAACGTGGACAGCGTGGCCTACGAGCCGGACAGCGACGACTATAACCGCGGCGACGCCACGCTCTACAAGCTCACCACGCAGTATGACTACAAGTCCGACGAGGAGGCGCAGATCGAGCGCGACGTGGCCGACCGCTTTGACGGCTACGATGTGTCCGTGCGCAGCGACGACACCTCGACACCGGACATCCCGCCGATCGTGTTCATCCTCTCGATCGTGCTTGTGACGACGATCCTGCTCATCGCCTGCCCGTCGTACTTCGAGCCGGTGCTGTTTCTCATCACGATCGGCATCGCCGTGCTCATCAACCAGGGCACGAACGTCTTCCTCGGCGAGACGTCGGACGTCACGGCGAGCATCTCGGCCATTTTGCAGCTCGCGCTCTCGATGGACTATTCCATCATCCTCATGAATCGCTACCGGCAGGAGCTGCAGGCAGATCCCGACCGCGAGGCTGCCATGACGCGCGCGCTCACGGCGGCGTTCGGCTCGATCACCGGCAGCTCGGTCACGACGATCGTGGGATTGCTGATGCTGGTGTTCATGCGCTTCAAGATCGGCATGGATCTCGGCATCGTGCTGGCCAAGGGCGTGCTGTGCAGCCTGCTGTGCGTGTTTACGGTGCTGCCCGGCCTGATTTTGTGGGCGGATAAGCTCGTGCGCAAGACGACGAAAAAGCCGCGCGCGCCCAAGCGCGAGCGCCGGAGCGTGCTCGCGGCGCTCGGCCGCTTCAGCTACCGGTGGCGCGGCGCGATCGCAGCGGCGTTCGTGCTGCTGTTCGCGGGTACGTATATTCTGCAGCTGTCTACCCAGATCGCCTACACGCTCACGGACGCCGACCCGGTCGCGGAGGTGTTCCCGCCGGACAACCCCATCGTCGTGCTGTACAACAACGCCGACGAGGACGCCGTGGCCGCGCTGGCGGACCGGCTCGAGGCCGACCCGAACGTCAAGAGCGCCATGGCCTACTCCACCACGCTCGGCAGGCAGTACACCGCCGCGCAGATGGTCAATGTCGTCGGCGCGCTCGACGCCAGCATCCCGGTCAGCGCCGATATGCTGGGCATGATCTATTACGATGCCCACAGCGGCGGCCGCGCCGTGACCACCCCGGCCGGGCAGTTTCTGCGCTTTGTCACCGACCACGTGGCAAATAACGCCGCCTTCGCGCCGTATCTCGACGCGGGCATGACGGCCAATCTTCAGACACTGCAAAAGTTCACCGACCCTGCCGCGCTCACGCAGCAGCGGACGGCGGAGTCGCTGGCGGACTTTCTCGGCATGGACGCGGCGGACGCCAAACAGCTGCTGCTCTACTACTACACGCAGCACGGCGATGCGAGCACCGGCGGTATGACCCTGCCCGCCTTCTCCGACTTCCTCGTCAACGAAGTGCTCACCGACTCCACCTTGGCCGACATGGTCGACGCCTCGGCGCGCGAACAGGCGGCCACGCTGCAGACGTTCACGGACGTGAGCGCCATGACCACGCCGCGCGGCTGCGACGAGATCGCGCAGATGCTCGGCATGGACGAGGATACCGTCCGGCTGCTGTTCGTGGCATACCACACGCTCAACGGCGACCTGCTCACGGGCGATTGGAACGTTTCGATGCAGACCCTGGTCAACTTCCTCGCCGAGCACAGCGCCCTGCTCGATGATGCGCAGGCGCAGCAGATCACGATGCTCAGCCGGATCATCAACGGCTCGGTCGACGGCACGAGCTACTCGGCGGCGGAGCTTGCCGACCTCCTCGGCATGGACGCCGGGCAGGTGCGCCAGCTCTACCTGCTCTACACCAGCCGCCACGGCGACACGAGCGGCTGGACGCTCTCGGTGCAGCAATTTGTGGATTTCCTGTGCCAGGAGGTGCTGCCGGACGCGCGCTTTGCCGACCAGCTCAGCGGCGTGGATACCAGCCAGCTCCAGTCGGCGCGCACGGTCATCGACGCGGTCGCCTCCGGCCGGAGCTATACGGCGGCGGAACTGGCAAACCTGTTTCAGGGCCTGTCCAGCAAGATGGACCGCGGCACGATGGAGCTGCTGTTTCTCTACTATGCCAGCGTGTACAGCAGCGATGCCTCGTGGACGATGTCCATGCAGGAGCTGTTTGACTACCTGCAGAACGATCTGCTCACGGACGCGCGCTTTGCGTCCTTCCTGACCGACGACATGCGCGCGCAGATCACCGACGCGCAGACGATGCTCACCGACGCCGTCACGCAGCTGCGCGGCAGCAACTACTCCCGCCTCGTGCTCACGACGACGCTGCCGGGCGAGTCGGACGAGACGAGCGCGTTCATCGCGCAGCTCATGCAGGATCTCGACGCCGTCACGACCGGGGACTATTACCTCATCGGCAACAGCGCCATGGTCTACGAGATGGAAAACAGCTTCGACAGCGAGCTGCTGCTCATCACGCTCCTGACGGCGGCGTCGATCTTCCTCGTCGTCGTGTTCACGTTCCGCTCGCTCGTCATTCCGGCGCTGCTCGTGCTGATCGTGCAGTGCGGCGTGTTCATCACCGTCACGGTCGTCGGATTGCAGGGGCTGGAGATCTACTACCTTGCGCTGCTGATCGTCGAGTGCATCCTCATGGGTGCGACGATCGACTACGGCATCCTCTACACGAGCTATTACCGCGAGATGCGCGAGAGCATGTCCGTGCGCGACGCGCTCATCGCCGCCTACCGCGGCAGCATCCACACGGTGCTCACCTCCGGCTCGATCATGGTGCTCGTCACGGCGGTCGTCGGGAAATTTTTCGGCAACCCGACCATCGAGCAGATCTGCCGCACGATTTCCATCGGTGCGTTCTCGGCCATCATCCTCATCCTGCTGTTTCTGCCCGGCATGCTCGCCCTGCTCGACCGCTGGGTGCTGCCGCGCGACCTGCGCCGGCGGCTGTACCCGCCGAAGGCGCCCAAGGCTCCGAAAGCGCCAAAACCGCCCAAGGCGGCGCGGGCGTCCTGGCCGTAACCCAACAGATGCACAGAAAAAAACAAGGCGGCGTACCGATTATGGTACGCCGCCTTTCCGCGTGTTCAAAAAGCCTCGCAGCGTTTGCCGCCTGCGGGCGGCAAAACATTGCAAGCCTTTTGTTTTCAAAAGTGCAGCACTTCGATCAGCAGCAGCCAGGCCAGACCGTCTTCATACTGCTTCCGACGTGAAGGAATTCCACAGGTGCTCAAAGACGGTGGTCATCTCCGCTGTCAGCGCGTCCGGGTCGAGGTTCGGCTCGGTCAGGTAGCGCTTGAGGTTCTGGATGAGCCCGCCGACGGTGAACGTCGCCAGCGTGTCGGCAAGTTCCGGGCTGTCCGTCACGGCGCCGCAGTAGGCGCGCACGCGCCGGCTGGAACTGGCGAAGATGTGCTCGCTGATGATCTCGAAGATGATTGGCAGCGACTTGCTGCGCAGGCCCATGCGGATGAGCGCCGGGCGCTCGTCTATAAAGGCAATGAGCGCGCGCCACGAGCGCTGGAAATGCTCCACGGGCGAGTCGGTCGCGGCGTCGGCCTCGCTCTCGATCTGCCACTGGATCTCGTTGAGGTAAAAGCGCAGGAAGTCATACTTATCTTCAAAATGCGAGTAGAACGTCGGGCGGCGGATGAGTGCCCGGGCGCACAGCTCATTGACCGTGATGTCGTCAAACGTCTCCTCGGCCATCAGCGCCTCGAACGCCGCCATGAGCGCACGATAGGTTTTCTGCACGCGCAGATCTTTCTTTTTTTCCATGATGCCGCACTCCTTTACGCCCATCGTATCATATCGAACAAACGACACGAGCGGAACAAACGATAAATATCTTACACTTTCACGATAGCTGACATTTGTAATTTATCATTTTTCAGCTTATCTTTCTGTTATCAAAAAGTCAACCCCTGCGTTTTTGCCGGGGTAAGGAGTGGTGATCCCATTATGAATCAGAAACCGTCCCCGCTGCACCGTGCATCGGAATGGATCGTCGACCATTACCGGCTGTTTTTCGTCGTCTTTGCCGCGCTGCTGGTCTTTTCCGCGGTCGCGTCCGGCTGGGTGAAGGTCGAAAACGACGTTGCGGCCTATCTGCCGGCCGATTCCGAGACGCGGCAGGGGCTGGACATCATGGAGCAGGAGTTTCAGACCTATGGGTCGGCGAAGATCCTCCTGCGCGACACGGACGCGGACGCCGCCGCGGCCACGGCGGAGCAGATCCGCGCGGTCGACGGGGTGGACAGCTGCACGTACACGATGAACGATACGGGCAGCGCGCTGCTGAGCGTCAGCCTGTCGGATCTGGAGGGGTCGGACACGTGCGCGCAGACCGTGCAGGCCCTGCGCGACCTGCTCGACGGCAGCGGCGCGTACATTTATTCCGCCGAGGGCTACAGCATCTCCGATCAGATCAACGGCGAGGTGCGCGGCCTGCTTGTCATCGTGGCGATCATCCTCGTCACGGTGCTCACGTTCACGTCCTCGACGTATGCCGAGGTGCCCATCCTGCTCATCACGTTCCTCGCGGCGGCGCTCATCAACAAGGGCACGAACTTCGTTTTCGGCACGATCTCGTTCGTGTCCAACGCCGTGGCCATCCTGCTGCAGCTGGCCATGTCGGTGGACTACGCCATCATTTTCTGCAACCGCTACAAGCAGGCGCATGAGACGCTGCCGGTGCGCGAGGCAGTCATCGAGTCGCTGGAAAAATCCATTACCGTCATCAGCTCCTCAAGCCTGACGACCATTGCGGGCCTCGTCGCCATGACGTTCATGAAGTTTGGCCTCGGGCGCGACCTCGGCATCGTGCTCATCAAGGCGATCTTGATCAGCATGCTGACGGTGTTCCTGCTCATGCCGGGGCTGCTGCTCAAGCTCGGCCCGGCCATGGATCAGACGAAACACCGCAACTTCGTGCCGAAGATCTCGGGCGTCGGCCGTCTCGCGTGGCGGACGCGCCGCGTGGTGCCGCTGGTGTTCGCGGCCGTGCTCGTCGTGGCGTGCATCGGCGCCAACCGCGTGAGCTATGTTTACAGCGAAGCGCCGCTCAAAACGCACAACGCGGACGTCAACCGCACCGCGTCGCAGGCGATCACGGATGATTTCGGCGACGAGACGGTGCTGGCCGTCGTCGTCCCGTCCGGGGATTATACCCAGGAGGCCGCGCTGCTCGATGCCCTCTCGGCCGTGCCGGAGGTCAAGAGCGCCATCGGCATTGCGGGCACGGAGGCGGCCGGCGGCTACCGGCTGGCGGACGCGGTCGATTACCGGACGTTCGCGCAGCTCAGCGACGTGGACAGCACGAGCGCGCAGGCGCTCTTCGCGCTCTACGCGGCCGAAAACGGCGCCGCGCAGACGGCCGCGCAGGATCTGAGCGGCTATCAGGTGCCGCTGCTGAAGCTGTTCGAATTCCTGAATGACAAGATCGCCGACGGCACCGTCACGCTCAGCGCCGCGCAGGCGGCGCAGGTCACGGCGCTCAGCAGCCAGCTCGAGCGCGCTAGCGCGCAGCTCGAGGGCACGTCGTACCATCGTCTCGTGCTCACGCTTGCCGCGGCCTCGGACGGGGACGAGACGTTTGCTCTGCTCGACCGCATCCACGCCGTCGTGCACCAGTACTACCCCACCGACAGCTATCTCGTCGGCGACGCCATGTCCGCCTACGGGTCCGAGCAAACGTTCACGCAGGACAACGTCATGGTTAGCGCCATGTCCATCCTCATGGTCATGCTCGTGCTGCTGTTCACGTTCCGCTCGCTCGGTATGCCCATTTTGCTCACGCTCGTCATTCAGGGCAGCATCTGGATCAACTTCGGCATCACGGTGCTCACGGGCGAGTATGTGCTCTTCATGGTCTATCTCGTGGCCAGCGCCATTCAGATGGGCTGCAACGTGGACTATGCGATCGTCGTCGCCTCGCACTATACCGAGGCGCGCGCCGATCAGGGCCCGCGCGAGGCCATGATCACGGCGCTGAACCTCGCCTTCCCGACCGTCATCACCTCCGGCACGATGCTCATCTCCGCCGGCCTGCTCATCGGTGCGCGCGTCTCGTCCGGCGCGGTGGCCGGCATGGGCCGGTTCGTGGGTGTCGGGTCGCTCATCACGGTGTTTCTCGTGCTGTTTGTGCTGCCGCAGCTTCTGCTGCTGGGCGATACCTTCGTGCGCCGGACGGCACTGCCTGCGCAGCGCCGCCTGCCGCTGACCGCGGCGAGCCGCGCGGCTCGCTGGGTGCTGCTCGCGGCGGCGGTGTTCGTCATGGCTGTGTCGCCGTGGAGCGTCGTGCGCACGCAGCAGAAGCGGGCCGACCGTGTCGCCGCCGACACGCAGCTGTGCGGCAGCGCCCGTTCGCTCGGCGAACTGGCGGCGTCGCTCGGCGCGCAGCAGGGGACATATGACGCGCTCAAGCGCTCGTTTGCCACGGGCGTCGTGACGGATAACGTCGGCCAGAGCCGGCTTCAGAGCGGGCAGGCGGAGTATGGTGCCGGCAGCGAAAAGCTCGCCGCGGCCCGGGCGCAGTATGCCGCCGGGCAGGCGCAGCTCGAGCAGGGCAAGGCCGACTATGCCGCCGGGCAGGAGAAACTTGCCGCGGCGAAGGAGGAATACGCCGCAGGACAGGCGCAGCTCGCCAGGATCCAGCCGGTGTACGACGCAGTGCACCCGGCCTATCAGCGCTATCTCGACCGGCAGGCGGAGTATGACGCGGCGGTCGCAAGCGGCGACCTGGCCAAGGCCGCGCTGCTCTGGCCGGGTGTGACGGCGCAAAAGCAGCTTTATGAGACGCAGCTAATCGGCACGGGGTACTCCATCGAGTCGCTCGTGCAGGCGTATGAGGCCGGGCAGGCAAAACTCTCTGCCGGCGCGGCGCAGATCGCCGCGGCGGAGCAGCAGCTGCAGGATGCACAGGCGCAACTCGCCGCCGGGCAGCAGGCGCTCGACGCTGCGGCGGCCGAGATCGCGGCCGGGCAGAGCAAACTCGACACGGCGGCCGGCACGCTGGCCTCCGGCCGGCAGACGCTGGCGGCGAACCGGCAGCAGCTGGCGCAGGATCTCGCGGCGCTCGCCCCGTATGAGGACGACACCGAGCGGCTGGAGCAGGGCATCGCCGTGCTTATGCAGGACGAGACGCTACGCGCGCGGGCAGGCGCGTCCGCGAGCTATGGCGACATCTGCGCGCTCGCACAGGATCTCTACACGGCGGATATGGACACCGCGCGCACGGAGGCGGCGGTCTGGACGGGCATCTGCATCGCACTGTTCGCGGCCGGTGCGCTCGCGTTCGCGGGCGTGTGCCTCGGCCACAGGAGCGGAAAGGCCGTGGCGTGGTGCACGGCGCTGGCGGCGATCCTGTCCGTCGGCTGCCTGATCGCCATGCTGGCCGCCGGTCACGGTGCGCTGCGCACGCTGTGCCTGTGCGCGGCGCTGGCGCTGCTCGTGCTGGCGTTCGTGGCCGCCGGGGTCACGCTCCGGCAGCGCGCGCAGCGGGCGCAGTAAGGCACAGGGAAAGAAAAAACCGGGGCGCAGGCAGCTGCCTGCACCCCGGTTTTGCTTTTGCGCCGCGCTGTGTTATAATGGGCCATCACGGTCGAAAGGAATTGCGATCCCAATGGTCAAAGTGCTCTTTATCTGCCACGGCAGTACACTATCAAAACCCGGAAACGCTTGATTTTCAAGGACTTTTTGAGATTGCTTCGAGCAATTTACTACCCATTTACTACTTTTGAAAACCTAAAAACTGACAACTGCCTCCGCGCGATAGCAAATGAAAACATTTAACTATTATATTGTATGGCAGAAAGGACGTTGCATTATAGCAGCGTCCTTTCTGCTTATTAAAAATGAAGCATCATTTAACAGAATAATAAGGCCAGATGAAATAAAAGTGTTTCTGACAGTAGTCTCAATTGCAAAAAATAATTTACTGATGCAGCGGCAAAGCTATCAAAATCTTGATAAAGATGATATAATAATTGGTAACATTGTGACATGAGTGTAAAGAATCAGAGAGGAGGTCGAAGACATGCCTAATCACCAAGCTTCAGAACAGATGCTGGGCTATTTGTATCAGGTGCGATATGCTTTAGCGCTATTGTTGGAAAATGATAACTCTGATTTTCAAATAAGTATTGAAAAATTTGATGATGTTGCGTTTAGTAAAGATGGTATGCCAAAGCAACTTATCCAGTTGAAACATCACATACAGCGACAAGGCAGTCTTACAGACGGAAGCACAGATTTATGGAGAACATTAAAAGTATGGATAGATGTAGTCTCTGATTCTCCTGATATTTTAGACGGAACAGAATTTCTTATTGTTACGACAGCAATTGCTCCAGATGGTACAGCTGCATCCTATCTAAAAAAGGGTAAAAATCGAAATGCGGAACGTGCATATGAGAAATTAAAGGATGTTTGCCTTAAATCAGAAAATAAAGATCACAAAAAATATTACGATTCTTTTTTGAAAACTGATGAAAGCACTATTAAGCATCTAATTAGCCAAATATGTGTTATTGATGGTGCGAGTGATATAATTGATGTTGAAAAGAATTTCAGAAAACAGATTCGGTATAGCTGTATTCCTAAGTATGAGAATCAAATTTGTGAACGCTTAGAGGGCTGGTGGTACAAAAAGGCGATTGAAGCCCTTTGTTCAGACACTCCAATATTTGTTACCCAAAGCCAAGTTAGATCGTTCATTGTATCTGTGAGTCAAGAGTATTCAGATGATAATTTACCAATAGATATTTTTGATATTGGCAATCTACAAGAGGATGATTTAAGCGCTAATGAAAAAATATTTTATGAGCAACTTAAACTGATTTGCCTTGGCAACCGTCGTATGCAAACTGCTTTAAGAGATTATTACCGTGCATTTAAGCAAAGAGCCAATTGGGTAAGAAATGATTTATTGTTTGTCAATGAGCTGGAAAAATATGAGCAACGATTGATTGATGAATGGGAACATGCTTTCGCGGCTATGGAAGATGATTTGGCCGAATATAGTGGAGTTACAGAAGAAGAAAAAATTAAAGAAGGACGTATACTTTTTTCTGAAATAGAAAAGAAAGATATCCGTATTCGTCCAAAATGCCAAGAGGCTTTTGTGATGCGAGGAAGTTACCATATGCTGGCCAATCAACTTAAAGTGGGTTGGCATATAGATTTCTATGATCGACTCAAAAGATTATTAGATACATAAGAGGGAGGCGATGTAAGTGAAAAGCTGGAATATGCGCTCACATGAAGTCGCATTTCTTCTCAATCCCGCTTTTTGTGGGAGAGTGTTATATTCAACAATTAAAACTTATAATGAAAAAACGAGCAGAGCATTTCCGTTTCCGCTGATTTATTTAGTCTTGCCTCTTGTTTTACATAAAGAGACAAGGATACATATAAATAGCAGGACGCAGTTGCAATTATGGGTTCAGCGATATCCACAGCTTTTAATTGATTTCCCCCAAAGGGCAAGGGAACTAATCCCAATTACAAATGAATCAGTTGAATTCCTACTCCAAACAGGGAAAATTCTGCTGACGCCCAATGGTGAATTAGAAATATCGCCAACTTCGAAAACATTAAGCAAAACAAAATTTGTTGATGATGAAATTTCGGAATGCCTCAAAAAAGCTGAACATATAGCCAAGTGGTTTGCAGCAGCAGGAAAAGTTGAGACAATATATATTGAGTTGGGGGTGAGACCATAATGCAGATACGTGAACTTGTACTTTATGGATATAACGGGAAAGTACGTCACTTGCCTTTTGCGTTGGGGCAAGTAAATATTATTACTGGTAGATCAAAATCAGGAAAATCTGTGGTCGGTGATATTATTGATTATTGTTTGGGCGGCGACTCATGTAATATTGCAGACGGAGTAGTTCGTGATAATGTAGCATGGTATGGCTTGCTCCTGCAATTTGAACATGAACGTGTATTTGTTGCCCGTAAAAATCCAGATAAGGGTCAGCAAACAACAGGGGTTTGTTATATTGACATTGGGGAGAAAATTGAAGTTCCAGATAATTGTGATTTCTCATCTAATACAAATGTATCTGGGATTGAAGAATCATTGACTCGGCGAATTGGAATTTCAGAAAATTTAAACACACCACCTGAGGGTCAAAGCAGGCTACCCCTTGCAGCGAACATAAGACACGCGCTATATTATTGTTTTCAAGGTCAAGATGAGATTGCAGCAAAGAACTTTTTGTTTCATCATCAATCGGATGATTTCATCACGCAAGCGATCAAAGACACCATTCCTTATTTTTTAGGGGCCATTAGCGAAGAGGCTTTGGCATTAGAAAACGAAAGAAGTATCCTCAAACGCAAATTAACACTTGAGAAGCGCAAACTTGAAGAAAACCGGTGTTTAATGGGAGGCGGTTCTGAGAGGGCAATTTCGTTAATTGGCGAGGCTCGACAAGCTGGCCTTATTGATGCATCGACACAGATAGATTATCAGAACTATCGGGAGATGTATTCTGTTCTTCAAACTGCCATGAATTGGTCGCCCAGTATGATAGGTTCCAACAGTGGAATGGATCGGCTTACTTTCTTACAAAGTAAACTTCAGGAGATTCGAGATGAGTTTGACGAGATTGGAATTAGCCTTGATAATGCAAGAAAATTTGTGGGAGAAACCGCAGGATATTCCGGAGAGGCTCAACACCAGAAAATGCGCCTTGAATCTATAGGGCTTTTTGAACAACTAAATTTTAATCCCGGAAAATGTCCATTATGTTCTGGAACGCTTGAACAGCCACTTCCTAGTGTGGAGAGGATAAAAGCTTCTATCGTTAATTTGGATAAGTCAATAGCAAATGTGACACGTGAGCAGCCAAAACTAAGAGCTTTTATTTCTGATTTGGAACGCGAACGTGAAAAGAAGCAGGAAGAGATTAAAGCATTAGAAGCAGAAATTGACGGGTTGTATCAGCAGGAAAGTGAAAGAGCTCGGCTAAGAGATATAAATGCACGAAGAGGAAAAGTAGTTGGACGAATTAGCCTTTGGGTTGAGAGTGTAGAAAATGATACAGAGTCAGAAAAGCAGGAACAAGTTGTAAAAAGAATCGAAGGTCGTATAAAAGAAATTGATGACATTCTTGATAGAGACTCTGTGGAGGAACGCAAGCAGTCAGCTCTTTCTCGTATACAGGAAGATATGACGAAATGGGCCAAAGCGTTACAACTAGAACATAGTGACAATCCGTACAGGCTCGACTTGAATAAGGTCACTGTTGTTGTCGATAAGCCAGAAAGACCTGTACCACTTAAGCAGTTGGGAAGTGGTTCGAACTGGGTAGGAGTTCATCTTATTGCATACTTTGCATTGCAGCGTTTTTTTGTTAACGCAAATCGACCAGTTCCAAGATTCTTATTCCTTGATCAACCGTCGCAAGTTTATTTTCCGTCTGAGCTAGATGAAAAACAGATAGACTGGAATGAAGTAAATAAAATGTACCAGTTTATAATTGACCGAACTAATGAACTTAACGGAAAACTACAAGTTATTGTTGTTGATCATGCTGACTTAAAAGAAGATTCATTTAGACAGTTTATTTGTGAAAACTGGTGGCCAATTGATAAAAACCTTGTGCCAATCGATTGGTATGAAAACACATCGCAGCAATAATAGTTGAGGATTGTCGAAAGGTTGCAAAGAATAAAGCTCTTGGGGAAGTAGACCCAAGAGCTTTATTCTTTGCAACGATTTGACATTGTATTCTACGCCAATACGGTATAGATGAATAAAAGAGTAAAATTATATATTGCAATAAATAGGTCTGACATACTGTGCGGATTCTATTTTATTACCTTGCCGCAGATTAAAAAAAGTCTGCGGCTTTTTTCATGCCCAAATTCAGAAAGGAGGCGACGCTATGTACTTTACTTCCGGCCAAGACCGGGCCTTTGAACGGCTGATGCAGGAAAAGCCCGGTTTCGATCATTACGACGGCGGCGGTGCGAACGCGCCGGAGGATTGCGGCAGTTGCCGCTTCTATCGCCCGGATTGGAAATATCAATACTGCGTGTATGCAGAGTGTCCCTATCAGCCGGGCAAGCTAACCGCCCTTGCTGCGGTCAAATTCACATTGAAAGGAGCTGACGATGATATGGCAGTATTCCGCGTGGAGAAGAACAAAGGCTATACGGTGATGTCCAACCACCACCTGCGGAACAAAGCCCTGTCCCTGAAAGCCAAGGGCCTGCTGTCACAAATGCTGTCCTTGCCGGAGGATTGGGACTACACCCTAAAGGGCCTGTCCCTTATCAACCGGGAAAGCATTGACGCCATCAGGACGGCGGTGTGGGAGCTGGAACGTGCTGGATATATCAGGCGGGAGCAGGGCCGTGACACAAAGGGCAAAATGGCCGATATGGTCTATACCATTTACGAGCAGCCAGTGTTGGCTAAGCCGGTATTGGAAAACCCGGTGTTGGAAAATCCAACATCGGATAACCCGACATCGGATAATCCGGCGTCGGGAAATCCAACGCAATTAAATAAAGAGATACAAAGAACTAACTTACCAAGAAAAGAAAAATTAAATACAGATGGACAAAGTACCGATTCCATTCATTTCCCATCCCTGACCCCTGCCCCTGTGGAGGACGAAGCGGCGGCTGCACCGCCGGAACGGAAAGGAACAGGAAAGGATGCGGCAGTACAGATTTATCGGGAAATCCTTTTGGAGAATATCGAATATGACTATCTCATTCAGGACAGTTCCATTGACCGGGAGCAGCTTGACGAGATCGTTGACCTGATGCTGGAAACCGTCTGTACCTCCCGCAAGACCATCCGTATTGCCGGGGATGATTACCCCGCCGAGCTGGTGAAGTCCAAGTTTATGAAGCTGAACAGTGAACATATCCGCTTTGTCTTTGACTGCCTGCGGGAGAACACCACGAAAGTCCGCAACATCAAGCAGTATTTACGGGCTATGCTGTTCAATGCCCCCAGCACCATTAGTAACTACTACACGTCCCTTGTGGCGCACGATATGGCGCGGCCGGATTGGGGCAAACCAAAATCCGGCCTGCCGGACTATTCCTGTTCGCCGGATGAAAGCCTGTGAGGAAAAGGAGGCGCTTTGAACCGTTGTTACCTGCGGCGTCTGGTGGTTCCACCTTAGACGCCATTTTTGACTTTCTGACAAGGAGGGATGCTTATTGCAGGAAGAAGTCGATCAGAAAACCATTGCCCTGTCCATGAAAACGGGCAAGCTCACGGCCCAAGTGCTGCAAGCGGCGCTGAAAAAGTATTTGCAGCACCGGGCCAAAGGCAAGACCACGCTGCACCACGGCCAGCAGAGCTTAAAACAGCTCAAAAAGCATGGGGCGGCCCTCTCCAACATTGAGATCACCGAGGCCAACATTGGCGCATTTAAGCCCTGTGCCAAGAAATACGGCGTGGATTTTGCCTTGCGAAAGGATAAGACCACCCAGCCGCCCCACTACGTCGTGATCTTCAAATCCAAGGATGCGGACAATCTGGAACAGGCGTTCCGGGAGTTTACGGCAAAGACACTCTCCAAGGAGCAGCGGCCCTCCATCCGTAAGGTGCTGTCTGCCATGAAGCAAAAGACAGCGGAGCAGACCAAGCAGCGGGCCAAGGAGAAAATCAGGGAAAGGGGGCTGGAACGATGAAGCCTGATGTGAAAAAGCTGGTGATCCTCAATCTCCCGTATCTGATTTTTGTGTACCTGTTCGGAAAATGCTGGCAGGCGTACCGGCTGGCCGCCGGTGCCGACCTGTCGGGAAAGCTCCTGCATTTTGCGGGCGGTTTTACGGCGGCTTTTGCAGATCCCCTCCCCAGCCTGCACCTGTTTGATTTCTGCGTCGGTGTCGCCGGTGCTTTGATCGTGCGGCTGGTGGTGTACTGCAAGGGCAAGAACGCCAAGAAGTACCGTAAAGGCGTGGAGTACGGCAGCGCCCGTTGGGGAACGGCCAAGGATATTGCGCCCTACATTGACCCCAAGTTTGAAAACAATATCCCGCTGACCCAAACGGAACGGCTGACTATGACCGGGAGGCCCAAAGACCCCAAAACAGCGCGGAACAAAAACGTGCTGGTGATCGGCGGCAGCGGTTCCGGCAAGACCCGCTTTTTTGTGAAGCCCAACCTGATGCAATGCTTTCCGACCACGGACTACCCGACCTCATTCGTCGTCACTGACCCAAAAGGCACCCTTGTTCTGGAAACGGGGAAGATGTTCCAGCAGGCGGGCTACCGCATAAAAATTCTGAACACCATCAACTTTTCCAAATCCATGAAATACAATCCTTTCGCCTACATCCACTCGGAAAAGGACGTGCTGAAGCTGGTAAATACCCTGATTGCCAACACCAAGGGCGAGGGCGAAAAATCAGCAGAGGATTTTTGGGTGAAGTCGGAACGGCTGTTTTACACGGCCCTGATCGGTTACATCTGGTATGAGGCCCCGGCAGAGGAAATGAACTTCACAACGCTGCTGGAAATGATAAATGCCAGTGAAGCCCGCGAGGACGACCCGGAGTTTCAAAGCCCCGTAGACTTGATGTTTGAACGATTGGAGCAGAAAGACCCCGACCATTTTGCTGTGCGGCAGTACAAGAAATTTCTGCTTTCCGCTGGCAAAACCCGTTCCTCTATCCTGATAAGCTGCGGCGCACGTTTGGCCCCCTTTGACATCCGGGAAGTGCGTGAGCTGATGGAGGACGACGAAATGGAGCTGGACACCATCGGGGACGAAAAGACGGTGCTGTTTCTCATTATGAGCGACACGGACACCACTTTCAATTTCATTCTGGCTATGCTCCAAAGCCAGCTTATCAACTTACTTTGTGACCGGGCCGATGATAAGTACGGCGGACGTCTGCCTGTCCATGTGCGGCTGATCTTAGACGAGTTTGCCAACATTGGTCAGATACCAAACTTTGATAAATTGATCGCCACCATCCGAAGCCGGGAAATCTCGGCTTCTATTATTTTGCAGAGCCAGTCGCAGTTAAAGGCCATCTACAAGGACGCTGCCGAAATCATATCGGACAACTGTGATTCTGTGCTTTTCCTGAGTGGGCGCGGCAAAAATGCCAAGGAAATCTCCGACGCGCTGGGGAAAGAAACCATTGACAGTTTCAACACCAGCGAGAACCGGGGAAGCCAGACATCCCACGGATTGAACTATCAGAAATTAGGAAAGGAGCTGATGAGCCAAGACGAAATCGCCGTGATGGACGGCGGCAAGTGTATCTTGCAGCTACGGGGTGTGCGCCCGTTTTTGTCGGAGAAATTTGATATTACCAAGCACCCCCGCTACAAATACCTTGCCGACGCCGACAAGAAGAACACCTTTGATGTGGACAGGTTTTTGACCGCTACGCGCCGGAAACGGCAGCAAGTGGTGACGCAGGACGAGGTTTTCGACCTGTACGAAATTGACCTGTCGGATGAGAATGCTGCCGCTGAATAAGCAGCGGCTATTTTTATACCCCAAATCCAAATCAAACAATTTTGTGAGCCGCAAAACGCGGCAGAAAGTGAGCCCATTTATGGAATTTTTCAACAGCGCTGTGAACACTTTGCAGACTATCGTGATCGGACTGGGCGGCGGCCTGTGCGTCTGGGGCGGCGTCAATCTTCTGGAGGGCTACGGCCAGGACAACCCCGGCGCTAAGAGCCAGGGCGTAAAGCAGCTTGTCGCTGGCGGCGGTGTGGCCCTGATCGGTGTGACCCTCATTCCCCTGCTGTCCGGTCTGCTGGGATAAGCCCGGCGTTTGTCCGTAACCATCCGCACTAATCCCTCCGCGCTCTCCCGGCCTGACCGGGAGGGCGCGGGAAAGGAGGTGTTTACCCGTGATTAGTGAAATCATTGAAGAATGGATAAAAGGTATTCTAATCGACGGCATCACGGGCAACCTGTCCGGGCTGTTTGACAATGTAAATGCCAAAGTCGGAGAAATCGCCGCCGATGTAGGGGCCACCCCGCAGGCGTGGAACAGCGGCATTTTCAATATGCTGCAAAACCTGTCCGAAACGGTAGTGCTGCCCATTGCGGCGGCCATCCTTGCCTGTGTCATGTGCATGGAGCTGATACAGATGATAACCGAGAAAAACAATATGCACGACTTTGACAGCTCTATGTTCTTCCGCTGGATTTTCAAGTCTGCGTTTGCCATTCTAATTGTCAGCAACACATGGAACATCGTCATGGGCATCTTTGACGCCACCCAGAGCGTCGTCAACCAAAGCGCCGGTGTGATTATCGGGGAAACGTCTGTGGATTTTAACAGCCTGATACCTGACCTTGAAAGCCAGTTGGAGACTATGAGCGTGGGCGGGCTTTTGGGCCTGTGGTTCCAGACCCTTGTGGTGGGCCTTACCATGAACATTCTCGCCATCTGTATTTTCCTTGTGACCTACGGGCGCATGATTGAAATTTACGTCGTAACCTCGTTAGGGCCTATCCCCCTTGCCACCATGGGAAACAGCGAATGGCGCGGCATGGGGCAGAACTACTTGAAATCCCTGCTGGCGCTGGGCTTCCAAGCCTTTTTAATCATGGTTGTTGTCGGTATCTATGCGGTGCTGATACAGAACATTGCTTCCGCTTCTGACATATCCGGCGCAATCTGGGGCTGCATGGGCTATACGGTGCTTCTGTGCTTCTGCCTGTTCAAGACCGGCAGCATCAGTAAATCCGTATTCTCGGCGCATTAAAAATCAACTACACACAGGAGGAAATCATTTATTTCAACATACAACATCATTTACGCTGATCCGCCGTGGCGGTATGAGTGCAAAAACAAATCGGGTGCAGCGGAAAATCACTATCCCACCATGAGCATAGACAAGCTGTGCGCCCTGCCGGTGGAAACTCTGGTCGCCAAGAACTGTCTGCTGTTTTTATGGGCCACGTTTCCCATGCTACCGGAGGCATTGCAGCTTATCCGGGCATGGGGCTTTACGTTCAAGACGGTGGCTTTTGTCTGGCTGAAACAGAACCGCAAAAGCCCTACATGGTTTTACGGGCTGGGTTACTGGACAAGGGGGAACGCGGAAATCTGCCTGCTGGCAAAGCGCGGCAAACCGAAACGTCATTCTGCCGCTGTCCATCAGTTCATTATCAGCCCGATTGAACAGCACAGCAAAAAGCCGGATGTGACCCGTGACAAGATCGTGGAGCTGGCGGGCGACTTGCCCCGCGTGGAGCTGTTTGCCAGACAGAAATGCCCCGGCTGGGATGCGTGGGGCAACGAAGTGGAATGTGATCTTACCCTGAACCCGTCGTGAAAGGAGGTGCCAGATGGCTTATGTAACTGTCCCCAAGGACTTAACCCATGTGAAATCCAAGGTTGTGTTTGGCCTTACCAAGCGGCAACTGATCTGTTTTGGCGGTGCGCTGCTGGTAGGCGTCCCGTTATACTTTCTCACCCGTGACTATCTCTCCACAAGTGCGGCGGCCCTGCTCATGGTGTTTATCATGCTGCCGGGCTTTTTGCTTGCCATGTATGAGCGTCACGGCCAGCCCCTTGAAGTGGTGGTAATGCAGATGATTCAGTGCTGCTTTCTCCGTCCCAAGGAGCGTCCCTACCAGACCAACAACGCCTACGCCGCACTTATGCGGCAGCATCAAATGGAACAGGAGGTAAAGGCCATTGTCCAAAAAAGAAATCCCAAAAGAATCCGAAAAAACAAAGCTGACCCGCGCCCAGCGAAAAGAAATTGACGCGGTAATCCGCAAGTACAAGGGCGACGGCAAGCCCCATACGGCGCAGGCTACCATCCCCTATGAGGCCATGTACCCGGACGGCGTGTGCCGCCTGACGAAAAACACCTTTTCCAAGTGCATTGCCTTTGAGGACATCAGCTATCAGTTGGCCCAGCCGGACACCAAGACGGCCATTTTTGAACACCTGTGCGACCTCTACAACTATGTGGACGCCTCTATCCACGTCCAGTTTTCATTCCTGAACCGCAGAGTTGACCCGGTGCAGTACGCCAAGAGCTTTGAGATTACGCCGCAGGGGGACGACTTCGACGACATTCGGGCCGAGTACACCGGCATCCTGCAAAAGCAGCTTGCAAACGGCAACAACGGTATCGTCAAGACTAAGTACCTGACGTTCACCATTGAAGCTGACAGCCCAAAATCCGCAAGGGCCAGACTAAACCGCATCGGCCTTGACCTTTTAGGCTACTTCAAGACGATGGGAGCTGTAGCCCATGTGATGAACGGCAAAGAACGGCTTGCGGTGCTGCATGGTGTGTTCCACCCGGACGGGGAGCTGTTCAATTTTGACTGGAAGTGGATGACCCCCTCCGGCCTTTCCACCAAGGACTTTATCGCTCCATCCTCCCTGTGCTTCGGCAATGCAAAGAACTTTGGCATGGGCGGCAAATACGGCGCGGTGAGCTTCCTGCAAATCCTCGCTCCGGAGCTTTCGGATGAAATGCTGGCGGATTTTCTCAATACGGACAGTAGCATTTTAGTGAACCTCCATGTGCAGGCCATCGACCAGACGGAGGCCATCAAGACCATCAAGCGCAAGATCACCGACCTTGACGCCATGAAGATACAGGAGCAGAAAAAGGCTGTCCGCAGTGGCTACGATATGGACATACTGCCCAGCGACCTTGCCACCTACGGGGAGGACGCAAAGAAACTTCTTACCAAGCTGCAAACCAGAAACGAGCGCCTTTTCATGCTGACGTTCCTTGTGCTGAACATAGCCGACACCAAGCAAAAAATGAGCAACGATGTGTTTCAGGCCGCAGGTGTGGCGCAGAAATACAACTGTTCCCTTGTCCGTCTGGACTACCAGCAGGAACAGAGCCTTGTGAGCAGCCTGCCGCTGGGTGTCAACCAGATCAAAATCCAGCGGGGCCTTACCACTTCCAGCGTGGCCGTGTTCGTCCCCTTTGTGACGCAGGAGCTTTTTCAGGGCGGCGCAGCCATGTATTACGGCGTCAACGCCAAGTCCCACAACATGATTATGCTGGACAGAAAACAGGCCCGATGTCCCAACGGTCTGAAATTAGGCACCCCCGGCAGCGGCAAATCCATGAGCTGTAAATCCGAGATCGTCAGTGTGTTCTTAACGACGCCTGACGATATTTTTGTTTCCGACCCGGAGGCTGAATACTATCCGCTGGTGAAGCGGCTCCACGGACAGGTGATCCGGCTGTCGCCCACCAGCCGGGACTATGTGAACCCGCTGGACATCAACCTGAACTATTCCGAGGACGATAACCCGCTGACCCTGAAATCCGACTTCGTGCTGTCGTTCTGCGAGTTGGTCATGGGCGGCAAGAACGGGCTGGAACCCATTGAAAAGACGGTCATTGACCGGGCCGTGCAGGTGATCTACCGGCCCTATCTGGCAGACCCCCGCCCGGAAAATATGCCGATTCTGTCCGATCTCCACAAAGCCCTGTTAGATCAGCATGTCCCGGAGGCTGACCGTGTGGCGCAGGCTCTTGACCTGTATGTGTCCGGTTCCCTGAACGTCTTTAACCACCGTACCAACGTGGACATTGGCAACCGGCTTGTGGCCTTTGACATCAAGGAATTGGGCAAACAGCTCAAAAAGCTGGGGATGCTCATTGTCCAAGACCAGATTTGGGGACGCGTTACCGCCAACCGCAGCCAGGGCAAGGCCACATGGTACTTTGCCGACGAGTTCCATTTGCTTCTGAAAGAGGAACAGACGGCGGCCTACTCCGCTGAAATCTGGAAACGGTTCAGGAAATGGGGCGGCATCCCAACCGGCGCGACGCAGAACGTGAAAGACCTGCTTTCCTCCCCGGAGATCGAAAATATTCTGGAAAACAGCGATTTTATTACGCTGCTCAATCAGGCGTCCGGGGATAGAAAAATCCTTGCGGAACGGCTCAACCTGTCGGCAGACCAACAGAAGTACATTGACAATTCCGAACCCGGCGAGGGCCTTTTGATCTTTGAAAATGTAGTGCTGCCCTTTACCAACCCGATCCCCCGCAACACCCAGCTCTACAAGATTATGACGACCCGGTTAAGCGAGGTGGTAAGCCAATGACCCCAAACAGCAAAGGAGGTGACGGTCATTGAAAGAGCTAAGAGCAAAGCCCAAGGTGACACAGGCCATGACCCGCGACGGCCTGACGCTGGAAAACCAGGCTACCGGCGAGGTTGAGAACATTTCCAGCCGGGAGGCTGAACAGGACTATACCCCGGAGGCTGGCGGCACAGCGGAAAAGCTGCTGGGACGGGCCAACGATGCCCATGACCGGCATAAGGCCAAAAAGTCCGCAAAGCAGGCAGCGGCCACCGCTGCCGAGGGGAACGCCGCCCTGCACCGGCTATCCTCCCGGCTCCAACTGACCGAGGAAGAACGGGCCGACCCGGACTTACATCCCTATATCTGCAAAGCAGATAAGAAAGCTGACAAGCTGGATGCAGCCCGTGACGCCATCCCGAAAAAGCGTGTTGTCGTGAAAGAAACAGTCTATGACGAGGCCACCGGCAAGGCCAAGAGCGCCCTGCGCTTTGAACAGCAGGAAAAAGGGCCTCCCAAGTTAAAGCCCAATCCGGCAAGCCGGCCCGTTTCGGAGGCGCTGCTATTCGCCCACGGAAAAATCCACGAAGTTGAGCATGAAAACGTGGGGGTGGAGGGCGGCCATAAGGGAGAAGAACTTGCCGAGCGTCAGGCTGGCCGGGCCATCCGCAGCAGCATCCGGCACCACAAGCTGAAACCTTACCGGGACGCAGAAAAAGCCGAGCGTCAGGCCCTTGCCGCAAACGCGGAGTATTTTTACCAGAAGTCCTTGCGGGATAACCCGGAGATCGCGCAGGCGGCCACCAATCCCGTTTCCCGGTTCTGGCAAAAGCAGCAAATCAAGCGCCAGTATGCCAAAGCCGCCCGGACAGCGGGCCAGACCGCAGGGACGGCGGCACAGGGCGCAGCTAAGACAGCCACATCCTCCACCAGAGCGGCCAAGGCAGCCGCCGAGGAAAGCAAACGGGCTGCCTCTTTTGTGGCCCGTCACTGGAAAGGTTCACTGGCCGTTCTGGTGCTGGGGCTTTTGCTGCTGATGGTTCTGACCGGCCTGCAATCCTGCACCGCCATGTTTGGCAGCGCCGGAAGCGGCATTGCGGCGTCCTCCTACTTTTCCGAGGACAGCGATATGCTGGCCGCCGAGGATGCCTACACACAGATGGAAGCCGAGCTGCAAGCGTATCTGGACAACTACGAGGCCACCCATGACTATGACGAATACCACTTTGACCTCGACAGAATCGAGCATGACCCCTATGTGCTGATCTCCATTCTGTCGGCACTCCATGACGGGCAGTTTACCATTGGAGAGGTGCGAAGCGATCTGCAAATGCTGTTCGACAAGCAATACATCCTGACGGAAACCGTTGTCAAAGAGGTGCGCTATCGCACAGAAACCCGAACAGGGACGCGGACGGTCACAGACCCGAACACCGGCGAAACCTCAACCGAGGAATACGAGTATGAAGTAGAAGTACCGTATGACTATTACATCTGCACCGTGACGCTGGAAAACTTCAATCTGTCCCATGTGCCGGTCTACATCATGGACGAGGAAACGCTAAGTGCCTATTCCCTGTATATGTCCACGCTGGGCAACCGGCCCGACCTGTTTTCCGGCAGCCAGTACCCCCACGCTTCCACCCTGAAAGAACTGACCTATTATGACGTTCCCCCGGAGGCTTTGGAGGATGAACAGTTTGCCGCCATGCTGAAAGAGGCCGAAAAGTATATCGGCTATCCCTATGTGTGGGGCGGCAGTTCTCCCAGCACCAGCTTTGATTGCAGCGGCTTTATTTCATGGGTCATCAATCATTCCGGCTGGAACGTGGGACGGCTGGGGGCGCAGGGCCTATACAACATCTGTACCCCTGTTTCCAGTTCGCAGGCCAAGCCCGGTGACCTTGTGTTTTTTGTCGGAACTTATGACACCCCCGGCGTGTCCCACGTTGGCCTGTATGTGGGCAATTCGGTCATGCTGCATTGCGGCGACCCCATTTCCTACACAAATCTCAATTCAAACTATTGGCAATCCCATTTTTACAGTTTCGGGCGTCTACCCTGACGCCAGAAAGGAGTTTTGACTATGGCAAGTAAACTTGACCGCATCGAAAAGGACATCCAGAAAACCAAGTCCAAGATCGCGGAGTATCAGAAGCAGCTTCGAGAGCTGGAAGCGCAGAAAACCGAACAGGAGAATTTGCAGATCATCCAGCTTGTGCGCGGCATGAACATGAAGCCGGAGGAATTTGCCGCATTTCTGCGTTCCGGCGCAATGCAGGCAGCCCCTGCTGTCACAGCGTACCATGAACAGGAGGACAATGCCCATGAAGAATAAAACCAGACGAATTTCCCGTATTCTGCCCGCAATTCTGACCGTGATGCTCTGCGTCACGGTCTTTCCTGTTACCGCCTTTGCAGGCGGCACCGACCCGGCCCCGGAGCCTTTGCCGGAAGCTGCCGCCGAGGCAACCGGCGGCGTGGAGCCTGACACAGACAATCACTCCAAAACTGAAACCGCATCCGCAGGCAAAACGGAGGATGATAAAAGCAAGAGCTTGACCGGCAAGGAGGCCGCCGACCTGCTTTCCTCTCTGTTCGGTTCCAAGGTAAACATCACCGCTACGGACGATGGCATCCAGATCACCACCAGCGGCACGGAGGAAACTACCCAGACCGGCACCGTGACTACAAACGGTGGAAAGCTGAACGTCCGCACCGAGGCGGGGCTTGATAAGACCGCGTTCACCCAACTTCCCAACGGAACGCAGGTGGAAGTGATCGGTACAGACGGCGACTGGGTGAAAATTCTTCTGCCGGAGCGCATCGGCTATGTCCATTCCGACTACTTGACCGTCAGCGACACCAAGACAGAAAGCACCGGCGCGGGCAGCTTCTCCCTCTCCCTTGATGAAGAAGAACTTGCCGCCCTGCTGGGGCTATTCACCGGCAGCCAGACCAGCGGCGGCAGCGCCGCCTTAACCCCGGACGGGAACCTGACGCTGATTGACGACATCGGCGGCACCACCCAAAGCGGCAAGCAGTTTATCACCGTAGAAACCAAAAGCGGCAATGTCTTTTACCTGATTATTGACCGGGACGACGAGGGAAAAGAAACCGTCCATTTCTTAAATCAGGTGGATGAAGCCGACCTGCTGGCGCTGATGGAGGACGGCCAGACGGGGACGGCTGCTGTTGTCTGCACCTGTACCACCAAATGTAAGGCTGGGGCCGTCAATACGAATTGCCCGGTTTGTAAAAATAACATGAGTGAGTGTACCGGGCCGGAGCCGCAGGAAACCGAGGCCCCGCAGGAAGAACCGAAAAACAGCGGTTCCGGCGCTGGCGGCCTGATCGTGTTCTTTGCGGTAGCGCTGGCTGGCGGCGGCGCAGCCCTGTATTACTTCAAGTTCAAAAAGCCCAGGGCAGACACCAAGGGCAGCGACGATTTAGATGAGTATGATTTTGGCGACGACGAGGATTTGGAGGATGAAGCGCCGGAAACCGATAATGAACAGGAGGACGAGGAATGAGTTATCAGTTGGTAATTGCAGAAAAACCGAGTGTCGCCCGCAGTATCGCGGGCGTGATCGGGGCTACGGAGAAGCACAACGGATATTTGCAGGGAAACGGCTATCTGGTGAGCTGGTGCATCGGGCATCTGGTGTCCTTTGCTGACGCTGGCCGGTATGACGAACGTTTCAAGAAATGGCGCTATGAGGATTTGCCCATCCTCCCGGAAACGTGGCAGTACATCATTCCCAACGAGAAAAAGCAGCAGTTTGACATTCTTCGCTCCCTGATGGAGCGCCCCGACGTGACCGGCCTTGTGTGCGCCACCGATGCCGGGCGCGAGGGAGAATTGATTTTCCGTTTTGTTTACCAGATGGCAGGCTGTGAAAAGCCGTTCAAGCGTCTTTGGATTTCCAGCATGGAGGACAGCGCCATTAAAGACGGCTTTGCACACCTGAAACCGGGAACGGACTATGACCCGCTGTATCAATCGGCCCTGTGCCGGGCCAAGGCGGATTGGCTGGTGGGCATCAACGCCACCCGGCTTTTCTCCGCGTTGTACCACAAGACCCTGACCGTGGGCCGTGTCCAGACCCCGACCCTGAATCTGCTGGTGGAGTGCGACGCCAAGATCACGAATTTCAAGAAAGAGAAATATCACATCGTCCATATCGGTGTAGGCGACGCGGACGCAGTAAGCAGCCGCTTTTCTGATGCTGGCGAAGCAAACACCGTCAAGGCGGCCTGTGCCGGAGCGCAGGCCGTTTGTGCTTCCGTAACGCGGGAGAAAAAGACGGAGCAACCGCCCAAGCTCTATGACCTGACCACCTTGCAGCGGGAGGCAAACCGGCTCTTTGGTTTTACCGCCAAACAAACCCTTGATTACGCCCAAACACTCTACGAAAAGAAGCTGCTGACCTATCCGAGAACGGACAGCCAGTATTTGACCGATGATATACTGCCCGTGGCCGAAAACCTTGTGTCCGGCCTTTGGGAGCTGGTGCCTTTCGCCAAGGGCCTGAACATTTCCCCGCAGTTTGACCGCATCCTGAACAGCAAAAAGGTGTCCGACCACCACGCTATCATCCCCACCGCTGAATTTGTGAAGCAGGGCTTTGACGGATTGGCCGAGAGTGATCGAAAGCTGCTGTCCCTGATCTGCTGCAAAGTGCTGTGCGCCGTGGCCGGGCCTTATGTATATGAGGCCGTCACCGCCACATTCACCTGTGCCGGGAAAGAGTTTACCGCCAAGGGCAGAACCGTTCTTTCCCCCGGCTGGAAAGAGATTGACCGCCGTTTCCGTTCCTCTTTGAAAACCGCTTCCGACGAGGACGCCGAGACCGTGCGGGAGTTGCCGGAGCTTAAAGAGGGCCAGACCTTTGCGGATGTGGCTGCATCCGTCACGGAGCATTTCACCACGCCGCCCAAACCCTACACGGAAGATACGCTGCTGTCTGCTATGGAACGGGCCGGGGCCGAGGATATGCCGGAGGACGCCGAGCGCAAGGGGCTGGGAACCCCGGCCACCCGCGCCGCTATTCTGGAAAAGCTGGTGCAGATGGGCTTTATCCAGAGAAAGGGCAAGCAGCTCATTCCCACCAAGGACGGCATCAATCTGGCCGTGGTACTGCCGGAGGCTTTGACCTCTCCCCAGCTTACCGCTGAATGGGAAAGCCGTCTGACCGAGATCGCCAAGGGGCAGGCTGACCCGGACGAGTTTATGGCAGGTATTGAGGCTATGACGCGGGAGCTGGTGGAAACCTATTCCTGCATCAGTGAGGATAAGCAGAAATTGTTTCAGGCCGAGCGCGTGGCAATCGGGACGTGTCCCCGCTGCGGCGAGGCCGTCTACGAGGGCAAGAAAAATTACTACTGTGGAAACCGGGCCTGTCAGTTTGTCATGTGGAAGAATGACCGATTTTTTGAGGAACGCAGGAAAGTGTTCACCCCGAAGATCGCCGCCGCGCTACTCAAAGACGGAAAAGCAAAGGTAAAGGGCCTCTATTCCATGAAAACCGGCAAAACCTATGACGGGACGGTGCTTTTGGTCGATACCGGCGGGAAATACGTCAATTACCGTGTGGAACACAGGAGCTAAGACACTAACAGAGCAAGCATAGGGAGTGTGGCTACACTCCCGGTAAATCCCTGACCCGGCGCACCTGACCGGGCCGGGGATTTTGCTTGTTGGGGAAAGCCCCAAACCCTTATCTCTCCCGAAACATCTTTATTTGCTTCAAATTGATATTTCAAAAGCCGGGTTATGATAGTATAATGAAGCCAGCGACAAATCGAAATTCAGCGGCTTGATAAGGTGGCTGAAATGACCTCTTGGGTAGTTGCTTCATAAGTATCATTTATATGAAGGAGGCGTTACAAAATACCTAAATATAATTTCTACTATGATGAGTCTGAGCATAGCCGAAAAATCAACTACAAGACGGTAAGTGCCTCTAATTATTATGATAATTTCGTAACCATGATTGTAGGATGGTCAGCCGAGAAGGATGATATTCTGCAACGGCATGCTGCTTTTGAGACCAAGTACGCAGACAGAAAAGATCGTAATGGTGAAATCAAAAGTACGATGTTTCAGCAAAAACAATTCAAGTTTGGTTTTGCCTCCCTCAACAAGCAGAACGCTCAGTTTGTAAATGATTTTCTGTCGCTGTTTGACAAAGATATTCATATTTACTTTTCTATTTCCAGCAAGATTGAATACCTTGTGCTACAGGTTTTTCAAGGGTACAGAAACAGTTTTCTCGTCGATGCAGACTTGATGAAGTATTCCATTACAAAAGCTCTCGTTATGTATCGTCCGCAGGAAATCATTAAGTGCCTCTACGAATCACCCAAAGACTTTTTAGAGGAACTAAAGAAGTTCTTCCGAGATAGGATTGAATGCAATAAAAACAATCCCCAATTAAAGCAAAAAGAAACGGAAGCATTTCAACAGATTTTATTCATACTGGATGATATTTCGGATGCTCCGGAGATTGATTGGGACTACCATCTGCCTTTTGACGGGTTCAAAAAGTATCTGGCAGAAAAAGATATATCGAATTACAACCTGATTATTGACAAAGAGGGTAAAGAGGAGGAAAAAAGCAAAACCTTAAAAGCGGCCCGTGAAATAGGACTGGATAATTCAGATGAAGCCGATTCTACAGAGTATCCGGGGCTTCGTATGGCAGATATGATGGCAGGCATTATATCCAAGTTATTGAAGGGGCTGTGTGATTCCTTGCGGTATCAATCTCTTGACGAAAGTGCCAATAAGAAGATTTTGGATACAGGTTGGTTCTGCCTGAATGAAGTTCAATTAGGACTCTATAGAAAGCTTTATCGGCTTATTTGCGAGTGGCAACCTGCTTGGTACAAATCTTACTCCGGTATATATTCGGATGATTTGGTTGTATTCAATGCTTTGCTTAATTTTATGAACCATTTTGAATCTGTCGAACAGATCCGGGCTGATATAGATATGCAAGGCGAATACTTTAATGCGTTTGCTTGTGATCAGTTGACAAGGTATTTTAATCAGAGAAGATGCAAGCTGCCCATTGAGCCTGTAATTCCCTTTGATGAAGAATCATATCTGAACCAAAGGGGTGGAAAGGTATATTTTGATTCGAGGAAGCAACTCCTTTTGCCGTTACATGAAGGTTCTCAGACTTTTGATGTATTATCGGTTGGGGTGGATCAGAAATTCACTCCAACAGTAACAATTCTAAAAGATGGAGAATCTGAGTGCTTTCAACTTCCGAATGAACTAAGTGAATGGGCCTGCAGTGTTATTAGAATGGCAGCCATGGGAATGAAACTTTTCCCTACCAAAGTGACTTTTTCCAATATTGATGGAAGATATTATGTAGATATACTTTGAATACAAGAGGATTTGAAAATGGAGATCAAGTATTTCGATAAGGAGTTCGTTGAACGCACAAAATACATTGTTCAAACCCAGTGCAAAGATGAATTTACCTATGATGTAACGCTTTTATTAAACTGCTTGTTGGGTTTAGTTAGCCTTCCAACGGAACGCACAAAACCTAACAGCACTTTGTTTAAAAATGAGTGCGTTAACAAACTCAAAAGCATGGATGTTATTATAAATTCGACGGATGATGATAAGACATTCCGAACAGTAAAGAATGCCTTGTCACATATGAATATTGCCCCACAAAACAAAGACGGGGTGGTGGATTCTATCATAATTAGAGATCGCCAAAACAGGAATTCTCCGGTGCATACAGAGCTACACTTTACAGTACCACAACTTAGAGAGTTTGCGTTGTTTGTTGCGGATAAGCACCTGGAACGTTTGTTAAACAAGAATTTATAGAATTTTTTATCAAGATGAAAGAAAAAGTCAAGGCAAAAAGAGAAGAAAAGAAAAAGCAAAGGAAGAAGGTAAAAAAGAAAGTCGATAACTTCCGGGTTATTGAGTTGAACACTCGCTTATGAAAAAATATACTCGCCGCCTACCAACGGCATCACCAAGCAGGAAATTTTTTAAAGGTTTCCTGCTTTTCTTTTACCCATTTTTACAGAAAGGAGGCTGCCGATGGCAAGTTTACGGTACACCGTAAGAGAATATCAGGACGATTTACGAAGCGGCATTGCATGGCTGGCGTTCTGGCGGGAAGGCCGTTCATGGCACGGGGAAGCGTTTCATCTGGATTTGAGCGACTATTTGTACCCGGAGGACAAAATGCGGCTTGCCGAGATACAGGCCGCAGACCCCAAGGCCGTTGTGGTGAACGGCTACTATTCCGGCTATCTGGGCGAGGAAATGAGCGTGGACGAGCTGGCCGCCGGAGTGCGCCACCACTACGAAAACGGCCTAAGTAATATCGCCCCGTTTATGGAGGCCCACGACGATGCGCTGCCCCCGGAGGTATTAGAGGAAGCGCGGGCCAAGGCCCATGCAGCGGGGCTGCCCTTTTATGAGCGCCCCTATAATGGGGCGGACATCGACCCGTATGTATATGACGGAAACATGAGCATTGAGGACTATGGGCTGATGCACCGCCTGAAGGAACAGGACAATGAAAGGAGTGAGCGCGTGAACGAAGTATTTTCTATCCAGCTCCATAACCGCCAGCTCTACGAACAGGGCAAGGATGGTGTCTGGCTGGATATGCCTACTACAACGGAACAACTGCAAGCAGCCCTGCAGCAGATCGGCATTACCGCCGACAATCCGCAGGATTTTTTTATCAACGGGTATTCTTACCCGGAGGGCCAGTGCCTTGCGCTGCCTTACGATATGGTGCTGGCCGCCGACGTGGACGAGCTGAATTTCCTTGCCGCCCAACTAGGCCAGCTTGACGCCGCCGAAATTGCAGAGCTGAACGCCGCCCTGCAAAACCCCAAGGGCGGCTTTGCAAGTATCGGTCAGATTATCGACTTTACCGAAAACGTGGACTACTATGTGCATCTGCCGGATGTGCATAGCGCCGCCGCTTTGGGCGACTACTATTTGAACCGTTCCGGCATGGTGGATATGCCACAGGAATGGAAAGTCGGGATTGATACGGCGCAGTTCGGACGCCACATTTCCCAGCAGGAACAGGGCGCCTTTACCGAGTACGGCTATATCGTAAAAAGCGGCGACGAATGGCCGCGCGTCCATGAGGGCCAGCCGGTGCCGGAGGAATACCGGGTAATGGCCTTTCCCCAGCCGGAGGTTATGCGGGACGAGATCAAGACCCGGCAGGCAGCGGTATTGACTGCCGAGGCCCCACAGCCCCAGCCGGTTATCCCCATCGACTTAAACGGAAAGAACAATGCCGAGCGCATGAAAGAGATCACTGACCGTCTGGAAGCCGGAATACAGGCTCTTTTTGAAAGTGAACAGTACAAAGCCTATCTCACGGCGATGTCCAAGTTCCATAATTACAGCTTCAACAATACGCTGCTGATCGCCATGCAGAAGCCGAACGCCTCTCTGATTGCCGGTTTTGGTAAGTGGCGGGACGACTTTGAACGCCATGTGAAGAAAGGTGAAAAAGGCATCAAGATACTGGCCCCGTCCCCCTACAAGGTGAAAAAGCAGATGGAGAAAATCGACCCGACTACTCAAAAGCCGGTAATCGGCGCAGATGGCAAGCCCGTCACCGAGGAACGGGAAATTGAAATCCCGGCCTTTCGCGTCGTCACAGTCTTTGACGTGAGCCAGACCGAGGGCAAAGAAATCCCGGACATTGCCGTGTACGAGCTGACCGGCAGCGTGGAACAGTATCAGGATTTTTTCGCCGCTCTGGAAAAGGCATCGCCGGTTCCGATTGCCTTTGAGAACATCGAGGGCGGCGCACACGGCTACTACCATCTGGAAGAAAAGCGGATTGCCATTGACGAGGGCATGAGTGAGCTGCAAACCCTGAAAACGGCCATCCATGAGATCGCCCATGCCAAGCTCCACGCCATCGACAAGGACACCCCAGCCACCGAGCAGGCTGACCGGCCAGACCGCCGCACCCGTGAGGTGCAGGCAGAAAGCGTGGCGTATGCCGTCTGCCAGCATTACGGGCTGGATACATCAGACTATTCCTTTGGCTATGTGGCCGGTTGGAGTTCCGGGCGGGAGCTGTCCGAACTGAAAGCCTCCCTTGAAACCATCCGAAAAGCAGCCAATGAGCTGATAATCGACATTGACGGCCATCTGGCCCAGCTTCAGCAGGAGCGCGAGGCAAAACAGGAAGCCGAACAGCCGCAGGAGCAGGAAGCAGCTTACCGGCTGGAAAACGGCAATACCCTGTATGTGCAGACATCCGAAACCGGCTATGACTATACCCTGTATGGCCCGGATAACAAGGAGCTGGACGGAGGCCAGCTCGACGACCCTGATCTTTCCATGCTGGTGGCCCGTGATGAAATCCTTTTCGTTCTGGAACAGGAGGTCGCTGTAACGGAAGCTCTCACCGGCGATAATCTGGAAGCCTTTCAGGAGGCGGCAGAACAGGCTAACACTATCCCCACACCGGCGCAGGAAACCGAAACACCAGCCCTTGACCCGACAGCGGAGCCGGTTGTTACGGTACTTTGGAGTGAAAGCCCCCATCTGAAAGAGGGTCAGACCATGCCGCTGCATGAGGCTGACGCCCTGTTTCCCAAGCTGGATGCAGAATATCCGGCAGGCATGGGCTATGACAAGACCAAGTTCCGCATTGATTTTACTTTCCGGGGCCAGCCGGACAACTACGAGGGGCGGCAGGATTTTGGCGACGGGGACGGTTCCCTGATACAGCACATCCAGAGCTACCATGAATACTACGCCCAGGATGAAAACTGGAAAAGCCATGTGATTGCGGAAACCGGCTTAGAGGGCTGGGAGCAGGACAAAGCGGAACGGGATATGCTGCTGGGTGAGTTTGTTCCTTATATGAAGCTGCATTGCAATCTCTCCCACATGGAACAGGAAGCCAGACGGCCCCTGCTTTCCGGGGAGGAATTGACGCCGGAGCAGACCGCTTATTTCCATGCTGTTCTTGACTATGTGCAGGAGTGCCGCCCACTTCTCAATCAGGGGCAGTATCGGTTGCCGGAGCCGCCGAAGCTGTCCGATTTTGACCAGACCTTGCAGGACTACAAGGAGCAGGTGCAGGCCGAGATCGCACATGAGGCCGCCGCAGCCGGTATGACCGTGGAGGAATATGCGGCGGCTGGCTATGAAGCGCCGGAGCAGGACAGCTTTTCTATCTATCAGATCAAGAGTGGTGATGAAACGCGGGACTATCGGTTTGAACCCTTTGATCGCTTGCAGGCCACGGGCCGCTCTGTGGATAGGGCCAACTATGACCTCGTTTATACTGCGCCACTGGATAGCAAGACCACGTTGGAGGACATCTACCGCACATTCAATATTGACCATCCGGCAGATTTCAAGGGACATTCCCTTTCTGTGTCCGACGTGGTGGTGCTGCATCAGGGAGGCAAAGATACAGCCCATTACTGTGACAGCTTTGGTTTTCAGCAGGTGCCGGAGTTTTTAAGAGAAAATCCTCTGCGTACCGCCGAGTTGTCCACGGAGCAGAACGAAAACATGATTGACGGCATCATCAATAACACCCCGTCCATGGGCGAGTTGGAGGCCAAGGTAAAAGCCGGGGAAGAGATTTCCCTTACCGATCTTGCCGATGCTGCCAAGGCCGAGGCCAAGAAGCCCAAGGCCAAACAGTCCCGCAAGGCCCAGCAGAAAAAGCCCTCCATCCGGGCGCAGCTCAAAGCCGCCAAGGAGGAACAGCAGAAGAAACCGCCGCAGCGGGAAAAAGCACAGGAATTGGAGGTGTGACACCATGAACAGGTTTGAGAATGTGGATGTTCTGGCC
>ERZ827498.159-NODE-159-length-97893-cov-11.616662_pt1 | contig 97893 bp, 83 predicted proteins | sample MGYA00519865_ERZ827498 | MGnify/ENA primary metagenome ERZ827498 (study PRJEB31778, sample SAMEA3449328) | human gut metagenome | biome: human gut; feature: human-associated habitat; material: faeces | place: United Kingdom | collected 2010/2012 ...
TTTACCAGCACTAGTAGCTATTTGTCCATAACGTTGTGGTGTCATATCTACCATTTCACGTGCACTGACTTTAATAGATTCAATAAGATTAGATATTTCAGTAATATAACCAGAGATATTAGCATCGAGCATTTTAATAGATTGCGCTTTAGTGCTATTAATATCTTCTGCATCATCGTATGGAAATATACCTTCAGCAGCTATATTATATATAGCTTCTTCCGCATCTTCTCCAAATAAAGACTTAGCTGCAACAAGAATAAACATCTTATTTTTAGCTATCATCATTTCTCTATGATAAGAGAATATATTGATTAGTATTTGGAAAGGAGTAAGTATCTCTACAATGGAGAACTTTCCCATTTGAGGAAGAACTTCTTGAAGTCCACAATATTGCAATCTAGCATCATCGTCTATTTGGAAAGGAATAGGTTTAGCACCACCTGGGTATATACCGAAACGTTGTCCTCCAATACGATAACCTTCATATATCTGCGGTTTATATACAACAGATATTTCAATATGACCTAGTTCAGGATTAAATTCAAAGTCATCAGGAACAATCATTTCATCAACTAAACCTACTTCGTTAATATACTTTAGTATCTTAACTTGCGCATATCCTCTCCAATTAACATGCCATACTTCTAACAATTCTCCGTTCTTTAATCTTAAATCATAACCTTCTGACGGAAATATCTCACCAGTATCTTCTTTATAGTTCTTACACTTTTCAGGAAAATAATAAGTATAAGAATTAAGACTAAGAGTACGAGTAGCTCCAACAGTACTAGGATTATAATACTTAGTTATAAATTCTAGTTGTTCCTCTGTTAATTCATCAGAGAATTGGTCTATTACCTGATTGTAACTCATTAACATTCTACGAGCTACAATATCATATTTAGATACCATTTGTTCTCCATTAGGAACAGGATACATATCAGTAGTAGGAACATATTCTTTAATTAGTTTCTTACCACGAACAGTATGGAAACTATAAACTTCCCCCGTAGTGATATAGTTGAAATACTCAACCGGAATTATTGTCTCATTATTAAGAACATCATCAATAACTTCTAATAGTTGCTGTGCTTGTGAACTTATCTCATCTATATAATTATCAATAAAGTTCTTTTCAAACTCTTCTGCATCACCTGCAAGTTGTGCTGGGTCAACATCTTGTGTTGGTTGTCCTTGAGCTTCTAGTTGAGCGTTTTCAGCTTGTTGCTGTTGTACTCTCTTTTGAACTTCTTGTTGAAACGCTATCATAGCTCTCTTAACTATATCTTCTCGAATAGCTGCATCACGAGCCATAATAATTTCAGGATTATTAGCACCAACAATAAATTCATGCTGAGACTTAACATATTCTGATAAATAACGACGAACTACATCATTAATAATATCAAGATTTCTTAGAGTAGCAGGAAACCTCTTAAAGTTCTCCTTAGTAGCATTATAAGGATTAAGTGTCTTACGATAAAACTCGTCAGGCATTTCTCCATGAAGTATTTCAAGAAGTTGTTCAGTCTTAGTTCTATCATTACAAGCTAGTCCGGCAGCAATACAATAATCTATTGTTCTGCCTGCCCAATACTCATCCTTTTCAGAATTAGGGATACGCTGTTTAGGCATATCCCCAAGTCTAACATTTAGCTTTGCATCAATCATAATAATTCGCTTAGTTTAATAAGTATATTAATGTACCAATCAATAGCACCCGTAGCTATTACTATAATAAGCATTAACACGAATCCTATCATTCCGCCAAGCAATGTAGCTAAAATATCTAAGAAATCAAACTTACCTCCCGACATTTTATCTTTAAACTCCATACCAACGGCAAGACCTGCCACAAACATTATTCCTAGCAATCCACATGGAATTGCATAGAGGAAATGTTTTAACCTGTTACTTTCTGTTAACCAACTCATAATTAATAACGTTTACGATTCCAAAAATTTTCTTTTTCTGTTTGAACTCTTTGTCTATGTTCAAGTTGCTTTTTAGCAAACTTATCATTAGCAGCCCATTCAATACCTCTAACAATCATTTCTGATACACGGTCAAAGTTACCAGTATTAGACCATTTCTTTAACTCTAGTACCGACTGATAATCATATATAGTATGAAGAACAAGCATGTCACGTCCGTCTTCAAACTTCCCTATGGGGGAATACAACATTTCCTTCAACATACGCAGACCGTCAAGTTTCACTGTCTCACTACTAATATCATAACCAATAGTATTAACCTTCTTACTATTAATATTAGTGTCCCAAAGATGAACAGGATGATAACCTAGATACTTAACAGCTTTCCACTTCTTAAAATTACTTACTGTTTCACCACGATTGATTTCAACATTAGTTGTACCAAGACAATTATAAGTAACTGCAAAGTAATAACATATTCTGTCTGCCTTTTCTAGTTCATCAGGACGACCATAATACACAGCACATAGTCTAGGACGATAACCATTATATATACAGGGATTCATCCATACTTTAATACTATTATGAGAATGTTTGTTAGTAAGCTCTTTTTTATCTTTATCAATACCAACAGGGTCATAACTAATACTATATATTCCCGGAGGAGTACCTTTAGTCAACTGACCAGTTTTCTTATCTACATATTCAACTTTAATAGGATTAAACCACTTACGAATACAACCTTCGGGGTCTTCATTAGAATGACGAGGAACATTCTTAATATAATCAAAGAAGTCTTTTCTATATACACCACCAGTTGCAGCAATACGTTCATTAGGAATAAACTCAAAGTTTTCAGAATCATATTCCACAAACTTACCGTCTATATAGAAGTTATACCTATTAGACATCTTTAGCTCTTGTTCCCATTCATCTAGTATCTCACTACTAAATATATTCTCACTTACAGAACTAAATGATTCACTAGGCATATTAGCATATTGTCCACAATAACTAATAAACTTAGCAAATGATTTACTTTTAGCTTTTTCAATAGCACGTTCTTCTTCGGCTATCTGAAAACCTAAAACTATATCAGAATTACCGTCATCATCAAGAGATGTAAGAGTAGCAATCTGATTATCATCACCAATCTTATAACCTTCAAGTCCCCAACAATAAGGTTTAAAATAACCACATACTTCCGGTCTACTATCTTTATCCCATACATTTTCAAATGCCATAAAGTTTCTACCTCTAGGGTCATAGAAGTTCTGTTCAAATGTAACCCAACCAGCATTAGCTTTACCAGCAGTACCCCAAGCATTAAGAAAACCAGTAGTAACAGAACCTGTCTTTAGTGTAGGTTCAGTAACATCCATAAAATCATCAAAGTTTTCAAACTCTGACATTTCCTCACACTTAATTTCTCCGGCATCTTTACCGACAGCGGCAGAAGGATTATTCTTAGTAGACACAGATATACAAGCACTATTCCAACTATTATCATCAATAATGGCTGTACTAGGGTCTTTATAACCTAAGATAAAATCACTAGCATCAATCTTAGCTATACCTCTTACAAATGGTGTATTAGATTCATAGAAGATAATCTGTTTCTTCATAAAGTCTGATAAACCACCTGACTGAACTAAGAACTTGTTATCACTAGCTGCATGAATAACAGCACGATTAGGAGTAAGATTAATAAAGTTTGCAGAACCAATAGCTTCCATATAACTAAATCCACCACGACGAGTTTTATCATTTATAAGGAATAAACCATTATCTCGACAGAACTGTTTAATCAAGAAGTACCACCATTGACAATCTATGAATCGTGGAAATCCTCTTATCTTACGTCCAGTAACTTTACCTTCTTCAACACGAAGTGTTTTAGTATCTAGTTTAAGAATACGTCCATAATTGATAAAGTTATAATGTTCACCAGTAATATAAACCTCTTCTATCTCACCAGTTCTAGTATCCATAAGACATGGAGCTTTAAAACCTACAAGTCTACGAAGAGTTTCTTGTTTACGAAAGTTAGTATAAGGCATACTATCTACTGCAAACTTAGTATAAACCCCATCTTTCTCATAAGCAATAGCAGCAGGACGAAGAAGCTCTGTATTAACAAATCTCTTATTTTGGTCAATGTTCATTAAGAATCCTCCACTTTCTCCTATTAAGAAATGGTCAAATGGGTCTTTATATCCAAAGTCACTAGCATGTTTATACTTCTTTCCTTTATCTTCTTCCATGTAATACATGAAAAATGGATATTCAGACAATTGCATAATCTATATAATTATTTTAATAATACGACAACAAGAATAGCTAGCACACTTGTACTAGCTATAAATCCATTACGTTGTTTTTTATATCTCTTAGACTTTTTATACTCCTTATTAAGATTAGTAATAGCTTCATTACCTATTAACGTTATCCTTCTTATTTCTTCACATTGCTTAGATATAACAGAATCCTGCAAGTAGCTATCTTGAACTTTTAATTCATATAACTTCTTGTAGGATTCGTATTGGTTTTTGTACTCTTCTGAAAGTATTAACTTAGCATTGGCTATTCTTAATACTTCTTTATCTAAGCTCCGCTTCGCTCCGCTATCCCCCATAAAGGGGTGTGATTGCTGTAAACTATCTACCTTCGTCTCTAGTCTCTTGATTCTTAATTCTGACTGGTTTTGACACAAGATATATGAAGCGTTCGAGGATAGCAATACTATCAGTATCACTAATCGCTTTATTAAATTCTTTCTCATACTGATTAGTATTATTAAGAGCATTGAGAATAGAATCTATTACTAGTTGTAAACTATCTCTCTTTGTTTCTATTTCCTGATATATAGTATCAGGAACGATAAGTGGGACTTCTACACATTCCTTATTTGAAACAAAATGGGTGAATACTCTAATTCCAATAAATAGTATAATTACTACTAATAGTCCTATTCCAATGCTCTTTAGTTTCATATTATCAAATCTTTTTCTTCTAATAACGTATAACTGAATATATCTCCGTAAATAGGAATGGATAATTCAACTATATTCATAAGTTCTCTAAAATCAGTATCTCTTGCTAGAACTTGACAACCTGCCGACCAACCGTCAACAACAACACTAGCTTCACCTGCCTTATGAATATTAATACCAAACATACCTTCTTCAATAGAAGATTCATCACAGTCCATATAAAAATCCTTGTTAGCATCACGGAATACTTTAACAGGTTTATGTTGAACTAGAGCAGCATACTGTCCTTTATGATAACCTTTCTTAAAACAACCACGATATTGACCAGGAACTAGAATTGCACAACCTTTAAAATTAACAGGTTTTTCAAGACTTTTAAATCCTGGGTCAGTAGTACAAGGATAAATAGGAGTATATCTTCTACTATTACCTGTCCAATAATCAATTATAAAAGCATCGTTAAACTCATTATTATCACGTTCTTTAGCACGAACTCCAATAAGATTAAGATTATACTTTCCAGTAGAGAAATAAACATATCCTTTACTTTCCAATGTCTTTCGCCAATCAACTAGTCGACATTTATTTATTAACGCATCATTATATTTAAAACCACTCATAATTATTATACAAATAAATTCATTTGTTGTTTCTGACTTCCATTAACAGTTTGATAACGAATATTAAGCATAGTATCTATTTCAGGTTCTAACCTAGATATTTTATACCATTTAGCTGTTTCTGTCCTACTTTCATCAATATGAAAACCGTCTTTAAATCTTTGAGGTCTACCATATTGGTTAAGTATAAATGGAACTTCAATATGACAAAGAGCTAAACCTTTACATGGTAAACCAGTAATAAGATGAACCATTTTAGCATATAAGTTTAATTGTAAACTATATGTAGTTCCATTACAATTAGGAAGACCACCAAAAGGTGGAAGAAGAACATCTTCAGGTTTATGTACCCATTCATCTGTTTCTTGAACAGGTCTAACACTCTTATCTTTCTTATAATAACCTGCCTGAAATCTAAGACCAGTACGATTAGTTTTCCAATCTAGTATAACGAATCCGTCCTCTCTTATAGGCAATATATCAATAGTACCACTAACTAAATACTTCGGAAGAAAAGCTCCTATCTCTGAATAAATCTTATAATCTCTTTCAGTATAGAACTTAAATACTTTATATATTTCTGGGTATTTGTTTTCGGTATGGTCAATAAAAGCATCAACATCAAGAAGTTTAGTATGACTATCAACAACATCTAAATCAGCAACAGTAACCATTTGTTTACTCTCTTGCTTATTAAGATATTTAATAGCATTAAAGAACTTACTATTTTGACGAATACCTTCTTCAAAGCTATTATGATAAACATTACCCATATCACAAGCCTTGTCTCTTATCTTATCCCATTGATTCTTTATATCTTTAATAGAAGTATTTTCTTCTTTAGCTTTATATTTAGCCCAATAATTAGAATCGAACTTAGGAACATAAGAATGAATAATTGTAGTAGCACTAATATAAGAATTACCACAATTATCTGTATACTTATGAGTAGGTTCATCAAAGTATAACTTCGTTTGTTTATATTCAGATTTTACAGGTATCATTTTGTACTCTCGTATTTCCCCCGTAAAGGAGCGTTGACAATTGTATCACTTACTAATCCTAGCTCTCTCTTTTGAGCCTCTACTTGAGCTTCCAAATCACTAGCATCTTTTGCAGACATAGACATAGTAACAACCTTACCACCTCTAGCTTTCTTTTGCTCTATTTCAAGAGCAGCAGCTTGTTTAGCTTCACCTAAAGCTTTAATTTGATTAGGAATGATATTAATAATACCATTTAGTTTTGTCACTAAATCAATAACTGGTAAAGCATCTTCGGCTTGTAAACCAGAGTTTAACTTATTAGTAAGTTGCTCACTAATAATATTTGCTGCACGAGAACTATTATGAACAGCTCTAAGAATACTTTCAAGAGCTTCTCCTGCAACACCCATTTTATCTTCATGATATCTATCAATAAGACGAAGAATAAGAGCATCAGGATTCCAATCAGCAGGAAGACCATAATTAGTCTTTGCAGAAGCTAATGCTTCAGAACGACTATATCCCATTTGATTAGGTGGAGATTTAGGGTCGGCTACATAAAAGATAACTCCGGCTTCTTTAATATACCGAAGTTTATCCTCACTATTATCACGAAGATATAATTCTCTTACATCTTTATCCTGTATCTGATAAACGTTAGGAGCATAGGGATAACCTTGCTCATTAACACTAATCATACCACTTAAATCCAATGGGGAAATCTTCGCAATCATAACCTTCTCTATTTAATAGATTAATATAGTAATCAGAATCATTAACTGGTTTCATCTTACTAAAGAAATACATATATAGTTTATAACCACGTTCATCTCTACCAAATTGTCTAAGTTTTCGTCCAGCTAGAACTTTATTAAGTCTAATTGTACGAGATATTATAGTAGTTCTACTTTTAAATCTACGACGTTGAACAACCCTAGACAATATAAGACCTCTTCTAAACTCTTTGTATTCTTCAGGAGTAAGCTCTTGCCTTTTCTCTTTCATTAAAGCATGATGCTCCATTGCATCAAGTTTACCTTCATTCGGAAAGAATGAACCGATACGAGGAATTGTAACTCTCCCCATAATCTTAATTCTATTGACTACTTGACTTTCAATATCATCAACAATATCATTAATAATAAGAGCATCTTGGGGAGTGACACCTAATAGAGCAATAATATCAGCTCTATCAAGCATCAATTCTCTCTTCTCTTTTAAATCAATAGACGGCATCTATTATATTTGTAATAAGTTTGTAGCAACAATAAACTTTTGAGGTTTACCATTAGGAATAAGACCTTCAATAGTATTCTGTCCTTGAATATCAGAAAGACGAACAATCTTATAACCAACACAAACTACTGTTTCAGCAATAGTAGTAATCAATTTACCATTGTCACCTTTCTTTTCAATAGTCGCAGGACTTACCTCATTACCAAGTAAACTAATAACAGAACCAGTACTAACCTTACGGAATATCTCACCACGAGCAATACTTATATTTAAGTCTTGGTCACTACGAATAAATTCAGCAAGATTATAAGGAGTAAGTTCATTGCTACGAGGATTACAATCTATACCCATAAATACGTCAGAAGGAGCGACATATAAGAAACGATTAAGCAAAGCTCTATCGCCTTCTTTAACATCATCACTATAATTAGCTTTAACTAATATGAACTTAGTATTACCAGTACCTTTTAAGTCAGGATTAATAATTTCACGAAGTTTAGCAGTCTGAATAATAGCAACAATACCAAAATGCTTGAAAGGAGTAATATTCTTAACTCTTTCAGAAACATATTGGAAATCAATTTCTGCCATGTGTTGAGGAACTAGGAAAGTCTCTCCTTTAGTTTTGTTCTCTAAGTGTAGCATAATTACTTTAATTAGATTATTAATATTATTAATTAAGTTGACTAACATTACTAACTGTAATATAACCGTCAGTCATTAATAGCACAAGTATACGAATAATATCTATATCATCAATATCTAACTAGTTAAAAAACCTTTAGAATTGTATTCTCTGTATAATTCACATCCATTCACACTAGTTCACATTAGTATACACTCTAATACAAGTCCACTACTTAACTAAAATATCGACTAAATCTTACCATTCTATTTTTACAATCCTAATGCTAAATCTTCGGACTCTTCGATAGAAGAGGAGAAAGGTAATACACAATAAGACACAATAGACAACTAATACTATATAATATAAGTAAGACCAATTAAGGACTTAAAGGAATTAATTAGACTAATAGGACTAACTAATAAGATAATTCTTCTATAAGAAGAGTTAGACTACTAACAACAATAGATATACAGAAGGGAATTAGAAATACTATTAGAACTAACTAATGTATATAGACTTAGAAATAGGACTGGAACTACTGTTAGAAATAGAATTAGGAATAGGACTAATAATGAACTTAGAAATAGGATTAGGACTATTAGAAGAAATAAACTTAGAGGTACTACTATTAGTGCTGCCCCACAAAATAATATTTTTCATGAGTATATTTTTATCGAGACGAAGCTCCTACCCTGATAGCCCCCTGCTCTCAAACCAATTCCAATACCCCCGTCAAGACCAAATGACTTTAAACATATTGCTATAATGTTTAATTTAATACTAATGTTTATGATATTCTTGATATTGTTATTGGTTGCAGTTGTTATGACTACTGCAACTTATCGTTCTGTTGTTAATAAACAGAGACGTGATTGGAGAGAACATGGTCGTGCAGGCGAGACTTATGAACAATTTTGTTCACGTTATTATACTAGATACGTATGAGTACTCGTGATAAGATTAAAGTGGTACACTTGGCATTAAGTATGCTAGGTGTGCCAGTATTCATACATCTAAGTTACATTAAATTGTATGATAATCATGTGAATAGTTTCTTAATACTATTGGTCGTACTAGTATTGATACCAGACATAAATAATATAGTAAAAGAACTATTGAACTAGTCAAACCAAATGACTATAAACATATTGCAGTTACTATCAAACCAAATGACTATAAACATATTGCCATTGTGTGTGTGGTTAGGATGCACATTGGTTGAACAGTTGCTAACCGATTTATAACATTTAATTTATTTGTATTATGGGAACAAGAGTTAATGATGCAGCTAGAAAAGCTGCTGAAGAAGCTGCTAAGAAAGCTGCCGAAGAAGCTAAAGCTAACGCTAGTAATGATGCTAGTAACGATGCTAGTAATGATGCACGTATCGTTGATTTGTCCGAGTATCACGGAAAAGACGCAGACGATATTACTCGTCTGTTGCTTGACCGTCCTGATTTCGAGAATCACGATAGCTTGATGATTACTAATATCATTGATAATAGCAGTCGTTATGCAGGTGCTCTTACCATTGTTGTTAACCGTAACCTTCCACAGTTTGTGAAAGATGCTGCAAGTGGTGATTATGTCGAGTCTGTAACTCGTAATATCTTTACCACTCGTATTCAGCTATCTGCAATACTGAAAGGTCAAGGCGAACCAATGCTTGCCAATGCTGTTATGACTGCACCGTTATCAGTGCTGCACGTTATCTTCAAGAAGGCACGTATTAGCGTGCTTGGACACGTGCTTGGAGCAGGTGAGATATTTGTAAATCCGTATGCCAGTAAAATGGCTAAGGAGGAACGTGTTAATGAACACGACCGTTACGAGTATTTCCCATACGAACTAAGTATGCGTAGTTTGTCCCTTGCGGACGAAATGCTCGTAGCCGACATGTTGGCTAAATACCAGCCTGATGCAGAGAGTGCTGCTTAACCAGTTACGTAGGAGAGAGAAATCTCTCCTACTAAACTAAGAATACACCATTCGGCACGTGTTCGACAATACTACCGACTTATGCTCGCCGTCCGGCAAAGCCTTCGGGCACAGCCGTCAGGCAAAGCCACTAAGGATTGGAAACGACACTAGTCACCTGATAAGCGAAATGCTACAACTGATAAGCGAATCCAACCAACTGATAAGCTATTTGTCCGAATACAGTCTCATGTAATCCGATACGAACTTGTTTCTATCTCCCATGAACATCATATTATGGTTTATGATATAGACATTGTTCTTATCATTAATAGCTTTAGCTATAAAGTTAGCATCGATTAGTTGACGGATACCGTCACTTATTCTCTGTTGACTAACAGACAATTCACCAGCAATCTTAGTTTGGTTAAGTACTATCCAGTTACAACCGAAACCTATATTCCTATATATGTAATTCAACATGGATAAACCATGGGTCTTTAAATATCTTAGGTTAGACATTCCATCGAAGTACAACTGCATAAAGTTACCTGTATATCTAACTTTATCATCTTCGATTACAACAATTGTCTTACCTGTCTTATTAGCCCATTGTTTAAGCTCGTCAAGACTGTCGTCAGAACAATCTTTAGGATTAATATTAAAAGGAAATACAGTAGGTTTGATAAGATTGTCCACTGGTTGGACTTTAGCATTAGCTTTAGCATTTGTTTCTACTTTCATAATTGTTAATTTATAGTTAAAAACTCATTTTCGGCTTCTAAATTACACAGATTTGCGTGTAAAAACAAGCATTACACCTAGTATTTTACACAGATTTGCGTGTAATTTGAAATTCGTAACTGACTGATAATGACCGATTTAACATAAAATTAACACGCTATAACAAGATAGGGAATCTTGTAAAAAATAGATTTTTATTTTGTATATGCAAATATAATACTATTTTTTTTATTAGCTCACCTATTCGATGACTATTGTCGTAGACAATAGGAAGAAGCTCATACAATAACAACAGTAGTATCAACAATAGTATTATCAACATCAGTAGTATGAATAGTATGAATAGTATTATCAACATCAATAGGAAGAAGACTATTACTAATATCAATAGCATCAATAGTAGTATGAATAGTAAGATATAGAGATGATAGCGAAACTACATTCCCTTAACTCAATATAACTCCTCACACTTACTAAATTAAACCTCTTAATGTTTACTTTTGAACCTATTCAAAATCCATATAGAGTATAAATCAAATTTATTCGATTGTACTATTATCGCTATGTTTCCGATACTATATTTCCGATACTCTATCGTCATTGTTACTATCGTCATTGTTATTATATTATATTATTATACTATCACATGTTATTACTATTACTATTAGGTTTTAATCTAATCTCACTATTGCCAATCTCACTATATACTATTAGTATTATATCTTGGTTGTATTGTATGAGGTCTAGTTCCTATTCTTACAGAATAGTTCACTAGTATATTAATACTATATATAACATCTGATAACGAGAATACCAATAGATTGAATATAAGGCTATATAATAGACTGGATAGTATTATTACCAATAGATTGGATAATAGAATAAGTATAGTAATATGTATAAATATGTATAGATATGTATTACTATTAATATCTAGATTACTATTTGGTTTGTTACTTAGCTGGTCTAGTCCCGCTCGCAAAGCTCGCTTTTCTCCCCCATAAAGGAGCGTGATTGCTGTTACATCTTCACCTTTTATTTACCATTTAACTTATATCATTATGAATACCGATATTTATTTCTTTATAATAACTGTATTACTATTTGTTATTACTACTCTCTTACTGAATAACTATCTCATTGATAAGAAGTCTAATATTTTGTCTATGACAATATTTATTATAGCTGTTATGGCTATCGTTATTATCTGTGTTGCAATATTTAATCTTTCTAGTATATGACTACTTATCAATTCCATATATTTCTATCTTTAATTGGAATAGTTATATGTCTGTTGTATTTGATGTTTAATTACCTTTCTTATAAGAAGGTTTTTATCGTCCGTTCTTTAGTTCAAACTATAATAACTTATATAATAGTTATTAGCTTTATTCGTTTACTATATCGTACTATATTATTATGATATAGATTCATTACTTTTAAAATTAAATTCTTAATAATTAATACATGTATTTATGAAAGCTGTTGTAAATGATAAAAATCATCTAACTTTTGTATCTCATCTTAATGGAGTTACTATTGTTGAATCTAGTGGTTTTATTATCGATTTAGATTATCAATGTCTTACTTCTATTTGTGAGATTTCTGATATTGGTAATAATTATAGTATTGCTGAATCTAATAGAATCTCTGAATTAGAGAAAACTATTTCTGAATTAGAAGCCGATGTTGCTAATAAGTCTACTCAAATTAGTAAACTGTCTAGTGAATTAAATCTTCGTGCTAGAGTTATTAGTGAGAAGAACGAAGAGATTGAACAACTTAAATCTGATATTATTAAGTTCCAAGCTGATATTGCTAATTTTCAGGCTTGTGCTGCTAATGTTTCTGATATTGAATATGAACTGAATAAATGTCGTGAAACAAATAATGCACTTACAGAAAAGTTAGAAAGTAAAACTTCTGATTTAGCTGAAAGAACTTATTGGTTCAGATATTATAGACGAGCATTTCGTGCTGTTAAGGAGTATCTTAAGCCTAATGAAAAATATGGTTTAGATTCAAGCGGTTATAATATTGTTAATAGTATTGATAGTAAATTTATAATATCATTTAAAGATACAAGTATTGCTAGTAAAGCATTTAATGAGTTAAGATATTCTATTTCTCCAAGAACTGTATTACTCAAGTATGAAAATGATATTGTTGAATATAATGTCGATGCTATGAATATCTATTTTATTGAAGCTAATACTCCTACGGTTATTCGTAAGTTTAATGATGAAAACTTTAGTATTACTTGTTGCGATGTTTATACTGCCGAGATTACTAATGCTCTTCTTAATTGTGGTTTTCCTGCTAGTGATATTGTTTCTACTTATAAATCATATATAGCATTTAGTAATATCAATTAATAAAATTATCTGTATTGTTTGGTATTTCAATTATTTATTTCTATACTTGCATCCGTATTAAACGATTATGATTATGTACGAAGAACAAGGCATAGAATTTCCTATTTGTGGTTTGATAGACGATATAGACTATCTTGACTGTGAAATGGCTAATAATTGGAATACTGGCAATACTCTAAGTGAGAATAATATAGACCTTGACTTAGATATAACTCATATTGAAAATTAATTAAATAATAGTTATGGAAGAAAATAATAAAGTTGATGTTCTTAGTAAGAAACGTCCTACTGTCAATGAGTTAAAGACAGAAGTTATTCGTTTACGCAAAGATTTGGATAAATCTAATGCTGGTCTTAATCATTACAAATATACTTATGAGAAAGTTTCTAGCGAACAAAAGAATCTTATTGATAAGTGTTCTAAACTTGTTACTAGTAATAACTTTTTAGAAGCTAATAACAAGACTCTTAAAAATAGCATTGCATCTCTTGAAATTAATTTAGCTAAAGCTAAGAAGGATTGTGAAGAACTTAAAGCTAAGAATCAGTATAATTCTTCTGCATTTGTTATTGCAGCTATTATTGCTCTTGGTGCTGTTATTACAATGATTTTACGTTTAGTATAATTCCGATATATACTTAATTTAATTCATATCTGACAAAAGGGTTAAATAATGTCGGTTCACTCTATTAAGATTATTCAGGTCGTGAGACTAGAGTAATATTAGTAGAGTTTTTTATTGTATAATTTAAAACTTACTATAATGAAAGAGATTATTAAAGCAATTATTGCTGCTAGTATGGGTTCTGATATTATTGATAAAGCTAAGAAAGAATTTCATAAACGCTTTATTAATGGAGAACTTAATAAAGAACTTATTAAAGATATTGAATCTATTAATGTGAAATCATTAAATCAACTTCTTGAAGATATTCTTGACGGTGAATATTCTATTGAAGATAAGGTTAAAGCTGTTGAACAATGGGATAGCATTATACTTCCTTATATCAAATATATTAGTGATATGAGAGATAGTGCTAAAGAATCTTATGATAAACTTCTTGCTAAATATGAAGCTAGTAAAGCTCCGATTTATTCTGTATTCTATTGTTCTGAAAATCATCTTGTATTCTTAGACAAGAATGATAAGCTAAGAAAGTCTTTTAATGGTAATGCTAAAACTCTTTACTCTGGTAATAGTAAAGATGAAGCTCGTAGAATATGTGAATCATTTCTTAAGGATTGTCCTGATTTTTATTGTGTAGATTATACAAAGATATACAATAAGTAATTTGCCAATTTTGTTTGTCTGTTTTAGTTAAACTAAAATTAAATTTTGTCGTATTGTAGTTTTATATCTGTTGTTTGTGAAGATAGTAGATATAGGTTTTATGGAATTCTAATAGTACTGTTCGTGAGAATCGTGCTATTTCTTATGATAGCTCTGATGATGACTAATCTAAGTTGAAACATTAACCAAATGGTTGAAGTAAGGGAAATCCTCTTCATAAAATGTCAGCTATAAATACATAGTATTGTGTTTAACATACAAGTTGCATTTACTGTCGTGAGACAGAAAAACTTTATTTGTCTTTTAATTTTTACCCCTAATTAAATTACTGTCGTGAGATAGAATTAGGTGTCAATAGTTTAATGGTAGGAGAGGAAGCGTCCTCTCCTTTTTAATTGATTATTAACTAAAAACTAATATACCGACATGGATAAGAAAGAATTTACTAAATTGTTTAAAGAGTTACAGAAGATACAACTTAGTCTATTGTATAGTACTAAACTCTCTAGTGACCTTTATACTAATTGCAATCTTAATAATACTTCTTATATTAGTATGTATCTATTTGTTCTTGATATTAATAGAAATATTGATGAAACACATAGTTACAATCTTTATAGCAATGATAGTATTGATAAGAATAGAGCTGTTGTAAATGAAATTAAGCAAAAGGTTAAACAATTCACAACTCCTTTAAGGGGGAATAAAGCGAAGCGAAGCGGAGCGTCAGATACTCCAATTAAGTAATAACTAAATACTAAACGTAAATGATTAAGAAGAAAATTAAATTTGGAAAAAGTGAGAAAAGTTACAAATTAGTAGCTTTTACTCTTAATGTACTTGAAAGTATTAGTGTTAAACTTGTTAGAATGGAAGAAAGGAGACGTATTCCTAGTTATGCCGAAATTAAACGAGTTTAAACAAGATAATGGTAAGCTCATTGTCACGACTGGTAAATGTCTAGTCTGTGGTGATGAGCTTCTTGTGTTTGGTACAGATGATATTTATATCTGTCCTAAGTGTAAAGAAATATTAGATGCTGATAATTGTCTAGTTCTTGAAACAATGTTTGTTGAAGATGATAGAATAGTTACTGCAAGAAATTGTATTGTTCCTAAAGAACAAATGCATACTAATGTTCCTATTATTTGTATGCCTTCTGATGAGTTTAATAAGTTATACGAAATATATAAAACTAAAGCTAATTAATATGATTGTAGATTTAAAACAATGTGTTAATCCTGATAGTACTTTTGATGTATATTTTGAAGGACTTAAAGCTGTTATTTCTCATGATTTATGTGTTAATACTTATTATTGTATTATCGTAGATGTTCATAGTGATAGATGTTGTGAAATTACTCCATTACCTAGAATTATGAATACTGATAAATATAAGATATTCCCCCGTAAAGGAATGTGTTGCGTACAGTATAGTGTTAACCAAATAGTCAAACCTTAATATTATGGGATTAAGTTTCAAACTATCAGCGGTAAATGAGGAACAGAAAATTCCTCGTGAGAAAGTAATAATGCAGATTGTTACTGGAACTATCGTTCTACATGATAACATGTATAAGTTTAAACCTAAAGATAGTGATGAATTTATTACGTTATCTGAACGTTCGTACTCATGTAAAGGTTTTAAGACAATATATACTCGTGCATTAGATAATTATGGTAGACCTACTAAAATTGTTAGATGTACTGATGCTTATTGTGTTATGCCTAGCTGTTATATTCCATTTAAGATAGGATTACCTGTTAAGGGTTATATACTTAAATGTCGTGATAATATTGATAGATTCTTACTAAAATGCAATGAATTTTGAAAAGTTTGATGATGCTAAGAAAGACGATAAAGTCTTAAATAGTTTTACTCGTGACCAAAAGATTGCTTATGAAAACCTAGTAGCTTTTATTGAGAAAGGTTATGTTGCAGGTGATTATAAACGTGCTCTTATTGGCTCGGCAGGTACAGGAAAAACATATATGATACGTGAAGTAATTAGACGATGCGGATTATCTAAATCCGTTATTGGTCTTGCAGCTCCTACACATAAAGCTGCTCGTGTACTTCGTGCATCTACTGGATATTCTACGTCTACTGTGGCTAGTGATTTAGGTTTAAGACTTAATACTGATGTTACTGATTTTGATATTAATAATCCTCCTTTTGACCCATTAGCTGAAAAGAAGATTAAGCAATATAAGTTATATATTGTTGATGAAGCGTCTATGATTGGTATTAATCTTAAAACTCTTATAGAAAGAGAATGTGAACAGTTTGGTTGTATGCTTATTTATATGGGTAAATAGTTATTGCCCAGTTTAAACTCTTCTAATTGCTGGAAACTCGTGAAGGTAATAGTACTACAACATAAGTTGAAAAACTAAGTGTGAATGTTAGAAAAACTATTATTATATGACAATCAGCAGCGAAGTCTCTAAATTATGTTCATTTACATAATAAGAGAAACGTTCATCGACTATCCCGTAAGGGAGTACAATTCTATGGAATTGGAAACGGAGAGAGTTGTATATTTGCAATTTACTCCTTATATTTACATAAATTTTTAAAATGTAAATATTATGAGCAAAAAAGAAACTCCAAAAATGTATGGTTTAGAACATAAGTTAAATTCTAAGTGTGTTTATATTCATTTTATTAAATCTATTAATATTCCTATTTATATAGGAGAAGGAAATGTACAAAGAGCTTTTGATTTTACTAATAGAAATAATAAATGGAAAGAACTAGTTAGCAATCTTAATGATGTTCATGTTGAAATAGTTGCTATTGATATTAATAAAGAAGAATGTGTAGAAATAGAAAAGCAGCTAATAAAACTATATAAAGAAAGAGGATTTGAACTTGTTAATTGTAATAATGGAGGTAGTTGTATAGGAACTTTTGGAGAAGATAATTATTTTTATAATAAACATTTGTTTGGTAAAGACAATGGTAATTATGGAAATAAATATTCTAAAAATCCTTTATCCATTGAAGTTATTCAGTTAGATATATTTGGAAATATTATTAAGAAGTGGAGTTCTGCACAAGAAGCAGAAGAAATAGGTGGATATATTGCTAGTTGTATTAATAGTTGTTGTAATGGTAAACGTCAACTACACAATAATTATCAATGGATATTTGCTTATAATTATAATCCTAATAAATCTTATGAATATATTCCTAAAGGAACTTCTATGAGAATTTATTTAGCTATTGGTATAAGAGATAATAAATCTTATATTCATGGTATATATAATTCTAGTAATGAACTTACTAATGAAGGATTTAATCCTAAACTAGTTCAACAAGTTGTTACTGGTTATAAAAAGTCTCATAAAGGTTTTGCTTTTGTTGATTTCTTTAGATTAACTAAAGACCAACAAGAAAAATATAAAGAACAAGTTATTGCAAAATTATATAGCTAAGATATAGTCAGACTATTATAGAAATATAGTAGGTTATGGATAACTATCAACTTCAACCAGTTAAAGAATCTCGTTCACGTTGTTTTGATAATGTTAAGTTTTATACTCTTAGACAGATTGTTAGACAAGAAGAAGATAATCCTGTTAGTGAGTTATTAAAGATACTAAGAAAAGATATTGATAATAGGAGTTGGAAATTCCTAGAATATATCAATAAAAACAGATATGCTTTCGATTCAACTCAAACTAAAGGATATTATACTTGTGGTGCATACGAGTTTCAATCTCTTGTAATAGACGGATTTTATAATGAAGAGTTTACTAGAGATGTTGATACTTGTCGATTAATAACTTATACTAATAAATCTGTATCTGAATGGAATAAATTTATTCGTAACAATATCATCGAAGGTAGTGATAAAGCAATTCTAACTCGTAATGATTTAGTAATGTCTTATAATACTTTTGTTGATGAGTTTAAAGATACTATTATTGTAAATTCTGAAGATTATATAATACATGATATTAAGAATTTTACTAATAAAGATGAAATCTTTGGATTCAATGTTACGTTCATTCAAGTTAATGGTGGTAATAGAACTAAACCTTTATTTGTAGTAGACCATTCTAATTTAAATAATGTTATGCTTTATTATAAGTTAGGTGAAACTTATATTCAAAATGCAATTAATGCAGAGAAATATAATAGAAGTAAGCGTTGGAAGGAATACTATGACTTTAGAGAGAGGAACTTGTTACTAGTTAACTTATTAGATAGGTCTACTGGTAAGATTAAGTTTAGTCGTGACTTAGATTATGGATTTGCTCTTACAGCTAATAAAGCTCAAGGAAGTACTTATTTTGATGTATATGTAGATATAAATGATATTGTATTTGATATGCGTACTGGTAATCCGTGGGGAAATATAGATGAAACTCTTCGTAGATTATATACTGCTTGTAGTAGATGCAAAAATCGTTTATATTTGTGTTACGGTAAATAAAAAGTATAAGTATATGAGTTCTATGTGTTATGATGTCGAAGTAACTAGAAATTACTTCTCGGTAGTATTTGTTGATTTACGTAGTTATCTTAAAACATTTTCTGATTGTGTTGATAATGAGGGAAAAGCTATTCCTATTATTGATAAACTTAGTGTTACAGAGATAAAGAAACGTTTAGAAACAATACCTAAGAAACGTTTTGTTTTATATGAAGATGATGATAGTGATTTATTTAATCTATTATATTGGTTAATACAGAAGGCAGATTACTTCGGTTATAATAATCGTAAGTACGACCGCTTAATGTTAAGTGCATTATTAATGTATTATAATCAATTTGATAAACCTAGTAAACTTATTACATTTCTATATGAAACATCACAGAGAGTTATTCGTAATTCTAATAATGATACTCTTTGGACTGATAACTTCACTTCTCTTATACTGCGTAATAACGTGGCATTTCGAGACTTGGATTTATTCCAAATATTTAGGCTAGACCATTTTCATAAAAGTCTCAAACAGACTTCTATTAATATTAAATGGTATAATCTGAAAGAGTATACTATGCCACCTATTGGTGACTTAGATAGACATTATTACCATGAGCGACTTCCCGAAGCTAAAAGCATGACAGATAGAGAACTTAATATCCATTATCGTAATGTGTTTGAAAGATTTATACCTAAAGAATATCTTCAAGAAATGGCTGATTATAATGACAATGATGTTTATATTGTTGCCGAACTAATTAGAATGAATCAAGAAGAAGTTCTTCTAAGGTATCGTATTAGTGAAGAATATAAGGTAGATGTATTCTCTGCAAGTAGAAGTACGATAGCTGATAAAGTTATTGTTAAGCTATATAGTAAGTTTACTGGTCTGCATCCTAAAGCCTTCATTGATACTAAGACAATACGTAGGAAAATCGTAGTTTCCGAAATTTTGTCAGATAAAATCGCATTTTCCACGCCTGAATTGAACGATATTTTGTCAGACATACGTTCGCTAACCCTACGTGGGGAAAAGAGCGAATTTGACAGGGAATTTACCTTCATGGGCACGTCATACACTATCGCAACAGGAGGTTTACACTCAAACGAGATTCCGAACATTTATCGTAGTTCTGCTGATTATTCAGGTGCTACTGATATTACTATTGGTAATCCTTATGATAGTAATGGCAATATTGGAGTTAGTACTTCTGATATATATATTTGTGATTTTGATATTAATTCAATGTATCCTAATATTATTAGAAGTCTTAAAGTATGTCAGAAACATCTACTTCCTAAGGCATGGTTTCGTATAGCTGATACTATTGTCGATGAACGACTAGAACATAAACATTTATCCAAAGATAAATCTCTTGATAGTAAAGAGAGAGATAAACATGCTACTGCTGCTGCTTGTCTAAAGATTGTAGCAAATGCTGGTATATTTGGTAAAATGGGTAGTGAACAATCTTTCTTGTGTGATAAGAAAGCAATGTATCAAGTTACTATTAATGGGCAATTATTTCTACTAATGTTAATAGAGAAACTTGAACTTGCAGGCATTCATATAATAAGTGCTAATACTGACGGTATTGTTTCTATAATACCAAAAAATAAGTTTGAATTATATTGTAATATTTGTCACGAATGGGAGAAAGTAGTTGGATTGACAGGTGAATTTACTCCATATACTAAGTATGTTACAGAAGGAGTAAATAGTTATCTTACTGTAAAACCTAATAATGGTAGAAAATTCAAAGGTAGAATGAATCCTAAGATGTTCTTAGAGGATTTATCTAAAGGATATAATTCTCCTATTGTAGCTAAATGTGTTACTGAATACTTTATTAACGGTACTCCTGTTATGGAAACTCTTCGTAATGCTAAATCTATTCTTGATTTCTGTCGTACTCAAAATGTTAATCATAAGTATAGACTAGAGTTTACTCACGTTGTAGACGGAAAGATAAGAACAGATGTGGTGCAGAGGAATACAAGGTTTTACATCTCCTCTACGGGGGGAACCCTCATGAAGGTTGAGAGTATAGGCTGGAACGATAATGGTGAAGAACAAGTTAAAAAGAGTTCTTTATGTGCAGGTCAACGTGTTTCTATATGTAATACTGTTGATGATACTGATATATCTGAACTAAATGTTAATTACTTATATTATTATAATGAAGCTATGGCTATTATTGAACCAATAGAGCAAAGTCGTAATAATAAAGGTAAAGGTAAACGTTTAGTTAAGAAATACTATGGAATGAGAAATACTTTGTTTGATTGATAAAATGGATATAGAAAAGATATGTATAGCTAATCTTGGAAAAGAGATTATGTATGGTAGACTTAAAGGAATGATAGTAGGTTATGATACTATATTAAAATATTTAATCATTTCTTTTACTAATAACTATGGTTGGAACTTTTTAATAGATAATAGTGTTATTCTATTAAATAGTCCTCTTAATCATAGTTATGTTCTTATTAATCCTGAATATTATAAAGGACAACTTGTCTTATGAATGATGTAACTGATATTTATAATGAAGCTGCTAATAAATGGTCTGATAACAAAGGTGTGGGTAGTGTTATTCTATCCGAACCACTAAGTGTAATGAACTTTGTTACAATGGTGTTAGATAAAATGGTAGCTAAAACTCCTGATTTAACGTCTCTTATTATAACAGAGACAATGGAAGATAGAGCTAACATTACTTATTATCTTGACAACACTTCTGAACTAAAGGACATTCATAAACAATTAATTACTGATAAGAAATGTCTTATACTTACTCGTGAATATGTAGAGCGTTCTCCATATAAACCTAGTCCTAGTAGTCATAAAGATGTTCTTATTACTATTAATGTTAAGAAGTTCCGAAAGATTGCAGAGAAGTATAATGGTAATTACTTTAAGTTTAAACTACTTGCTACTAATGCTATTGATAGTGTTGCTGATAATGCTGTACTTATGTATAAGTATGCACCTAAAGTATATGAAATTAATTATGCTCACTTAATCAATCGTTCTATTCATTCCCCCATAAAGGAGTACCAAAAAGGTGTTGTCCTAACTGATGCTGATAGAATCTATTACGATAGATGTAGCCAATATATTAATGAAAGTGTTACTATATTTGGTAGTTTCGATAAGTTAGAAGAATGTCGTACTGGTAATCCTAGACTAAATATTGCAGCTGAAACTTGTAGATTGCAAGTAGCGGAAAGTAATGGTTGGTCAGCTAAAATGGATATGACTGATGCTATGTGTCGTAAGATAGATGAACTATATAATCCTAGTTCTTTAATTGAGAGAGTTAATCAAACTTATAACATTATCAGAGAAAGAACTAAGATAGTAACTGATAATATTGTTAAGTTAGATGCTATACTTGATATAGTTAAGGAAAATATAGGCAAGAGAATACTAATTATTTCAAAGAATGGAGTATTTGCCAGTAAAGTAACAGAATATCTAAATGCTAATATAAAGTATGAGGGTAAATCTATTATGACTAATGGTGAGATATTCCAAACTGGAATAAGTATATTACAGTATGATTATTGCGGAAACTATCATAACGATATGGAAGGAATACAGGCTTATGACAAAAACGGAAAACCTAAAGTATATAAATCAGGAGCTAAAGTCGGACAGCCTGTAATCATAAAAGCTCAAGCCCAAAGAACGCGAAATTTGGAACTGTTTAATGACGACTATATGAAAGTATTGTCGGCAAATAATTCTATTGATACGAGCTTTAAAGGAGTTGTAGACGTTGTAATTTTCACGTCACCTCTTTGTAGCTCCATACGAGACTTAAAATATCGAATACCTAATCTATCTTTTAGTTCTGTACCTAACATTATATATAAGATATATTGTCGAGGTACGAACGAAGAGAAGAAGTTAATAGAGACGAAAGGAGGAAAAGACTATGAAATAGTTAAAGATAGTGAAATTGATTTCATAATAGGAGAATAATCGATGCTAGTCTTTGGAGTTAACAGAGAAATTAGTATCTTTGTAGAGTAATCAATAAGCGACCTTTGAAATAATGGAAGAAGTAAAGACAGAGAATGAGAGAACTCTAGCTAAGACAGAACCAAAAGCAAAACCGAATAATAATAGTATGGTTATGGCTTCTGCTCTTAATACCCTAGACATTTACAATCCCGATGATAGGAGTAAGTTAGAGTTGTATCTGAAATCAGTAATGTCTAGTGATAAGTGCGGTATTAAGACTATTCAAGACGGTCTTGCAATATATAGCCGTGCTAAAGAGTTAGGTTTACCGTTTACTAGTTGTATTGAACATCTAGGAGTTATTAATGGTAAAACTACATTAGACGTTCACTTAATCAAAGCATTATTATTGAAGGCAGCTATAACATGGGAGTGCACAAAAGATTATATAGCTCTGTATGAATATACAGACGGTAATAATGTTTATATAGATAGTAAGATACCTGACTATTGTAGGCGATTCAAAAGCAAGAGAGAAGCTGATGAATTTAATGCTAGTGCTGATAATGACGAAATTGGTATTTATCCAGTTAGAAATTATCAAGATTATAACGGTACAATCTACAAGGAATATCAGTTGAATAATAAGTTTGGTGTTGCAGCTAATCAACAACAAGCTAAAGATATTGCAGCGAAAGGATTAGTTCCAATATTCCGAATACCTAATGTTCCTTGTGATTATATTACTGAATATAAACTTACTCGTATAGTAGATAATAGAGTTATTACTAGTATTGGTCATTTTAGTTATAGCGACGCTGTAACTGCTGGACTTGCTAGTAAAGATACTTATACTAAGTATATGAGAACACTTATCGGTCATAGAGCTTTTACGCTTGCAGCTCGTGATATAGCGGCTGATGTCATACTTGGTTGTATGGAAACAACAGAAGCTAAGATAGTGAACAATATGAGTATTGATGATGCTGATATTGTAGAGATTTGATAGTAATAGAAGTCTAACTATTACTAATCAATAGATACGAAATAAGACAAAACTTTACGCTAACAATGAGCTATATGCTCACTTTTAATAATTAATTATTAATCATTTAAAATTTTACAATTATGGGACTTCAATTTGGATTTTCCGCAGTACAGAGTGGTAAGAGAGTAATGCAATCTAGTAACGAACCTACATTGACAGCTAACAGCACTAAAGCTAAGTTTAGTCTTACAGGTGCAGTTACTCGTATCATGGGTCTTGTTCCTGGCGATACAGTTCAGTTTATTAGTAATGTTGCTGATATTGATGCAGCTATTGCTGAACGTGATGCTGAAGTTGTTGCATGGTGCGAAGCTAACAATGTTGAATTTGGTACAGAAGCTGCTCGTGCTGCACTCATCCAAACCTTTAGCGAATATGGTATCTGTAAAGGTGTACCTTTGTTCGAGAAAGACGGTAAAGTTAAACTTGTTGGTGTTCGTATGACAGCTGAACAAAAAGCTGCTGCTTTTGAACTGAACAAAGAGAAGATTGCAGAGGAACTTGGCAAGTCAGTAGAAGAAATCACTATTGATGATTATTCTCCTGTTACTCGTGCTTACTCTGGTGCACGTACTTCTACTTCTTCCAATCTTAATGGTGTTGGTTTGCCGTTAACTTTCTCTGATTCCAGTATGTGGAATGAATTGAAAGAGAATCTCGGTGAAGATGCAGAGAAAATCAACCGTGTATTCGAGGTTAAACTTAACGAACCTTTCTCTGTTGCTGTTGAAACTGGTAGAGTTATCGGTGACGAAAAAGAAACTGTTGAAGTTAGTGCTTACAAGATTGTCTTCCAGTCTGATGAAGAACCTTCTGTTCGTCAGTCAGCTAAATAAGACTTCTTCCAGTAATAGCTAGATTATAAAGAGCTAAATTCTTAATTGAATTTAGCTCTTTTTTATTGGCTATAATTTTGAAATTTATTATATTTGGAAACTTTGCAATAAACAATAGCAAGCCTGTACAACTTGTTATTGCTAGTATTAATCTTTATAAAAACAATTTTTATGAGTACTCAAAAAGAAGGAACTGCCAAAGTAGATGAATCAGTAGTAAATCAACCAGCTAATAGTGCTGCAACTACTGCTCCTAAAAAGCGTCGTAGAGGTATTAGTAATGAAACAAGAACTACTTCTCGTAAGAAGTTCTCTCACAAAGATGCTATTAATAATCTTTGGTTATTTGTTGGTCATCTCCATGCTCGTGTTGCTTGGGTAACTATGAAGGAAGAAAGCAATATGCGTCCTGCATTTGCAGGAAAAGCTGTTCCACAGCTTATCATTGAAGCTACTTCTCTTCATACCAATCCTATTGATGTTCGTGTTGCAAGTAAGACATTCTGGGCTTATGAAAGTAATGTTGACTATATTCCTGGCGGTGCTAAAGAGAAGTTTATTAATATGGACTTTGCTTGGATAAAACACTTCCTTGATGTAGTTGTATTCAAAGGTCGTGAAATGACTGGTGAAGAATCTGAAATGCTTGAACTTGGTTATGTTGATTATGACGATAATGGTCAGTATGAACCAGTTGAAGTAGAAGATGTTATCAAGGCTTGGGGAGTTCTGTTTGACAATGTAGTTAAACTTGTTGAAACAGGTGGTGAGAATGGTAAGTCTGCATTACTTGATAAAGTAGGCAACCAAAGACAGTTTTGGTTCAGACTTAATCGTTACTACAAGAACAAAGGTGATTGGGCTTTCTCCGGTCAAGGTTCAGAAGAAGGCGACTTAGTATTTCCGAACATTGTCGGACAAGGTATCTTTGAAGAAAAGTTCATGTTAGATGCTACTCATTTCAAAGAACCTAGTCTTATGTTTGATATTACTAAGGAACGTATTGCTCCTATGGACGGTGTTCAATCAAAACAAAAGAAAGCTCCTAATCTTGCAGCTGCCCCAGGTATTGGTGGTATTGCAATGGGTGCAGGAATTGTTCAACCTAGTATGGGTGGTATGCCAAACTTTGGTGCAGCAGGTGGTTTTAATCCAACTGAAGGTTCTGCATTTGCTCCTGATTCAGAAGACAATGGTGGACTTCCATTCTAAGTAATCCAAATATATTTCGTTAATAATGTTATAAGCCTAGTGTAAAGCTAGGCTTATTTTATCTAGTTATACTATGCGTAGAGGAATAAGACAAGACTTAACAAAAGAGTTTATATTATCTAAGGTTAGTCAGGAAATGATTATGGCTAAGTATATGGGTATACCTGTATCAGTAGTTAATGATTGTGTTGAAAACAATGTTCTTATATGTTCTCCTTTACGTGTTGATAATCATCCAACATTTGGTTTTGCTTTTAATAAGAATCATAAGCTAAAAGCATGTGATTTTAATGGTTCTTTCTTTGGTGACTGTTTTGATTTAGTAGCTTATGTTCTAAGTTTTAAAACTGGTCGTCATATAAATGTTGCTAATAAGGCAGATTTCTATTATGTATTAAAGCACATAGCTTATACTTTCCGTAAGATAATATATGACGGAGAAGTTGACGATGAGAATGAAATCTTGCTTAAACAAGTAATATCTAAAATCAAAGCAAGTAAACCTATTATTGAAGTAGCTACTAGAAGTTGGAATAATAACGATAAGAATATTTGGAAAAAATGGGGAATTGGTCTTCATTGGCTTAATACTCATTTTGTCTATCCTGTTGACCAAATGTATATTAATAGATATTGTCAACCTATTCCTAAATATAAGTATAAAGAATCTGACCCTTGTTATGCTTATGTTACTGGATTAGATAGTAATGGTATCTATAATATTGAATGTTACTTTCCTCTTCGAGATAGAAGTAAGGGAGAAGTAAAGTTCATAACCAATCATAATGGTCTAGTTGGAATACTTAATCTTGATAAACCTAAGTATGATATAATTATTATAACTAAATCATATAAAGACAATCTAGCATTAAGTAATTGGTTACATTCCTATCCTTTAAGGGGGAATTTGTCAGAGTCTAAAATAGGAGTAATTAATGTTACTTCGGAGAGCTACGTTCTTAAAGATTACGAATATAATTGGCTTCAATCTAAACTAAATGACGGTGGAATACTTGTTTCATTCTACGACTGTGACCTAACTGGTGTACATGGTGCTCGCAGGTTACGTAAAGAATATGGTATTATACCTATTATTATTCCTAGAAGTTATGGAGCTAAAGATTTCTCGGAGCTAATTACTATGTATTCTAAAGAAACTATTAATTTATTCATAGAACAAACAGAATCATTATTTGAATATGATTAGAGAAGAAGAATATAAGCCGCTACCTAAAGCGCAAGAAGAATTGCGAGTGATTAATTTTAATTCATTTGCACCATTGAGAAGAATAGCTATAAATAGTTTCGGTAATAGTGGAGCTGTTCATAGCTATTATTTTATGTACCCTTTAACAGATGAAGAAGAGAGTTACTTAAACCATATTAAGCAACAAATGATTGATAATCCTAATACATTGTTTCGTATTTCATTGTCTGACGGTACACCAATAGATTTCTCTAAGATAAAAATCTATGGTAACTTTGACTTTGATAATGAAGAACATATTGCGATTATTAAAGAATACTTGGCTAAAGATTTGTACAGTTCTCATAAGATACCTAGAGAGTTCAATTATGAAGCTAATACTTCGGTATCTAAAGGAAACTTTATACAGTGGACTGAAAGTACTGATTATTTAAAGTGTTTCAAGTTCTATCATGCGAGAATAGGTAAACCTAAAAAGTATATAATTGTAAGACTTACAGCAAATGAAATTAGATACAAATCCGTTTAGTTACGAATTAGATGAATCAGACATTAGGATGATTAGACATAACTGTAATACTAAAGGTATTCCTAATACTATTGCTAATTATCTTCATGAATTAGATTTACCTAATTATCCTTATATTCAGACTATTCATTTCAGATATAAATGGATAATGGCAGCTCTCTTATATTTAGGATATGATAAAGAATCTCTTGAAAAGATTCATGAAGCTAATCTTAAATATGAAGAAACTCATCCTCCTATTATTTACGAAAAGAAAAGAGGTGGAACTAATAAGACTAGTGCTAAACGAATTACTAAATCTTCCCCCATAAAGGAGTGTGGATTTGTTGCATCTTCTTCTAATGGTGGAAAATCCGTTGCAACTCCTGTCAATTCTAAAGTTAGAATTATTGTTATTGAAACTAATAAGTCTATGATTATTGATAGAGAAGTTGCTATTGGTCTTATGCGTGAACAACCTAACAAATATAAAATTGAAGAACTATGAGCGAATCGAAAAGTATTATTCTTTATAAGCGTAATGCACAAGGTAAACCAATCTTTTGGTCAGCTGAAATACTAGGACACAAGATTATACTAAAGTATGGTATTGTTGGTAAAGAAGGGACTACATCTGAATATGTTCCACCTAGAGGTGTTGAGAAAGAATGGAAAACTATTGTTGCAGCTAAGCGTAGAGAAGGAGGTATGGAACTGTCTGAATTATATGATGCAGCTCCTCAAGAAATACCTAATATTGAGGCTTTGAAACATTATCTTGATATGTATCTTCCTAAATACAATACTAATAATGAAGGATTTGTTCTTCCTATGCTAGCTAAGATATATGAATATAATAACGAACAAAACCTGTTAGCTCAAATTAAGATTAACGGTGTTCGTTGTAATATATCAGCTGTTATGCGTGGTGAAGGATTCTTTAAAACTAAAGGTCTTGTATTTCATAGTCGTAAAGGACTTGAATATAAATGTCCTGTATTGGAGAATGTATTGCTTGATGATGTTATTACAGACAAGCTATTCAATCGTATGTTAGAAGATAATCTAGTATTAGACGGAGAATTATATATTCCAGGTCTTGAACTAAATGATATTCTAAGTGCTGCCGAGAATCTTAAAAGTCCGTATAATCGTTTTCTTCAATTTTGGTGTTATGATTTAGCTATTGATGATATGATTCAAACTAGTCGTATATCATTATTGAAGACAGAGTTCGGTAAGTTTAAGATGCCTAATTACGTTAATGCTAAAGCTATTCTTGATTATCACATGAATAATAAGAATCGTTTCGTTCTTATTCATACTTATGATAATGTAAATGGAGATGAAGATATTATTAAGTATCGAGATATCTTTGTTAAAGCTAAGTTCGAGGGAGCTATTCTCCGAAATCCTTATGCTACATATCAGTTTGGTAAACGTAATTCTAATATGTACAAAAGTAAACCAATATTAGACGGTAAATTCGAAATTCTAGATATTATTCCTGAAGGAGCTAAACGACCTAACTTTAGTAAGTTTGTTCTTCGTAATGATATTAATGGTGAAACATTTGAATGTATGCCAGTTGGTGATGCTTCTACTCGTCAAAGTTATCTTATTAATAAAGACAAGTTTATTGGAAAGATAGCGTTTGCTGAATTTAGATGTAGGTCAGGTGTCAAGGAAGTCCCCTCACATGGAAATGTTATAAAAATACTTGATAATGAGCCTACAAGATTACCAAATAATAACGAAGAAGAAAGTTAATTATAATCAATCTTATATAGACTATAAGAAAAAGAAACTGATAATAAAAGATATACATTTGAATAATAAACTAAAGATGCTTATAATGTCTAAGTTCGACCCAATAGAAGGACAAGACGGTATGTATCTAGGTTTTGTTACAGATAATGTTCTAGGTCAATGCCGAAATGTATCTGTTTCTGATTATGGTTATTATTCTGTTTCTGCATCTGATATTATACAAGCTCTCGATGTTAAGTCAGATACTAATGTTAAGTTAGTAAAAGAAGAAGAGGATGATAACCTTGTAGTATATAAGTTGTTAAAGTAAGTCGTGGTTTGATTCTTGCCCTATCATTAGTCGAAAGATTAGTGGTAGGGCTTTTTTGTTGTTCCCTTGTAAAGCTAAGTGTTACTACTATATATTCTGATTGTGAGATAAATCGTTAGCTTATACTCAAAGAGGACTGTCGGAACGTATAAGAAACAACACTCCTTTATGGGGGAAATCAACGAGAATACCCGATATTTTGTCTCTGTACGATTTACTATGCCAACCTTAACAACTATACTATTTTTGTCTTACGTTTAATGACAAGCCTTAGAATCGTTTTTCTGCGTATGCTGAAAAACAGTAAGATTTTCTTTGGTCTAATACTAGGATTGATTATATTTGTAAATGAAGTAATGGAGAAGAAGCAAATAAAAGCTAAATACATAGTTGTTAAACAACCTGACGATAATATTGCATATCGCAATGTTATCAAGTTCTTATATATCGTAATAACTCGTGAAGAACTATCTAAGAAAATCGACAATTATCTTAACGGTAAGATTGAAAGGACTGCTGGTGTTTATGCTCCTCTTGATTTGTTTAATCATATTATTAAGCATAGGAAAGTTTATTCCTACGAAGAAGCTAAACGTCGTGCACGTTATTTAAATAAAAAGTATGGAAGAAGTTAAAAACACAGTCAGATTCGTTACTATTCCTAATTTTCCTAATTATTGTATAGGAGAAGACGGAAGAGTTTGGTCTGATAATCGTAAACGTTATCTTAAATGGTATCGTGGTAAAGGTTGCGAACGACCTCATGTCAAATTGTTTCACAATGGTAATAGTGCTAAGCTATTTATAGCTACTCTCGTTGCTCAAGCATTTGTTACTAATCCTAAGCCTAATGTATATAAATATGTTAGGTATAAAGACGGTAACAGTGCTAACAATCATTATACTAATATTGAATGGTGTAGAAATCAAACTGGAAGTAAATATGGAAAATAAAATAAAAAATGTTTTAGATATTATAGCCGAAATAAGTAAGAAAGATAAGAAGAAACAAGTATTCATTCTTATTAATCTTATAAATCAGTTAAAAAGTACTCGTATAGAGGCTAACAGCAATTATGAAGATTGTCAGCTTTCTTATGCTCGTAGAACAGATAATTATATTGATAACTTTAAGCTGATGCTATTTAAGAAACGATTAGATTGTCTGGATATGATTATTGAGAACTTAGATTTTTATCTTGACGAATTATTAAACAAATAGTATGAATAGAGCTAAAATCTTTCAAAGTGTCATTAAAGGAACTAATGTATTTACTCCTATTATTGATAGTTATCATACTGTTGGTAATCACATTATTGAACTTAGTTGTTCCGAAAAAGATAATCAACATGGGTTATACAATAGAGAAGTTAATGGCATTAGCTTTAAAGGTACATATGGTGTGACTGTTATTACTAATAACGGTAATGGGTGGGAACGTAGTATTGAATTAGATAAATTATGTTATTCTCGTGAAGAAGCCATAGAATATATTAAATCATTAGGAGATAAAGAAGATGAAATTTGATAATCCTTATAGTATATTTCTTGATGATAGTCCTCTTGAATTAGTATTTCCTTCTAACAATAGTTACAAAGGAAGTTCTACTAAAGAAGGTTCTAATTCTAAAGCTATTGCTAAGAGACGTAAACGTAATAAGAATAAGAAAACTCATAGAAATGCAAAACGGTGAAATAATTCCTATGCTTATTGCTAGGATAAAACAGAACAATACTGATAACATGGTTATTCGTTCTAAACTTTATAGCTTATTAACCGATATTACTAATAAGTTTGATGAAGTTATTAGAGCTGTTCCTCGTATCGAAGACTTTCAAAATATGTCTAATGAACAAGTACTTGAACATTATTATCTAAGTGTTGGTGCTGAAAGTCTTTGGGATTCTCGTGAGCTTATTATGAAAGCTATATCTGAACAAAATAAATTAATTAGAGAAGAATATGAAAAACCTAAAGAAGCTAGCAAAGAAACTATTAAAGATAAAGGATAAAGAAGTTACTCGTTCATGCTCTAATTGTGAAAAGTACGGAAGTATGAGATGTCCTAATAGTTTCTATTGTTACAGTACTGAAAACAAACCGTTTTTTAAACCGAAACATAATGGGAAATAGTTTATTTAGTATTAAAGCCGAGTTGCAGGATATTATCTTGCAACTCGAAGAAGGTGAAGCAACAGATGAACTTGTTGCAAAACTAGGTATTACCGAAGATAATCTTAAAGATAAGATTGCTGATTATCTTCAAGTAATTAAACGTTATCAATGTGACGTTAAAGAATGTAATGACGAAGTTGCTCGTGTTAACCAAATTAAGAAAACAAGAGATAATACTCTTAGACGTCTTAAAGATGCTGTTCTCGAAGCCGTTCTTATGTTTGGTTCTACTGGTAAGTCAGGTAATAAAGTTATTGAGGGTAGTACTTATAAAATCTATTCTCGTAATACAACTACCACTGTATTAGATGATATTCGTATCTCTGATATTATCCGACAGTTTGTAGATATTGTTACCGAATACTTAGCGAGTACTGAAATTAAAGAAAGTCTTAGTATTGAGTATCTTGCTCGTATTATTAGTGCTCACATGAAAGCTGAAACTTCCCCCATAGAGGAGTCGGAAGATGTGCGATCTCCTTTCGTCGACGTAACTACTGATGATATATTTGCTATTGATACTGAAATAACTATTAATATACGTTTATCAGAACTAGCAAATGCTACTAATTTCAATCTTGTTCAATGGATTGGACAGAATCCTCATAGGGTAGAATTTAAATCTTCTACTAGTAAATCAGCTGTTGCAGCTAATTTAGATTTAAATGCTGACCTTACTATTGCTAAACAAGTACCTAATACATCATTAATAATTAAATAATATGTTTGAAGTAGAAGATTGGGTAGAAGAACTTATCGAGAGAATTATGAATACTTATGGTTGTAATCGTAAACAAGCCATTGATTCAATAAAAGAAAATCTTTATTAAAAAGTTAGATATGCAATTTAATTTTAGAGATTCAGATTATAGAATTAAGTACAAAGCTCGTGGAATTGCTTGGAGAGGAAAAATTGGAGTAGATGTTAGTGATTGTAAAACAACAGAAGAAGCTATTGTAAAAGCTAAACTTGATTATACAGTTGCTAAATGTCAATTGTCTGCAAAAATGCCAACACATGATAATGGTGTTAGTCGTGACGGTTCTATTTTTCCTAATATAGTTAACGGCTTTGAATTTGTTGATGTTCCTGGTGAGTTTGCAACTTATCGTACTGATACTAATATTCCTCTTGGGAAAGTAAAGTCTCGATACGAAGTAGTACAAAATCAAATGGCTTTTGGCTTCTTTGACGATGCTCTTGGTGGTAGAGTAAAACTTGACCGTGCAGGATATTTTGGTTATGGACAAAAGATATTTATGTCAGCAACATTTGATAAAGATATTAATATTGGTGGTAAAAATGATACTATCCAACATTATTTTGTCTTTACTAATAGTCATGACGGTGGAAGTGCTGTACAAATGATGATTACTCCTATAAGAGTTATTTGTATGAACGCACTTCATGCAGCTAGAATATCAGCTGAAAGTTATATATCTTTTAGACATAACAAAGGTGTTAATACTAAGATACTTACTGTTCCTGAAATACTTGGTCTTACCGAACGTAAGATAGAAGAGGAAGAAGATATGTATCGAGTATTATATAAAACTAAAGTATCAGACGAAGAAGTAAAAAAATATCTCTCTGCAACTTTCCTTACGGGGGAAGAATTCGAGAGAGTAGATGAATTGTATTTATATAACGGTTTGTTCCGTAGAGATAATTCTGCCTATGAAGCCTCTGGAATATCTATGCAGAAACTAAATACTCTCTGCGATTCTTTTGAATATTATCAGGAAGGCGTTGGTCAAAGACTAATAGCTGGTACAGCTTATGGTGCTTATAACGCTGTTACAGGTTATTTCTCTAACGTTAAAGAGTATAAGACAGAAGAACTTCGCTTGAAGAATACAGTATTTGAAGGCGACTACAATACTAGTCTTAAAGCTCTTAACTATGCTCTAGCTAATGTATGGGAATAAGAACTTTTATTGAAAAACTAATTGGGTTATTTACTGTTCCACGTTGTCCTAATTGTGGTGCTAGACTAGAAGAAGTTCCACGGGAAGAGGAAAATGACCCAATTGCTTTTAAATGTATTAACTGTGGTAAAGAATGGAGTTAGAAACCGTATTAAAAACAATTTTATTAGATGTCCCTGTTATTGAATGTTTTATTCAGTTTGTAATAACTGCAATAGCACTAAAGATTACTAAGGAAAGACTAGATGATGAAGTAATAAGTACAGTTACTCTTAATTGTGTTTTATTCTTTATTCCAATATTAGGTCATGTTCTATTTGTAATATTTATAATCAGGTTTGTTCATTTATTAAAGTATCTATATGGAAAAGAAGAATAAAGTCAGAACTTGCGGTAATTGTATTCATTTAGTAAAGAGAGAAAAAGGTTGTTTCTATAAACATTATACGTGCTTAGAAAGAAGTAGTGATACTATTATTACTTCTTGTTATAGAAGACCTAGTACTCCAACTGATTGTTCTTATCATAAATTTAAAAATAATAATTATAATGAGTAAATTAAGTAAAGCAATAGCTAATGCTATTATTGAATTTAATGGTGGTTTATTAACTCAAGATAGACTCTTTGATAAACTAGAACGAGACATTGATAATGTCTCTGTTAAAGTATGGCGTGAAGATAAATCTGTTCCATTACCTACTTATGGTAAAGAAGGAGATGCTTGTTGTGATGTCTATGCTAAGAATATAGAGATTAAACAAGATGATAGAATAGTTGTTCATACAGGTCTTCATTTTGCTCTTCCTGATAATTACGAAATGGAACTTAGACCTCGCAGTAGTTTTACTAAAGGAAATCTTGTAATGCAAAATAGTCCGGGGACGCTCGATGAATCTTATAGAGGAGAATTACTATTTGTATTTAGAGGACTTTACGACCTTGAAGAACCTATTGTTCCAAAAGAAGGGGAACGTGTTGGTCAACTTCTTGTTCGTCGTCGTGAGAAGATTACTTGGGATGAAGTTGAAACTCTCGAAGAACTAGGAACTACTGAAAGAGGTGTAAAAGGATTTGGTAGTACTGGAAAATAAACTAATTACTAATTTTAAACAATAAATAATTAAATTATGAAAGCAATTGGAATTAAAATGGTTGAACTTCAACCAATGAGAGCTAGTATGGCTCTATCAACTGGTTATAAAATAGGTAATGCTCATCCTGATGATATGGGTTATGAAGTTACTTATCCAGATGGATATAAAAGTTGGACACCTAAAGATGTAGCTGATGCTGCGTATTATCCTCTTTCAGAGAATAATGACGGTACTAAGATTATTAAAGAAGATGTTGAGAACTTTATCACAAATGTAGATGTTACAACAATAGGAGAAAAGACTACTGTTGTTAATGCTCATACTCGTAGTGGTTTCGATATAGTTCGTCATTCTTCTTGTGTTGACCCTAAGAACTATAACGAAGAACTTGGCAAACAATATGCTATGGAAGAAGTTATTAATGACATTTGGGCACATCTTGGTTTTGTCCTTCAATGGGCTAAATACGGTATTAATGTTAAACCTAAAGAAAGTAAATATCCTCCTCATATTCAAAGAGTAATTACAGAATATGAAGAGCTTAACGATAAGATTGGTAAACTTAATAAATTTATTAATGGCAATCCTTTCTTTAAGAAACTTGATGCAGAAGAGAGAAATGATATGGCTTGTCAGCTTACTTCTATGAGAAACTATTCTGATACTCTTCTTTCTCGTCTTACAAGAGCTGGCGTTGATTTCAAAGAACTTATTTAAAACTAAAAAATATGCTTAAATTAAATAATGTATTATCCATAGAAACTTATGGAATTAAATCTAAAGTAGTAAATCCTAAGATACCATATAAGGTATATCAGTGCAATAGTCTAGCTCGTATGCAAGACAAGAACGGTAGTAATACTCTTCATATTGTTCTTGAAGATATAACTCCTAGTGCTGACAATGATACTTTTGACCGAGAAAAAATTGTAGTTGAACTTAATCAGTTCGCGAATACTTGGAATCATTATGCTGAACCGAAAGAAGAAATAAAAGATGAAGTCGGAGAAGTACATGATTAAACAGATTCGTAAAGCTATGCGATATGTTAGTTGTTTACCGCAACTTAAAGCTCGTAATAAAGTTTATCTCAAACTACAAGAGATAGAAAAGAAGTATAAAGAATAATAAGTAATAATCATTTTTAGTTATACATTATTAAGAGTACTAGTAGTAATACTGGTACTCTTATTTTATAATACTATGACAAAAAGAATAAGCGTTAAAGTAAAAGCCTATCAATCTAATGGATTTAGTAGAACTTGTAAGAACTGTATTTATAGACCTTGTACTCCAATGCAATTAAATCTATGTACTAAAGCCTATATAGAAGGTTATATGAAAGGTTACAAGAGAGCTAAAAAAGATATTAAAGAAAGAATAATATGACACTAGAAACTGTTGGAATAATTATAGGAGGATTAATATTTGCATCAATACCATTTGGAATGTTAATCTATTGTATTGTAAAAGAATTAGCTGAAAAGAAGTTATGGGGATATTTATTATTCATAGTAATAATGATAATATTGTTTTTAACGAAATCTTCCATAGAAACTTCATAATAGATTAGAACTATTAATAGTAGTAATACTGTTGATAGTTCTTTTTTTTATGTTGTACTTGGATAAAATCAACGTATTAATGATAGTTGTATTGCTGGACTTGCCTACGCTCGCAAAGCTCGCTAAATCCCCCATAAAGGAATGGAATTATAGGTAAACCACTCCTCTATGGGGGAAGAAAGCGAGCCGATAGGCGAGCGAGATATAGTAAAGCTAGTATTAATAATAATAGTTCAAACAATAATACTAACGGCACTGGGGATAGTGTTCAGGAAGATGTTCTTCGTTAGATAGAACATTTGGGAACTTTTTGGATATAGTGAGGTCATAGACGGAGTAAATAGTATTCGGCTCTTTTTCGGGTAGTGAAGCTAAATCAATCGCTATTGACAATCATTCTACTAATCCTTGTAGCTTTGTTTCTATTTATCGTCCGAGGTTTTGCACTAGGGCGGAGACACTGCCTAAATGAAATAGTACTTATAAGTACTAAGACTAATCGAGTTCCCTAGCTCTCCACACTACACGCAACTAATCTAATTAGTCAGATAGCAAATGCTAAATCCCGTACAACAGTCCGAGACGGTAGGTACTTGTTCACTGCAAAGGTAGTAATTATTTTGATATAAACAATAAGTCGGACTACTTTCACAAGCAATCCGACTTTCCTATGAGTTGTAATATTAAGTAGTTAGTTATTCTTCATCTTCATCAGTAATCATATTAGCAACAACTTGACCTAAACCACTAAACGGACTACTACGTACTTTATAGTAACTATTATTAGCACCAAGTCTTTCATGTTTTATAATCTGATTAACTAATGGTACTTGTTTAAAGAAATTTACTACAAGTTTATTTTCATCTGAATAGCTTCCTGAATTATAATATAAATCATCAGGATTACCAGTAATAATATAGCTACAAAGTGCTCCTAATAATCTAAGATTATCTTGCGCAATACTTAATGCAGCAACAGGTTGACTATATAGTTTCTTACCTTCATTAGCTAATCCCCACGGAGTATATTGAATAATTTCAGACATTAGACGGTCAGCACTATATAAGATATAGTCAGCTACTTGTGTAGAATCATCATCGTCATCTAGCATTAATTTTCCTACTACAAATAGTGCTACTGCTTTAGTAATAGCTATCCATTCACCTAAGCATCTACGAATATTGGCTTTATCATATTCAGGAAGAATGTTATAATAAGTAGTAAGATTAGCTACAAAATCTGCATAACCTTTAGCAATTCCTTGAAGAGTACGAACAGCTTGAAGTTCGTTACTATCATTAAGTTCGTAGTATTTCTTAAATGGCATTGCTATAAACTCACCTAAACTAACATAAGTTCCTTTACTAATAGATTCTCTAGTTTCATTATATATACCGTCAAAGTGACCTAAACGATAACCAAAACGTTTTTGGAATCCAGGAACTAAGTGTTTATGGAACTGCATTAGTAAAGCTCCCCACCAAGATTGTTGTAATTGATTAGCACCAATCTTATCATAGATACCATGTATTTGATGATTAACTGATATAACCTTATTACGGAAAGCTGCAATATCATTATTAGTAAGACCACTGTCAGGTTTAAGAATAGCAACACCATTTTTCAAGATAAGACTTTCTCTAAAAGAAGGATGATTCTCGAACTTAGTTCTTTCTTCTTTAGTATCTTCTTTATAGGTAGCTTTAAACTCTTCTCTTATCTCTTTAGGAACAGAGCGTAAGAAGTCAGTTATTATATCAGCTTTAAACTTAACATAACGTTCTTTCTCAATATATGATTCAAGTACTTTATCTCTGAATGTTTCATATTTAGTAACTAATTCAGGATTATTCTTACGAAGAACTTTAAGCAATGCTTCTTCTCTAAGTCCCATAGCAAACTGTTCAAATGACATTACTTTATTCTTACCATTAACAGTAACAACTCTATGAGAATGAAGCATAGCTAACAATGTAGCGTTCTGCATATAATGTTCACCTGCGGTTTGTTGGATAAACAACAGATTTTCTAATTTACCCATAGGATTGTTACCTTTACCATAACGTTCTGTTATCATATCAGATTCAATAACATTGAATAATCTAATAATAGCATTAGTTTCGTTATTAGTAGTTTCATTATAAGCATCAGCTAAATAACTACCTACATTCTGCATCCATTCGTTCTCACCTTTACGGAAGTCTTTGTATTTAAAGAATTGTCCGGCAGCCATTTCCATTTGTATCTGTGTCTTACCATATAATACGTTGGCAATACCACCAGTAACGTTTAACATCATAAACTTACTAGATACCATATTACGCATAACACGAGATACTTTAGAACGAGTACCTTCATCCATTTCAAATTCATTAAATACTAACTTACGAACTTGATTCTCAAAGTGCTTAACTATATTAGAATCATCACTTTTAGTTGTGCGTATTTCTTGTTTACCAGTAATTCTACTAAGTAATCTATTATCCATAAGTTTATCGTTAGGATTTCTCTTAATAATATCCATATTACGTAATTGATTACTAGTAATTTTAGCTAATCTAGCTATATCATTACGAGTATTAAAGTTATACATACTATCAATAAATGAATTAAGTCTTTCAAGAACATTAGGATTATTACGTTCTACATTTTCCTGTGCTCTTTGCTTACGTAACTCATTGTTCCTAGCTTGAGTTTCACGAACATAAGCTAGATATTCATCAGTAGTTTCACCTTCTTGTTTCTCACGAATAGGAAGAAGTTTAATCTCTGATAAACTATGTAACATAGGAGCATTACTAAATCTTTTATATAGATTAAGCTCTATATCAGATTTATTAGGAGTATCATACCAACCATGACTGCGTTTAAAGTCTTGCCAATAATCAGTAAATCCTTGATGTGGTTGTTCAACAGCTTGATTAGGTAAATAACCACGATTAATATAAGCACGACTACGTTTATCTTTAACAAGACTATTAAGTAGATTATCTACTTCATTGTATAGTTGTTGCTGATAGTTATTCATTCCATAATATTTATCATTGCGATATTTATTAGTAGAAGGTTGTAACTTAACTTCATCATAGTTAGGATTCTTGTACTTGTCTTTAACTTTAGTTTCTAACCATTTATATTTAGGACTATATTCCATATTATTAGCTTCGTCCTTAACTATCATTTGTCTCCAAATAGCTAATGGTTCGTATTCTTTAGTAATAGGATTAAGCACATGATTCTCGTTATACCATTTATCAAATACTACTTTACCCATTTTGTTCATAGCCACATACATAGCTTCGTAGTATACAGTATTGATATAGCTTATATGCTCATCTAACCACTTTTGAGCTTGTTCTTCATTTGGCTTAACTCTACCAACAGCTGCTGCAAACATTTGCTCTTGATGTTTCTTTAAGTTAGCTATTTGCACTTCTGTAAACTTAGTACCGTCAATAACACCTGTTTCATCATACTTACCGTATGCCATAGTACGAACAAAACTATCAAAAGGATTGCCAGCACGAGTATCCATATAAGCTTTCTTTAACTCATCTAAGAACTCACCTTTTAACTTATAGTCAGTATTAGCTTTAAGCCATTCAGCTGATTCTCGATAAGTTTCAGATGTTTCAGGGTATTGAAGTCCTTCAATAGCTTGTTTATAACGAATAGTAAAAGCATCCTTAGGTCTGTTCTCTTTATACTTATTATTAAGTTGACGACGAGACAATAGATAATTATTAACTGCATTAGCTTCATAATAATTCTCTTTGTAATTACCGTCAACATCAATAACAGCACGCATTTCAGTAAGTTCACTTTGAATCTCGTTAAGACGTCTTTCATTTTGAACAGTAAGAGTACTATAATCATTGTCAATCATTGTACTTAATATATCTCCTTCTTCATGCAATAGCTTCATTAACTTAACATAAGTTTCAGGGTATTTATTAAGTAACTGGTTTGTATTGTAGTACTCTTGATACATCTCTTTAACGTATTCACGTTCTACATTATCTATTAAGAACTTCTCTAACTCATCTTTAGCTTTCTTATATATTAAACCGTCTCGACCGTTCGGGTCTTCGATTTGTGCCAGTTTTACAGCCTCTTTTAGCGACCTTAATTTTTCAGTGAACGTTTCATTATACGGCAGCAAAAGATTGCCATTTTCGTCCAAAATATCGTTCAGAGACACGTCTATACCGTTGTTTTTTGCGTCCTCAATGATAGCCGATATTGCCGAAGTAAACGCTATCTTTTTGTCTCTAGCTTCTATTTCACTAGCTCTTAACTGATTCATCATTTGTTTAAGAACTATTTGAACTATTGGTATATGTGTCTCTTGACTATCAGCTAACCAAAACTGGAAGAAGTTTTCATCTTCAAATGCTTCTGTAATGCTAAGCATATTAGATTGTACACGAGGGTCACTAGAAAGACTAGTAATGTAACTATCGAAGTACATCTTAGTACTACGTTTAACTACATTATCTAAGTCTTTGATACGTTTGAACTTATCCTTAATCTGTTTAAGCATATCATTAGTTCTACGCAAACCTTCGATTTCTTCTTCTGTTTCACTTACAGTATAAGCCTCATCAATATTATAAGGTTGAATAGCTTCAATAATAGAATAGTCTTCTACAAATCTATTAATATCATCTAGGAACATCTCATAACGAGTACGTAATGTTTCATCCTTTAACATAAGGTCGAATAACTTCTTATTAGTTATACTCCATTTCTCTTGAACTATCTTGTTACCATTTTCATCTAACTTATAAGTTCCGTCAGGATTAGTAACATAAGTAGTAAAGAAGTTGTGTATATCAAATAAGAAATCATCAATACGTCTATTAGTATAACCATTGATAATTCTCAACGCTTGTTCACGTAAGTTATCATTTAACTTAGTAGCTGTATTAGAACGTAAATCAATAGCTGTAAATGAACGGAAAGCATCGTTTAATGCAGCTTCTTCTACATTAGCATTACTACGTTCAACACTTTCAATAACACGAGATATATAATCATTTATCTCTTTATCATTATCTATCAATGCAGATTCAAGTATATCTTCATTAATAAAGTTATCTTCTGTCTGAACACGAATAATGTTATTATTAGCAAATTTATCTAATCTAGCATTTTCTTTAACTACTTGAGTAATGGCATTACGTCTAGGGAATTGTAATTGACTAACACTATTAATAGTTACTTTCTTACTATACATATAGTCAGGAGTGAGACCAACAGATTTAGTAGTTACACGACCTAAGTTAGTAACAATATAAACATTACCTTCCTTTTCGTATCTAAAATATCCACCAGCTCTAAAACCTGTATTATCTACAACAGTTTGTAAAACAGGAACAAAACCAATACCATTAACATTAACATCTTCAATAGTTTGATTAATGCTAGCTTTAAGTTGAGCATAATAAGGAGATTCAGAATTATCTGATTTCTTCTTTCTAAGTTGAACTTCATTAGCTTCTAACTTAGTCATAGATGTTTGTAGTCTCTTGGCTGCAATATCAATGTTATTACGGTCATTAATAAGTTTACGGATATTACCGTAATTCATATTAGGAGCTACAACAACATAATTAGTAATACCAACAGCTTCAAGAGATTCAATAGTATCTAGTATGACCTGATTATCAGTAGCAGCAATAATGTATCTACGAGAAGTATCAACTTGTTGCTCCTTTATGGGGGAAGTTAAGACAGTACTATTAGGAAACGCTTCTTCTATTAATAAATTAGCACCAGCTTCAAATGCTTTAGGAAGAACTACAAACTTACGAATATCAGAGTTCATAGCTATATTAATAGAACTAATAAATGCAGGGTCATACTGATTAATAGAAATTTCTTCTAATATATCTAATGGAAGAAACATTCTATTATTATCAGGATTAACACTAATTTCTCCAATTTCATTCTGTTCTAATGGATTAGTAGGAAGCATATATACAACATCATTATCATATACTAGCTTATATAAACGTAGAACTTTATTATTATCATTAGTTTTAGCGTAATGACGATACTTACGATTATCTTCACTACCAGTAATCATTCTGCGTTCTTGTGCTTCTTTAAAACTAAGCATACCTACACCAAGTCTATTGAATACTATCTTATTAGATTCTTTGTACTTCTTATTCTCAAATGTAAGTACATCAGGATTATTAGGATTAGTTCTAAAGAATAAGTCACGTAATTTTTCTATTGCCTTATCATCATTACTAAGTCTTTCATAGGTTCCTGTTTCACTACCGTATTGAACCATACTATTAATGGCTTTGTCTGAATCATTAATAATATTAGTAGCTGTTGAAACTCCATTATCAGAATCAATACCAGTATCCTGTCCATATAAAAGCTCAACAGGAATAATCTTACTAACTGTTCCGCCTTTAAACTTATAACCTTCTACTACCATAGAATATCTTACTAAATCCATAGCTGTAAGTTTAACGAAAGGATTATTACTATGCCAAGCATTACGAAACATCTGATATTGAGATTCAGTAGATATAGTACTATCAATAATAGATATTCTATCATAACTATTGCGACGACCTTTATACTCCACATTTAGATTTTTAAATAGATTATCATCCGAAGTATATCTTTGAATCAATACTACTTTATTTGCAGGAGACAACTTCATAAATGCTTCTACATTCTTTTCAGACATATCAGACATATCGAAGCTACCTATTACATTAGTATAACCATATAATCTAGCACGAGTATTCTGTTGACTGCTAATAAGATTCAAATTATAACTAGGAATAAACTCATTATCGCTTCTAGTTATAAATCTATTAGTATTAACAAAATTAGATTGTGCTTGACTCATATTAATTATGAAACTCTCTAACTGTTGAATAGTTTGTAGATTACGAACATCGAACTTACTAACTAACTCACGGAACTGTGGAGTTTGAGTTTTGAATATTTCACTATCACGAATAATCTTTTCAGTAGCTATACAGCTATACTTCAGTTGATAATATAAAGAAGGATATGCTGATTCTGAATCATCCTGATTAATATCGTTAATAGTATTGAAACTAATCTTAGGATAAATAGCATCTATAAGATATTTATTACCTTCTTCTGTAACAGCTTTAAGAACAGGATTACCTTTCTTAATACGAGCAATATTGTTATTCTTAATATCAGTAATACGATTAATTACATTATCAATTTCGTTAGCAGATTTACCAGCACCAAACTTATCACTAGTAATAACCATCATGTTAGTATTGATTTGGTCACCTATCTCTTTGAAATATTCAAATGCCCTTAATGCTTTAATCTGATATATAAGATTATCTGTATTATTATAGCTAGTACTTTCTACATCATCTTTAAGATGTTCTCTTAATTCAGTTACTCGTATTCCTTCTTCGAGTAATTCATTTTCATTGATAGTTATTCCTCTAGCTTCAAGCATTGCTTTAACATCTTTAAGACGAGTTTTCTTAGTAATACTATTAGCTGGAATACCAACAGTCTTAGCCAATCTTATATACATATCTCGTCTCAATCCTATAAGGGGATTAAATCCAGTTTCACCGAATACATTATCATTAGCATTTTGTCTAGCAATAAGTTCGGTTATTACAGGTTGATTAACGAATAAGATAGAAGTTTCATAGTTTGCACCACAATCAACAATAGACTTATATACATCGAAAGTATATAAATCAACATTAGGTACACCACCTTCTTTTACACCGTCAAGAATAAGTGCAGTAGTTTCAGAAGAGTAAGGAGTAATTAAACGATTATCTATATTAAGATTATCGTAACTCCAACCTAACTGATTATGGTCTACCATTACTTCTTTTCCACTTCTAGTTACGTCTCTGAAACGTTTTCTTAATTTTGCTTGAGCGTCTTTGGCTTCTTTCTCTGTATTATATGTATATACAAACCTAAAACCACCATGAGCACCGTCAATAATAGTCTTAGCTTTATTACCAATAGAGGCAAAGTTGTCACGATTAACAGAAATAGCTTTAAGACGTGCACCGGACATATTAGCATCACGATACCAATTTTGAGCAATTACTGAATTAATATTACGATAAGTCTCTGACAAACCTTCAAAGATATTACTCTTTGCAGCTTTAATATCTTCAAAATTACTAGACGATAAGTTCTCACCAATAGATACTGGTAGATTCATTATATTAATAAATGTATCTACTATTTTATTGTTACGAGCATCACGAGTATTTTGTTGAGCTACTGTTAATTGACTAAATTCTTCAAGAGACATAGCTCCTACTATTTCAGCTCTTGCTTGAATAGTTTGTTCTAATCTAGCTCTACGAGTTTCATCAGCATAATCAATAGCTAGTTGTTCAGCGTTATCTTTTACATTTTGATAAAATTCTCTTTGTTCATTAATAACAGATTGAATATTACGATACTGTTGTGCAAACTTAGCAACATATTCATCATTAGCATATTCACTTTCATAAAAGTCCATCTTACTTACAATAGCGTCTACTCTTTCACCAAACTTTAATTCTTTTGATTTAAAAGTAATAGTAAGATTATCTTTTATTTCTCTTGGAAGCTCAGCCCATGTTTCATCTGTTTCAGCTATTAAATCTCTAACTTGGTCAGTTAAGAATTTATCATATTCTTCATTAGCTTTAAGAACAGTTTCTCTTGCAGCTTTACGAGCTTCTTTAAATTCTTCTTTAGTAAATTCAGAATTAGTAGCTTTACGAGTTTCTTTATCTATTAAAGAATTAACATATCCTATATATCTACGATAAGTAGATACTTCGTCTTCTCCTCCTATATATTCGACTTTATGAGGTTTACCATTTCTATCAAAATAAGCAGTATGATAAATACCATAGATACTATCAATATCAAAGTCAGCACCGGTCTGTAATACCCATTCATCAGGAACAACAATAGTAGAACCTTGAGATTCATCTAATAAACCTACTACTTTCATTACTGCTACTGATTGCTTACCTTCTGTTGGAATACGATAACCAATCATAGTATCTAGTCCAGCATTTTGTAAATCTTTAAGAGTAACTTCCTTAACTAGATTACCTTCTGCATCATAAGTATTATAAGCTTTTACCATCCATTTAGGTAACAATATCTCTACTATTTGACTACCGTCTTTATGATACGTTAGTTTACGTCCAAGAGAATAACCGTGTTTCTCTTCTACTCTAGATTGCATCAAATCTCTTAAATCACTACGACCTGATAGTTCGGTCATGCCAATATCTGAAACTTGACTAGCATGAAATCCTGGAAGTACTTGTCGAGTAACACGATTAGTAAATATACTATTTACAATATTTTCTATCTTGCTACGAACTAGATTAGTCCAAGCAGGCATATAAGGCAATCCAGTTTCAGGATTTATTTCAGCATACTTACGATAATTACTGTCTAATCCTCTACGAGTTAACTCATCCTTAATAAGAGATATAAACTGATTATTATCTATCTTAGCTTGATTACCTTCATATACTACATTACCTTTAGCATCAATCTCTACACCAATACGAGCAGCAGCATCTTTAAAACTATCTTGAATATTAGCAGTAAAGTTGTCAAAGAAATCTTTAATAAGAGATTGACCTTCGGGAGTATTACCAATATTATCTATTAGTTTCTTAACAATTTGCAGTCCTGCCTTATTTTCACCATCCATGTGTTGAGGAATATCTTGCTGGGTATAAAGATTAGAATACCAACCAGTTTTATACTTAGTTTGAATATCCAAGTTAAACTGTTTCAACCTTTCTTTAGAGGGGAATTTCCCATGAGAATCCCAAAATTCTAGTACTCTATTAGTAGTAGCTTTTTCAGTAGTAGTAAAGTTAACCTGACCTATATTATTATCAGTCATATATTTAGCTAAAGCAGCAAGTTCACTATTGCCTAAGAATCTAGGTATAAGTACGAACTCTGCATTTTTAATCTGAATAGGATTAGCTAACTTAGCATCATTATCTATTTCTAAGTCATAATAGAAGTTCTTTTGAACTTGTATCTTCTTAGATAATTCTCCTAACTTAACATTGTCAATAGGCTTACTTTCGTCATAAAGAGCTTCAATTAAATCTTTATAACTATCATACTCTCCACGTAGATACATTCTACGAACAAATTCATCAAGAGTAATAAACGATTGAGCATCTGTTACTTCTGACTTATCTTTAGAGAACTGTTTAAGTATAAAAGCTCTAGTCTCTTTAGATACATTAGCTATATCTAATTGCTTCTTTAAATCATCGAGAACTTTACCGCTACTTTGAACATCTTCAAGAGTAATATATTTGAAACTACTATCTATACTAATAGTCTTATTAGGAGCTACTGTTATATCTCCCAAATGCTTTTGTACATTATATAAATCATATCCTGCATAAGCTAATCCTCCGGCTTGATATTCTTTGTTACGTTTAATAGTATCACGAGAATCTTTATAATATGCTTCATCTCCGAAGAACATATCATTTAGATTATTATATTGAATCTCATAGTTAAGTACCATTTCTGCAATGAAAGCGTTAAATGATTCTTGACTAGCATTCTTATATTTATCTACAAACTCTTTATTAGAACTGTATTTAGCGACAGCTTCTTGTATTCTATAATTGATATAATTATCTATATAATTATAAACTGAATTACGAAGCTCACCAGTAAGTCTAATATTATATTCTCCGTTCTCATCTTGTATTAGCGATATTTCACTATTCTTTCCCCCGTAAAGGAGTGAGAATACGTCACCTCCCTCGAATAGCCAATTCATATCCACTGTTTTAGCTGTCTCACTATTATAGTTATTAAGATTCTTAACTTTATCAATAAGTAGACTTCTAAATTTAAATACATTACCAGTTGGTTTACCATTGCTATCAAGAATACTTTTACGATAATGATAGTTAAGTCTAGCTTCTGATTTACGTAAATCTTTAAACTCTTCTTTTATCTTAGGTTTACCGTTCTCATCTGATACAATAGTTACTACTCCATTCTCAACAGTTGTCTCAAATAAGAAGTTAATAGCTTGCGCCATTTCTGCGAGTTCTTTAGCATAAATATTAGCATAAGCTACATATATAGGATGTCCACGATTAATAGAGCTGTTAGCATTAAATAGTCCAGTATAATCTAACTTATAACTATTAAATACGAAAGTCTTAGGTGCATCAGAAGGAGTTTGAGTAAAGAACTTAGATTTCTTAACTCCTTTAGTCATCTCATAATTGTCACCATTATTAGCGTATTCATTAAGCGTAATAATATCCCACTCAAGAGCATTAATATCTTTATAAGATTTAGCCTTTCCTGTTACTTCATTACTAACTCCGTTATATAATTGTGCACCAAATTCACGATAATATTCAGTTAGTTTATAACCAGTATCTGTAAGACGAAGTAAACCTGGGACTATTTTTCCATTAGACAAAGTTTTCTCAATAAGAATATTACTATATCTGTATTGAGGAATATTAGTAAATTTAACTAAGTAATCACGTAGTTCGGTATTACTAACAGGATTATCATTATAACGATTATCGTTAATTCTTTCAAAGAACTTACTTATATAGTTGTTTTTTAGAATATCACTAACTAGATTGTTCTCTGCATTAATACTATTAAATTCAGAATCTACTATCTGATAATCTTTAAATCTATTAGATATACGATTGGCTATATTATTAGCATAACCACCTTTGTATTGTAGTTGAGATTTATCAAAAGGAACTACCACATATTCTTCATTCTCTTTAGTTTTAGCATATTCACCTGCATAATAGATACGTTGTGCTTCATTATCTATCTTTAATAGATTAGTCGCCTTACCTACTACTTTATTAAACTCTAACAAATCATCGACAATAGAAGAGATATTAGAAAGTTGGTTATCACCGAAGTTACGAACGTAGTTAACAACACCCTGTCTATTGATGCCGAAGTTATACTTATTAAAAATTGCAGCAATTTGCTCCGTAATTTCTTGGATTTCATTTGTGTTAGAATTTTTTAGTGTAGATAATCTGTTTTTAAGTTCGTCTAATACGGCAATATCATTAGCCATAATAGAAGGATTGTGAATAAGTGAATCGAAACTATTAAGTATTTTGTTTTGTAGATTAAGTTTAGGAAAAGTATTACGATTCTTAGTAACCACATTAGAACCGTCTTGACTATAAACTACTTCATTACGTTCCCAAATAGATTGTTTTAGTTGAGTAAATATCTTATTTCTCATCTGAACATTGGCTTCGTCTTCTAGTAAACGTGCAGCATATTCTAAATGAGATACTTCTTTAAATCTTGCAGCAATAGTATGGAAACTCTCTATCATAGCTTCAACACTAGAGAAATTACCATAGTTATTAATAGCTTTAAAAGAACTAGAAAAAGTAGTACTTTCAGCCATGCCTGAATAAGTATTATTAGAAGTATCAGGCTGTTCATTTATAAAACTATTACTATTTGTTTTAGGTAAACGAGCAAACCATTCTTTTACTTCTTTGCTAACATTTTTATCTATATCTTTTCGTTGGTCAGATATTTCAGACCAATCAGCACGAAGAGCAGCAATAGTTTCTTGGTCATCTTGACGAGAGTTTTGTTCACTATCTTCTTTAACATCATCATTAGATTCAAAATCTTCATTAGTATCTATACCAAACTCTTTGCTAAGACTAACTACTTCCGGTGAGTTAATTACTATATCAAATAACTCATTACGATTATAATTACCGCCATCGTAAAGATTACGAATAATAGTACCTACATAAGCCTTTTGTTCTTGAGTAAGTTTCTTATCATTCTCTTTTAGATGTCTATTAAGATAAGTAATCATAGTCAGCTTTATAGCGGCTTGAGGACTTAACTCATTACCAGCTTTATCCTTTATTACTTCGTTTTCACCCTTACGTTTTTTATTAGCAAGAGCTTTACGAATACTTCCTTGACTCTTTAAATAAATAGTAGCAAGAATATTAATAGCGTGGTCTTCTTTCGCTATGTCATTACCAAATACACCAGTCCGTGAAGTACGAACGTTCTGAACATAATCTTTACTATTGATAATCTCTCTGTTATTATATGCTATTATAGCATTAACAGTATTAGTATCAATATTCTCATCATTAAAATCTCTACCAGTCTTTTCTTTATACCAATCACGAAAACTATTGTCTTCGATAGTAGCAAGGTATTCAGTAGACTTTCTAACATCATTATTAGTAAGCGTTAATAGCTTATCTAATTTAGGGTTACTAGGAATACAACTCATATACTTTATATTATTAATTAAGTTATTACTAACATTACCAAAGATAGCATTATTATCAATACTATCAAATAGATTCATTAGACGGACGAAAACCGCACGTTACGAAGGCAGATGGATGCCCGTAGACCTCAAATTCCTGCCGAATTTCGCATTTTATATGCTATCGTGATAGTAAGATAAGGAAAATATAAAAGTCCGGCAGATGCGCTTAAAATGGCTCATTCTAAGGCTCTCTGCCGGACTTTCGTCTCTAGGCTTATCTTACTTAACTACATACGAAACTAAGCTCACCAGTGTCAAACAAATGCGTCACAATAGCCTTTTGTCGATTATTCAATCCCTCAATCAGACTATCGAAATTATCGACTTGACGGTAGTTATCACTTATACTACTATCTAAATCTAAGTCTATATCAGGAATATCAAATACATCATCAGTAGGAACGCTAACATCTTCCTCTGCTCTATCAAAAGTATCGTCATGAGTAACAGTAGAAGTACTAGCTGTATCACTAGTTTCTAATCCAATAGTAGATAAACGATTACGAACTTCTCCAAGTAATGTATTATCTATTTGTCCTATCTTACCTATTAATTCTACTAAAGCATCTACTATTTTAGTAAATAGGTTGTTTGATTCAATAGTAGGATTAGAATCATACTTAATTCTAGCTAGTAATCTAGCAAATGTGCGATTAGTAATAGCTTCGACTACAAACTCTTCAATAGCAACAGCTCTAGGTTTACTACTATTTAAGAAATCTCCATACTCATCTATTAGACGAGAATCTTGATTAATAAAGTTAGCAAACTTATCGTATAAGTCTCCGAATGATTGTTCTATATTAGCACGTTCATCATTAAGTAGATAATGTACACCTTCATGTATAAGAGTAAGAACTCTACGTTCAGGAGCAAGACTATTAAAACGATTACTAAGAGTAATAGTATTACCACCAGCGACTATTCCTGCAAATCTACCTTTTTCACCTACTGTTTCAATATCAGGACTAAGTTTAATACCAGCAGATTCTAATGCAGATACAACAGATAATAGATTAGGATTATCAGTATTAGCTTGTGCAACTTCCATAAGAGTACCTATTTGAGGAACACTGTCTTGACTAGCAAGTGGGTCAGGTACAACTACGGGAGACACAGTTTGTTGCCCCTTTATGGGGGAAGTAGCGGCGTTAGCCGCGTCAGTACGACTAGCATTGCGACTAGGATTCATAAGGGTAATAGTCCTATTATAAACATCACCAACATAATTAAAGTTACTAACAATATTACCTTTACTATCAGTAACACTTCCTAAATCAGTAACCAATACTCCGTCCTTAGCTACAAATTCTTCATAACTACTATAACCAGTATCAAACCATTCATCTTGAAGTATATTAGGTATCTTAGCTTGTAACTTACCGCCTACTACTCTAAATAAACTAGATTCACCACGAATAGCCGAATTAACAACATTACGAGTAAGTAAAGCATATACTTCTTGTAACATTTTACTAAAGTTACCATGATTATTAGTAGGAACAAAACCATTAGGCATACGAGCCATAAGTCTTCTAGGTTTAAGTTCACCAGGAATAGAGAAAGCTACATTTCTATCTTTAAGATTAAAATAAATAGTTGGTGCAACTCTATTAATAGGTATTAAAGCATGACCTCTTACTTCATAACCATACAATACTTTCTGTTTACCTATATATTTAGATACTTCTTCTAATAGTTGAGTATGAAGATTTTCATTGCCTTGTAAAGTAGCATCTAATAAAGAATGAAGTAGTTTATCTAATCCTTCATTAAACCTCTTAGTATATTCAGTAGCACCAGTTTCACTATTACTCATAGTATTCTCACGACTAGGAACTGCAATAAGTCTTCCTTCTGAATCTTTAATAGTCATACCTACTACATTTCTAGGAATACGACTAGCCGCAATAATAGTATTGGTTTTAATATCAGCTACTCCACCGTCAACTCCTACTACTAAACGATAACCGTCAGTTGCTTCACTAGTAGTAACATCTCCAAACTTACGATATATAGGATTACCTTGTTTATCTTTAGCATAAATAACACTACCTGAACTTGTACGTCCAACAACTAGACGTTTCTTTTTAGACTTAGTTTTACTAATAGAGGACTTTAAGTTATTAATGTCCGTATAAGACTTCTTGAGTTTATTCATCCAATTAGTTAACGAATCGTTAACAATGGTACTAAAATCAGACTGATTAACATTAAGAGCATTATTAAAGAATATAATACTATTAAGATGTCTAATCCTATCTAATAGATTAGTTTGAGTATCACCGAATAAACTAGTTAGATTCTTCCAGTTCTTATTCTCTTGTAAAGCATTAAGCTGATGTCCGAATGTTCCTTCAACTTCAGGGTTATTACGAACACGATACAAACGACGTATATTATTAAGTGTTTGTACAAACTCTTTAGCACTTTCATCTTCATTACTAATAATAGATTGGAGTTGCGTTATAAAATCTATATTACCATTTCTAACAGTGTATCTCCAACCTTGATTTATAACTTCAACGTTCCCATTATTATAATTAATTTTAGGAAACTCACCTATCTTAATTCCACGAGATTTAACGATAAGATTATCGTTTTCATCTAGTTCTACATTTACTGTATCATTAGTCTTTAACTGACCGATACGAGAGTAAACCTTACTATCATTTAGATTAACTAGATTAAAGAAGTAACCATTATCTTTAGTATTCTGTCTATTCTCTGCAATAGCATTTTCTAATGTCTTACTTGCAGACTGTATAATATCAGAAGGCGTCTTAACTTCTGTATCAACATTAACTATCTTACCGTTTATTATTTGACGATTAGCTAAAACTTTAATATCATTATACAGATTAATAGCTCTAGGATTAAGTTGTTGTAAATATATCATCATATCATTAAGACTAGTAAAAGTTTTACCTTCTACTTCATTGCCTTGTATCTGATTATACAAGTCTATGATAAGATTGATTTCTTCTATACGTTGACGCTGACCTTCTAAATCATTATCAGATATAGCTGATTCAAGAACTGTATCATCAGTTCTAGTATCTTCTTTCTTAGAAGTATCTACAACAGTAATATCTCCAATAGCAATAGCTGCATTAAGTTCTTCAATAGTGACATCAGCAATTATATTGCCTTTAGCATCTAATCCGTCAATACTTACATTTCCGAATCTACTAATACGAATATCAATATCGTTAACTTTAACTGGTTTACGAGATACGTCACTAAGACTTGCAAAAGGATTTACTATCGTAAATTCAAGATTACCTATATTAGACTTATTTACAATACCTGAATTAGATTGAGATACTACTTTGTCTAACGTTTCCTTTAATTTCTTCTCTTTTGCAGTCTTTGGTTTAGGTCTAGGCTTAGGCTTAACTTCTAGTTCTTCTTGAGTCGTCGCTTCGCTCCTCCCTTCCCCCATAGAGAAGGTTTCTTGCTGATTCTCCGGCTGTCTTTGCTGTACTTCATTCTGTATAGCTAACTTATTTCTTCTCTTAGTAATAGCTTCTCTTAGATTACTTATTTCATTCTTACCATTCTCTGAATTAGTTAAAATACTAACAGCATTAGATAAACTCTTATTGCTAGTATTCTGACTTTCTTCATCAGTAAACGCATTATCTAGTGCTTTCTCAAGATTACCAAGCTCTTCTTCATTAGCCATATTAACAAAGTCATTAAGATTCTTCTTTGCTGATTTAACTAGATTCTTAGCTGCATCTTCTAATTCTTTCTTACGAGTATCTTCAAATTCCTTAGCTTGTTCATTAGTAGTAATAATACGAGAACGATAATTATCTCTACGAATTTCATCAAGAAGTATCTGTCCCATATTATCCATATACTCTGAATTAATATTATGAACTTGTTTAGCAAGAGTACCAAGACTAAAGTCTTTACCTGCCTGTTTAAACAGAGCTACATCACTTTCATCAAGTTCTTCTATTTGTTTCTTGATTAAGTTGTTCTGTTCTTCGCTACCTTCTATTCCTAATGCAATATTCTCTACACTACGAACATTATCTAGAAACAGACTTTCCATAGAACTTAAACCTCTTCGTAAGTCTGTAACCTTAGATTCAATTATTCGCGATAAATCAATATACTGACTAGCTTGCGCTCTATCTAAAGGATTGTTACTATTCTTTAGACTATTATAAGTAGACATTACTTCTCTACGATACTGTTCTAATATACCTAATTGCATACGATTCTTAGCCATTGGATTAAGAACTTCATTAATAGCCGGTATGCTATTCTCTAATTGAGATTGAATAGTATTAAGTCTTTCTACTCGTTTATTTAATAAGTCCGCTTCTTGTGCATTAACTATATTCTCTGATATAGCAACATCTAGTAAAGCATCATCAATATTAGCACTACGTAACGCAGTAGAATAATTGACATATCTATCGAGAACAGTACGCATAGTTTTCTTTAATTCTTGCGTATCTCTATCGTATTCAACATCATCTACAAGACCTGAATCAACTAGTTTCTTCTTTAGTCTAGGGTCTTCAATATAATCTTCAAGTAGTTCATAATTACCTGAACGAATAGCATTTAAAGTAAGAGTAGTAGTAAACTTCTCTTTAGCCGCTGCCCGCAAATCTTCTTGTTCTTCAGGGCTAACCTTAGTATAACGAGTAGTACCAACTGTTGGGTCTTGACTAACAGTACCGTCATCTAAATAAGTAATAGGATTACCATTAGCATCACGTTCTATTTGATATGGATTCTCACCATTATCAATAATCTGCATCTGACGAGCATACTCATTGAATACCTGTTCACGACCATTTATTTCAGCAATACGTTGTTTCTCTTCTACATTACCACCTTTACGATTATTAATAGCTGACATAGTACCACCAAAAGTAATACCACCAATAACTCCCCAAAGTGCAGCATTGTATAATTGAGGATTCTGCAAGTACTTCTCTATTCTATCCATAGATACAGCACCATTGTATTGTTCAGCTTGACCTAACAAATAACGACCGTATAAAGTACCTTCTTCTTGACCTACAAAGTTAATAGCTTCTTCAATACCTTCTGTTAATTCAGATAATAGTAGATTCTCACTAGAATTAACAAAGCGATTTATTTTACCTGCAAAATCTTTAATAGTACCTTTTGCCGCTTGACCTAAAGTTTGACTAGCAGATTCAACACCAGTAGAAGCTATTCTATCGAGAGCTTGATTCTGTGAATAACGAATACGTGGAGTAATAGCACGATTGACTTGTCCTATTGCTTTATTAACAGCACGTAACTGCATGAAATCAAAGAATACGTTACCTGCGTTATAACCAAAGTTACGCATAGCTGCCTTATCTGCAACTATAAGAGCAGCTTCTTCTTTAGTTCTTTCTTTAGCCTCACTTGCAATATCAGGATTGTTATCTAACCAATTCTGAAACTCTTCGTCAGACATTCCAGTAAATAGAGACAATGCTTCACCTTCTATTTGTTCTGCAACACCACGAGCTTCTTGATAATTCTCACCTAAACGCATACCAATAGCTGTAATACCGTCATTAGCTAATATCTTTAATCTATTAGCACGATATACATTATCTAATTTAGTAGCCTTCTTTGCCCAATTCATTGCACGACTTACTTTAGAACTACTACGTCCTAATGCTGCAACTCCTTTACCAACAGCTCCAACTCCTTTAGTTAAAAGAGTGCCAGGAATCATTAAAGATAGAGAACTAGCAATACTAGGAACTTGACTAAAGAACCAACCTGAAAAGTCATTCATATCAAATGCTTTATCAGGGTTCTCACGATATATAGGAAATAAATCGTCACGAACATAATCAGATATAGTATCACCAGCTCTTGTAATAGGATTACTAAAAGGTTTATCATCCCATAATCCGGCAGTAGCTAAATCTATTAGCATACCCATACCTCCAACAGTATCACCAATAACAGTACCAATAGTTTGTCCTAAAGCATTACTTGCCTGTTTCCAAGCTGATTGATTCTTAGCACGTAGAGTTTCTAATTCTTCTCTACTTTGATACCTATTAGGTTCAGCACCATACTTAGCTAATGAATGATAATCTTCCTCTGTACCAGTAAACACTTCTTTACCTGTAAGATTACGAAACATAAAGTTGCCTTGTGCAGCAACATCAGGTTTATATTTAGTAACAGTAGGAACATCATTAGCCATATTAACAGAATTAGCCCCACTAGTTAGTGGAGCTTTTTCTACTGATATATTATCAAACATGTTTGGCATACGCTTACTTCATTAAGTCGTTCATTTGATTAAGTATAACTTGACTAGGAGTTTCTCCCGTAAGACTAGAGTACATTCGATTAAAGAATTGAAATACTTGTCTCTTAGTATCTATATCTAATTCATTTAGATTACCAGTAGCACCTGCCATTATCATAGCCTTCTGCATAAGCGGACGAGCAATCACTTGTTGCTCTTCTATGGGGGAATTTGCAATAGAACCATTTCTAGCACTAATCAAATCTATATCTTCTTTAACAGGAGCAAGAACAGCATTAGCTTGATTGTTTTGAAGCATACGTTCAAATAACTCACTTTCAGTAATTTTAATTACAGGAGAATCACTAGCATCGAGTATTTGATACAGGTTGCCATCAGTAACAGCTGAATAACTACCGTCTCCAAATTCACTATCTGATAAACGATAACCTCTTTTAAGAGCGTTATTGTACTTAATAGAATTGAGAGTGTCCCATGCTTTAACAGCAGGCAAAGATTTAAATCTCTCTATCTCATCATTAAGTACAGCACCTGTAATCATATAGTCTCCGGCTACTGCGTTCTGTATTCTATCTTCCATATCAGAATCAGGATTCTTACCAACATTCTTACCTGTCTTTACAGTATAAGGAATATTTAAGAATATACCATATTCACCAGTAGAAGCAGAACTACACCAACCGTTATTAATATTCTTCTTCTTAATTTGTGCTTGAATAGTTTGCATGATAGCATCTCTATCTCTACTATCTTCAACAACTTCAAGAACTCCTTCTTCATTACGTTTCTTAATAACTATACTTCCTGGATTAGCAATACTAACCATATTCATAACCCGTTCATTATAGTCTTTTAGTTGTTCAGATTCAAAGCCCTGACCTAAAGCAACAACATGAGGCGGTAAGTCAAATACCGCTAAGTCTACATAAGTAGGAGGAAGAGTTTTAGATACTCTTTCAGTCGCAGCATTAGATATTTGTGCAGCTTTCTCATATACATAGGCTATTGAGTTTTTATCACTTCCGGCAGTTGTTATCTCTCCACGACCAAGTGCTCTAAAGCCAGCCATAAATGCAGTGACTTCACTACCATAATATTTATTACCATGATAGACTTCATCAGCCCTAGTAAATGATTTAGGTTCTACACCTTCATTAGTAAATCCAATAGGATTAACTTTTAATACTTCACTTATTTCAGGAGCTAAACGAGTATAAGCATCTTTACTAATACGAATATATTCTTTATCCCCTATTTTAGAGAATGATACATCTTGTCTAGTAAGACCCATATCAACTCTTAGTTTAGATATAATAGCAGCTTTACTAGCTTCGTTAATAGGATTAACAAGAACTGTATCGAAACTATTACCTTGCGAATCTGTGAATAACTTGTTCATTCTATTAGCATATTCACGTTGCATAGGATTATTAGTATCTGCCATATTTCCATTACTAAGTCTCTTACCTAAGAAATCAGATGCAAACTGTTCATCTTGTGTAAGATGTCCTTTCATAGCATCTAATCTATTATTAGCGTTATTAATACCACTATAATAATTATATGCTTCATCCAATGCTTGCTTCTTAGCTGTATCAGACAGATTGCTATTATTAGCAATACTTGACCTTAATTGAGCATACGCTTTATCTAATGGAACAGATTTAGATATTCCATAAGTAGCAAACATATTGGCTAATTGACTATTAAGTGTATTCAATTGTGACGCAACCTTAGCAGGAGTATCAGGTTCTACTTTCTCTTTACCACCAACTGTTTGCATAGAAGGTAATAATTCAGGTTCTTTACCAGTCTTAGGTTTAGCAGCAGCTTTACGTACGGCAGCTAATAGATTAAATCCTAATTCAGGACTAATTCTACTTTCAGTTCTACGATAAGCAGAAGCAGCATATCTAGGAGCAAATAGATTCTCTTCAAATTCTTTCTGCGACATAATAGTTCCGTCAGGCTTAGTAACAAGATTGTTCTTATTACCTTTATTAGCTTTCCAAACATTTACTTTATAGTCTTGTTCAAGAGAAGCACGAGCACCAGGAGTTTCATTTAATGCAGCTTCAAATGCAGCACGTATCTTCTCCTTAGATAACTGTTGAATACCACCGGAAGTTTTAAGATAAGGAACATCACCAGCAACAATATTTCCTTGACCTTCTTTAAGATTACCTTCTGCATCGCCCCATACTAACTGTTCACCTGAACTAGAATCAACACCAACAGTAGACAATACTTTCTGATATAAAGTATTATAATCTATTTGTTCAACAGGACGATAATTAGGTTTGAATTGATTACCGCCTATTACTCTACCTGTTTCATCTATTTGGTCTTGATAATTATATTTGTTCTGTTCCAATGTATAAGCCTTAACATCTCCATCATAAGCATCACTATTAGTAACTTCGTCTTGGAACTTTTTAAACTCTTGTTGATAACGCTCACGACCAATAAGTCCTGGATTACTAGCAACTTCTCCGGCTAATCTTCTTGCAGTAGTTAATGCAGTAGCATAACTACCTTCTTGAGCACTTGCTTCTATTTGAGCATTAACATCTCTCGAATATTTATCGAGCCACTCATTTTCAGCTTCGTTTAATTGCTTATTAGCAAGAAACGTTTTAATCTGATTACTAGTTTCAATAGCAGTATCATGTTTCTGTTGTAGAGTATTTAACGTACTATTGTAAACATCTAAAGGAGCGGCAACCCGCTCCCTCTTTTGATAACCAGCTGTTCTAATATCTATCGGCATAGTTATATTATTTATAGTTAAGCAATCTTTTTCTTACCACCACATCTGAATAGACTACTACGTACTTTACTCAATCTACCTTTATTCTTATCCATCAATTTTAAGAATAGTTCCATTTGTTCAGGATTTGCAGACATCATAGCAGCAGTAGCATTTTCTTCTGAACGTCTCTTATCCATACCTAATTGATAATCTCTAACCGCACTAGTAAGACCTTCAATTATATTAGTACGATTATTAGCTCTTGCTTGAATCTTTTCGTTTTCGGTTTGAGTAACTGCATTATCATAAGCGTTTAATACTTGATTGTTTACAGCTTCTACTCCTTGACGATTAAGAGCAGAACGATTGAGAAGGTTTGTCTCAATATTCTCTTTCATACCTCTTAGTTTATTACGTTCGAGAACTCCACGATTAGCTAAAGATTGAATACGAGCAATCTTTCCTGACGAACTAGAAGTATTAGAATCAATAATTCTAGCCATATTTCTTTCAGAATCTCGACTTTCAGCTAATTGTGGATTTATATTATAAGTAGTTCTCATCCTTGCAGGAATTATAGTTCTAGGTCTAGTAGGAGCTTGAATATTATTAATACTGTTCTTATTAGTAACACCACTTATAATATTACCTAATGCTCCAATACTAGCACTAATAGCTTCTCCACCTATACCGCTCATAAAGTTTCCAAATCTACTAGATTTAGATAATGGACTAGTACTAGAACTAATAGAAGCTCCAACAGGTTTACTTGGAACTACACTATTAGTCTTAACAGAATTCATATTAGCTTTAGTCAAAGCATTAGGAGCAAAACTACTACTATAATCCTTTTCTAAACCAAAGTTATTATAGTTATCCTTTAATAATCTTGTCCTAGAACCAAGAGCTGATTTCTTTAATTCAGGATATTTCTTATATACCTTAGCTCTCACATCAGAACGACCGTGAAGTCCGGCTAATCTAAGAGCATCACGAGCATCAGCTTTAGTAGGAATAGGATAACTACGACCACCACCTGCAAAGTCTTTAGACTTAACACTAGGATAAGGTTTCTTATCTGAACCGTAATCTTTCTTACGAGATAATCCTCCTAGCTTTTTCTTACCAGTTATTGTTCTCATATTTCTTTTCTTTTTAGTACCATCATCATTAAGACCATTTCTATCTTTAAATGACTCTTGAGCATTAAACACTTTAGAAGGCTTAGCACCTTTCTGAACTAATTCAGCCGGACTATTACCATTAAGTATAGGTTGAGCACTGAATACTTTAAGTTGCTTAGGAGTAACTTGCACTACTTCACCACCTTCAGCTTCAACACCTGTCTTACCTGCATCAATAACAATACCTCCAGTATTGTGTTTACGTCCTTTAAGAAGAAACGAATCTTTCTTAATAGGAATAGCTGTACCACCCTCGACAATATGTGCTTTCGTTCCTTTATGGGGGAAAGTTCGTACCTTCCCGCCCTTAGATAAGTATTGGCTTAAGAACTGTGACCTCTCTTCTTCGGACATCATGTTCTCATTTTGAGCACTGGCTAAAGCCTGATTGTCTTGTAGGTTTTGAAGACGCTCTTGTCTTAACCTTTCGGCTTGTTCAGCTTTCTTCTTCTTACGATTGCCTATGATACCGCTAACAATACTAGTACCAACAGAAATCGCAGTACCTATAAATGCTTTAGGTCTTTGTTCATTAATACGTTTCATTATTCTCTATATTTATTAACATAACATTCAATCTTCTTAATCTCTATCTTAGCTGTTCCGTCATTAATTACAAAACGCACACCTAGATATTTACCATTAATAAGATTGGATTTAAATGGTTCGTAATTCTTATCAACATCAACAGTCAATTTACCAGTAAGTCTATCTATTGGATAATTAGTAACTACTTCGTTTAGAACACTACGGAAATAATTATAATTCCATTTACCATGTTCATAATAAGGTTTAGCTGTATCGAAAGTATTACGTTCATTAACAGTAATATCTTCAAGTCTACTTATCGAAGTATTACTAAACAATAGTATCTTATTACCTGCAAAGTTAATGTCGTTAGCTTTATATAAGTCATAACTTATGTAGTTAAGTACTTTAATAGTATCGTATTCAAGATTGAATAATACATCGACTACCATAGTATTATTGTTGTCTCCTACATAGAAAGGATTCTTATTAGCAGCTATCTCAAAGTCTGTATATTTAAGATAACTCAAAGGCTTTACGAATCCTAATTGACCTATAATATTCTTCTTGTTGAAGGAACTAATATACAAATTAGTTTTTGTATTATAAAATCCTCTACATAAATAAGTATGTACACTTATCCAAGTATTAGTGACGAAATTGTAACTAAGGGTAAAGTCTGAAACATCTCCCATAAAGGAACAAATCAACCGATTATTCTCCTTATCCATTCCCATTAGTATTTGAGTATTACTAGTTAAATACTCATCTAATATAGACTGTACTCCGTCACCTAAGTCATTTAAATTCTTCTCATCAAATCTATATAACCTCTTCTTGCTTCTGTCTAAGAATATATAGCCAGCTTCATTACATACGTATGCTTCAAAATCTTGTAGACCACCATATCCTTTTTCACTAGTAAATACCTCTTGATAATCAATATCAAAAGCATCAGGCATTAACATTTGAACATCTTTGTCTTTAGTATAAAGCGTATTATCTCTATTAAAGATAAACATTGAATGTTCGCAATGAGCTATAAGATAAGTGCCAATACCAATAACGTTAATGATATCACCTTTATTTTCGCTAATTATCTTATAAGCATTAGGTCTAAATATTCGCCATTTATTCTCTACTGATTCATCACTAATAACATCGCTTCTACGAATAGTTTGACGGTATTCTGTAACAAAGTTACTATATAATAATTCATTATAATTAATAAATTTCTTACCTGCATAATCAAGATACATACTACTTATTTCAAATGTATCATTAATAGTAGTAGGCAATAGATGAATCATACGAACATTCTGAACGAAAGAATTATTATCAGTATGAATAGTATAGTATCTTTCATCAGGAGCTGTTTTAATAGTTTTAGCAAATAATGGATATAGCGAATAATAATTAAGAATTATTCTACTTATAGGAGTATTACCTACTCTTTCACTATCCCAATGTACTCTAGGGAAATTAGGATAAAGATTAGTATTATCCGTAGCCTTCTTAGGTATTGGGTCAGTAGTATCATAGTATACACCATTACGATTAAATGCATAAACACATGCTGTCATAAAGTAATAATTATAATTATAGATATAATCTTCATAACCATAATTATAAATATCTCCTGTTGGATTAACATACTTAATATAGCCAAGTGGAATAAGGTCTTTATTCTCCGACATATATAAGTTATCACTTATATTAAGTAATAAACCATTTACATAACCTCTACCGTTTGTAGTATAGAATCCTAACTTTAATGACTTATTCAAAACAAGATTAACAACAGCTTCTCTACCTGCATTATTATCATCTTTGCTATCAGCCATTATAATAGTAGAACTTTTAATAGCTCTAATATCTCCAAATTCTTCTGAAGGATTAGATTGATTGAAATTAGCATCACTACTATAATAGTCAGTAAACATAGGACCTTTATAGGCATTGCCCATAGTATAACGACTATCAGTAATAAAGATATTACCGGCACCTGACTTCTTTATAATATCAAATTCAGGATAATAGAAACGAATATTATTAACTTGTTCATTAAATGCAGTATTAAAATCATCATCTCTACGTACAGGAACACCTTCACTAACTAATATAGGTTCTGTCTTTTCATAAGATATAAAATATCCTACGAACTCTTTTCTCATAGGTATGTTGTCAAATAAGAACTCTATCTGATGAATTCCTCTGTGACTAGGATTTCTAGTTCCTCTAAACATACGATTGCCATTATTGTTTTTATAAAGAGCAATACCATTAGAATTATATTTAGGAAATATATTACAGAATCTTACATTACTAATGCTATCAAATATATTAACTACATCGTGTGCATTATTAGTATTAATATTACCATATTGACTTTTATAAGCATCAAATTTAGTCTTAATATCAGATATTAGAGTGTCTTCATTTATATCCATTGTTAATGAAGTATTACCTTCATTAGCTGTACCTAAACTAATAGTCTCTGAATAACTCATAGTATTAGGAATATTAATACCGTCAGTAATATTACCATTAGGATATACATAATGTACGAAGAAGTTATATACGCATTGATTAATTGCATACTTAGCACTATCTGAATAAAATTCTGTATCTTCAGGTTTAGTTTCACTATCTAATATCTTAGGAGAAGCAAATCCAAAAGCATAACTAATATAACCTCCGTCAGGACCACTAACACGAAGTTCTTTATACTTATCATTATTATGCAGTTCAAGGAACTCACTACCACTAGAACGAATACCACCTTCGCTTATTGCTAATACACCGTCTTTACCAAAAGTAGGAATATCAAGAAGTAAACCGTCATAATTACTAATTCCGTCAAGATTAAACTTCTTATTCTTTTGGAAACAAATATATAAGTTACCTAATACTCCTTCATAGGCTTTAGTACTTTCAACACTTACTCTATCATAAATAGTATAATCTTCATTACCTGTGTAATCATAAGTAGAAACAGTCCTTAGATAATTTATAAATGGAATAACTATCATGAACTCTTTCTCGGCAGTTATAATAGTTTGATTCCCTTCTTCTACTGTTTCTTTAATATAACCAACAGGATAAGCCTTTAAGTCAGTAAATGTTTTAGTAGAACTTAAATCTGCACTAAGACTACTTATAACATTAAAGTCAACAGTATAACTTTCATCAATATTGAAATCGTCATCTGTTGGTTCTCTATCTACTTTCCATTTATATACTGTTTCATGTATTCCTTCAATTTCGTTAATTAAATCTTGTGTAGATTTATTTTCATTGTTGAAATTAACAGATAGATTAGGAAATAATTCATCTATTGTATGTCTACTAGTTTCGCCTTCACTATTAATAATTAAAATAGCATCTTCTCTACGATGCCAATAACTATCGTCTAATCTACTATATTTAGTAGCAAACATAAACTTATTCTTAGATACATCATATGCAATTCTAAGTTTATCTCCTTCGGTTAATCCTCCTTCAGCTTGTGTCTTAACATCATTTATTGCTCCCGTAGGATTAATTGTTTCATATTCATCAATAGTATATATAGTTGAATTAGGAAACTTAGCTTTAATAATATCTAATACTCCTCCATAGTCCACATAAGCTGTTTGAAAAGAACGTCTAAATTTCATTCCTTTATCAACAGGATTTCCAGTAGACATATCATATATTTTATAATAAAAGTCAATAGGATTATAACGGTCGTATTTTAATTTATATGTTTCTTCTCCAATAGTAACATTTCCTAAGTAAAACCACATAGGCTCGATAATTTCTCTAGTATCTATATTTAAGTCAAATTCTTCAATTGATACTACTTTAAAATCGTTACTAAAATCTCTTTGAATATTAGGAGCACTATAAGGAGTGCTAGTAAACAAATCATTAGTACGTCCATATCTTACGTAAGGATGACTTACGAATCCTAAACTTACTATACTAGAATATTTATCAGGATATATCTCATCATAGTAAGTACTTCCGTATCTACTAAATTCTAGTATATACCAATCTTTATCATCAGGTTTAACAACTACGGCAGTAGCAGCTTCATATAGATTATCTGCATCTTGATAAGAAACATAGAACGGAGTAGTATGACTATCATAATTACTATCTTTATAGAAAGCTCTAATAAAGTCTTGGGATGAAATCATTAAACAATAAATACCGTAACTATTCTTACCAATACGAGTAAGGAAGAACTTTCTAGTAACTTCTTTATATTCACTACCGTCACCATAAGCACGTCCTTTAATAGTCACTACATATCCTTTATTAATATCAAACGTTCTAGGATTATTAACTATTGATGAAGTTGTAGCTCTAGCAACACTACGTTTCATTATAGATTTATTTCTGATAAAATCTTTAACTCGAACTTGTATATTACTAGTATCAATAGAACTTACAAGACTATCAATGTTTTCTTCCTTATAGTTAGCTACATACAATCTATTGTTATAGTTACATAAGGTTTTTACATTATATAGATTAAAGAAAGAACTAGTAATATCATCTAGACTAAATGTTTCGTTATAAACATCGTCTATCGTGATTCTACTAGTTTTAATATCTATATCAGAAGTATTATATACTTTAGTATCTCCCTTTTGAGTATTAATTATATAACCTATTTGATAAGCTGTATAATTAAGACCTGAATTATCTATTTGTAACCCTAGTTCGATATTTAAGTTTACCTTTTCAGTATTTAGATTAGTATCTTCTTTAAAAGTAAAGTTTCCTATCTTATAGTTAACAGGGAGATTACCGCTACTGTCGTCATAACCAAAACTATTATCTTCGATAGTAGTTTGATTTCCTTTATCCCATACTAATACAGGAGTTCCAATAGGAAACCAACCAGTATAATCGTTTCCTTCTTTATATCTAATAAAGAAATTATATATTCCTTTATAGATAGTGCTACCTGATACTAACTTGGAGTTATTAAGATTAGTCTTAGGGATATTAGGAACTAACGTATATTTAATATCGCTTCCACCTTCTAGGTAATTAGGTTTATTAAGATTAATTATCTTTAATGGAACTTCTTCATCAGAATTAAGTTCAGTAATAGCAACAATTAATTCATTATTTACATTATAGGTATATGTACCTATAACTTTACCGCCTTGATAATTCCAATTAGTAGTAACTTCCGTAATAGCTTTAGTAGATTCTTTATATCTTCTAATCTTACTATTATTAGTAAAGATAACTATTTCATCAGAGCAAGAGATAACACCGACTATCTCTTCATTTTCACTTAATGTTATAATTGTCTCGATTGACTGTTCATTCTGAATAGAATTACCGTCACGAGAAACCATAGCATTAACAGCATGGGTCATTGAACCATTCTTAATGGATTCATAACCTCCGTCTTTGTTTAACTCCTTAACTATTTCCATTAGTCTCTAGGTCTAAATGTTGCATTATAAAAGAACGACGCCCAACCTTTATAGGCATTAGCATCTTGATTTTCATTAATAACAGAAGCTCTTGCTCTGTCACGAGAATCTCTCCATAATAAATATGGATTAACTGGCATAGCACCTTGTAGAGAATATACTTGATGTTTAAGTCCTCTACTTAGTAACTTCCACATACAAAACCATTCAAGAGCTTCGATAAGTTTTCCGTTATCAGGTATAACAGGAATATTACAATGAAAAGTATCACTATATACAGTCTTAACTGTAAGATAGGATACTTTAACAACATCTGTATCAAAGTTTAATTGAATAGCATTAGCATCACGAAGATAAACGTAATTACGTCCTTCATAGTTTTCAGAATCTATTTCAACAGTACGTTTACTTTCTCGCTCCCTAGCTTTCTCTCGGTCTTGAGCGAAGTATTCAGTAGTACCGGAAGAGCAACCACAGTTTCCTTTCTTTATGGGGGAAACCTCACACCCGTCTGCATACACTTTAAATGCGTTCATACAACATGGGAAATAAGCAACTCTATCAACAACTTCAATAGTAGTTTCTTTTTCTTCATATTGAAGAATACCCATTTCATTCATAGCATCTATACACCAAGTACCAACTCTAGGTATATAATCGCTACTCATAATATTGAAATCATTATCAAGTCTTGCGATAATAGTTTCTATTGAAGATAGGTTTTTGTTCATTGTTTCTAATATATTTTTGAGTATAACTTGGGTCAAACTTAGAAATAAGAGAGACGCGATTGTTAATATCAGTATCAAGATTTATTATATCTTCTACACTATGACATTTTGCAAGTAGTTCAGCATTTGTAACATTCATGTGATTATTTATACCACAAAATTTAAATACTGTCCTATTCTTAACTGCACCGTCAATCATAATAACTCTACAAGACCAATCCGAATTATTATAAGATATATATTTAACACCGTCATATTCCTCTCCTTTTGCAATAGCTTCAAGATGTTTCTTTTTATTATAAGGCGTAAGTCCTTTAATAATAAGTTCTTCTTTATTTCTTCTAGTTTCTACAAAGTTAATACGTTTTCTATGCTTAATAACTTTACCGTCAGCAGTAATATGTGATTCAGTTCTTTTTACTCTTTCTATAATAAGGCAACCTATTTTCTTCTCAAACTTATAAATCTTTCCTCTCAATACTTGCCTTCCTATTTCTCCAAAGAACAGGTAACAATACTTTTTGTATTGTTCTCTTGTAATTAACTTACGCTTCTTTAATACATCTTGTCTTATCTCACAATCTTTTATCTTACGAAGCACTCTAAAGTATTGCTTTAGATTACGGTAAAGATTGCCATATCTTAATTGTTTTACATCCGTAAACTTAACATACTTCTCATCTATGGCTTTCTCCATTTTTTGATTAGTATCTAACTCATCTGTATTCCATTCCCAGTAGTTATATACACATACATCAAATATGGCTTCAACAGCATTTCTATTTTGTTCAATAGAGTATTTAATTCGATAAAGCAAAGATTTATATCTGACTATATTGTGAGACACAAGGTCGTACTCCTCTTCACTTGTCTCTATAAAATGTGTATACATATTACGTATGTCATATCTATCTATTGCATTTACTTTCATACTTCTATCTGTTGTTGGTTTATATCATCTTTAACTGGAACTTCATTAGTTACTCTCTCAACATTAAGTAGATTACGTTTATAGATTACATCTTTAATACGTTCTACCATATCTTCAGGAATAATAAATTCATCATCATTATCAATACTTGATTCCATTTTTTCATTAGTTTCAATTGGAATTTCAGTAGGTATCTCAAATGGAGATTCAATGATAATATGACCTAATGGTTCAATAAGTGGATTACCATTACTATTAACATATAAATAACCATTGATATAATCATAACTTAAACTGGTACACATTCCTGGAAGAGCTTTATAAAATTGAGCATTTGCTTCCTTAATAAATGGAATAGCCATATTATCATATCCAACAGTACGAACACTAACAAATGGTAAATTGTTATCAAGACGAACTGGTCTAGGAACTCTATTCTTACTTCTCTTAACTTTATACTTAGTACTAACAAGAGTTTGGAATATATCTCCGTCAGGAACATTAATTAGACTTATCCTGTATCTTTGCATTAATATCTTATCGACATTAGCATGACGTTGATAAGTCTGACGTATCTGTTCATTGAACGTATGAATAACTGCACTACGAATAGTACGTCTCGCAGTAAAGTTATTCGGCTGATGAATAGCATGAGCTATTTCAGATACAATTTGATTTAACGAACTCATATCACTATTATTTTGAATTAGTATTATAACAAATATAGTTATTATATTGGTATCGACAAGACTTTTACTAATAATTTTAATTCAGCACTTCTATCTAGCTTGCTAGCTAGCTTACAGATATTCGCGTTGTAAACATTTTTATACAAGTGACACATTTTAAGACCCGTGGTGGCACGCAATACTGTCGGATAATAGTAAGTTAAGAAAAGGTACTAAAGTCCTATGGTGAGCTTCTATGAAAGCGTAGGAAGGTGGGACATACTTTTTATTCCCCCATAAAGGAGCGTGTATACTGAAAGAGCCGACTATCTCTAGTCGACTCTCACTTGTTAATCTTACTAATAGTACTTACTTTGGATATTGATTAGGTTCATTATCTTCAACTTCTATAAACTTTCGATAGTCTATATTGAAGAACGCCAATATTGGCTTCATAATCCAGCTCCAAAATACGAAGCTAAGAATAATAGAATTAAGTACTACCTTAACATCTCCTAGCTTTAATGAGAAGTATATTACTCCCATTATTAAAGCACATACTAGAGTTATTACTCTTTTATTCCAAGTACTTACTACTTTGTTTCCATTAAGTTTGTCAACTAATTTAATTACTAGATACGCTAGCACATTTACACAGATTACAAACGCAAAATTAAAACTAGTAGCCGTAGTACGTAGAATCTCACTAAGTATATTCTCGAAGCCCATATTACAGCAAGAATAACAAAGTACCAAGAATAATAGTTAACAACACACCTCCTACTCTTATGTAGGTAACAACTTTTGCAGGAAGAACGCTAGTAGCTTCTTTCCATACAAATGCTATAATAGTAATAGCTATTACAGCAACAAACAACACTTTCATTAAGATTCCCATAAGCATTAATTTTTATATTACACAACAAATATAAAACTTTATTTTAAAAAGAAAAGAGAGACTACTATTATTTAGTAATCTCTCTTTAGGAATATAACAGAACTTGTATTACTTCAATTCGTTGAAATACTTCCAGAGTTTATCTTCTCCAAAATCAACGTCATCAAACCAAAAGTCGATAGCACTCTCGAATATCATATCGTCAAAGTTTCCTTTACCGAACCACTTCTCGAATAACTTACAGTAGTCGTGATATTGAGCATTAATAGCTACATATACATCAGCAACTTCTATATCTTCTTCTAGTTTATCTTTGAATTTATTACAAACTTCGTGAGCTTTTTGCATATCGTATTTTTCACCGATATATTTCTTACCGTCTTTGACATGGTACATCTCATCAACAGTTTGCTTAGCTTCCTGTTTATTGAAGTGTTCATCACCATATTCATAACGTTCGTCTTCACCTACTCCGAGCATTCGCATAAGAAGCATACGTTCATCATCATCATATCCTCTATGATGTTCATCGTAACCTCTATGTTCATCTCCTTCGTAGTTGTCGTAAGTCCTATATCCAATACGATTCATCATTCCTCTTCCACGACCGCCACGACCGCTTCTTCCACGACCGCCACGAGCAAGGAAATCATTAATTCGTTCGTACATTCTATCTCTTCGAGAACGAGCACGAACATCATGGTCTGTCTCGTATGGTACTTCTCTCATAATATTACTTAGTTAATAATTGTCTGAATGTTTCCAAATCAGACTGGTTGAACATAATTCCTTTATTAATAAAAGGAATAGAAATAGTTATGTTACCATTAGAAATGTTACCATTACCAAGAACAGGGATACTAAAATCAAAGTTAGGAATAGATTTGATTATTTCAATCTCTTCATCAACAATACCTTCAATATCAATCTTACCGTCTTTAGCAATAGCGTTTATAAACTTATCAAAACTATCAATGTTATTAATAATTGCACGTTTAGCCAAAGGCTTAACTAACTTAATAGCCGGATTGGATTCGCCAAGAACATCAATCTGATTAACAATATAATCTTGCAGCTTTTGTTTTACTACACTTACTTCTATCATTATTTCATAGTTTTAATAAATTCATCATAAGTCAAAGAAGGATTCTTTGCACTAGCTTCTTTAAAAGCATTAAACAATTGCATCTCTCTCTGAGACATTTCTATAATACTAGTTTTTAGATTCTTAACCAATTTCAGCTGACTATCAAGAAGAGCTTTACCTTCGGGACTTCCTTCCATTTTAGCTCTTACTAGATTAAGAACTTCTGTTTGAACCATAGCTTGAAGACTATTGTAGTTATTTACATACTCTTCATTATTAGCCAACATATTTCTCTGTTCAGTTGTAAGCGGTTCTATCTCTGAATCAATCAAATCCCAAACACTAACTTGTGGTTGCTGTTGAGTAGGCAAAACTTGCTGACCATTAACAACTTGCTGTATCTGTTTTTGACGAGCGTCAATAATACGCTTTTGTTCTTCGAGATATTGAATCTGTTCGTTAAGATTACTCGAATTAAACAATGGGTCACCACTTAGTATAAATTGATTAACAGGTAACATAACTTATTCTTTAGTAGGTTTATAATATTATGCAGAAGGAGTACTAGCCGGCTGAGTAAATCCGCACGGTAGACAACCATTGGCATTTCTACCAACAAGACCAGTTGTAGTAGGCTCATTAGGTAGACAAGTAACACCATAGATAACATTACAAGTCTTTTTATCGACATAATTGATACCTGCGGTGAAAGCTCTCTCGATTTCGCACTGGATAAGTTTATCCTGATAAGGACGAATAGCAGCGCCAACAGCAACTTGAGTTTTAAGTTCTTCAATTTGAGTTTTTAAAGCATCGTAGTTGTCACGCTGTCCTTTATATAAGCTAAAGTCGGCATCAATCTGTGACTTATACAAACCAAACATTTCTCCGTCTATTACCTGACGGTCTTGGAAACGTTGGTTCTGTTGATTCAAAGCCCACTGATACAAACCACCTTGCAGAGCAAGAGTATCTTCGCAAGACTTAGCCCATGCTTGGAAAGCAGTAGGAGCAGTACCATTTCCACCACCAACGCCAACTACATTAATGTTTGTAGAACCGTCTCCCATAAGACCTGCACCAGTTCCGAGAACACCAGTAGAACGACGATTACCAAATAAAGCCCAAGCTCCAAGAGCAGTACCGATAATACCAAGCGTAAGACCTGCATTAGCTTTACCGTTAACATCACGGCGACCGTACATACCGTCCATCCCTGCACCATTATAGCCTTCAGGAACAACTTTAACTTTTTCAATTACTTACATAATAAATAAGGTTTAGATTAATAAATTAAGAATATCTTATAGTAGCTACTATACACTCATAACAAAGAATACTATTATAAGTTCAGACATTAATCTATTTTAGCTATAAACAATAATTTTATGAAAAAAGTTAAGTATCTCGTGAACAAAATAAAAGCCCCACTTGTTATAGCAGGGCTTTATAGAGTTAATGATACAATGGAATCACTCCTTTATTGGGGATTCTTCAAGAGTACTTTCAGATACAGATTGCCATTCAGAACTGGATAACAATTCATAAAGGGCTTTATCAGAATAAGTATCATAAGGATATTTAATAGTGATACTTTCATATCCTTCTTCATCAGTAGTTACTATCCTTTCTACCTTATTAGGAAATACTTCTTGGAAATGTTGACACTTCATAAGTGCTTTATCATTATCTCTGTTTTTACGTAGAACTAAATTAAGTTCTTCGATTTTAGCTGATTCTTCTTTACCTATATCAGCAATAGGAAATACAATGTAATCAATCATAACTTTAAATCTTTAAATATTAAACTTAGTGCATATGTTAATACTAGAAATATACCAATTAGTATATAAACTAATTTAAGTATCTTGTGAGGTGTTACTTTCATTTTCTGTATTAGAAATAAATATAGGATGATTAATATCAATTATCTCATCTTTCTCCATTAAGTTTTTTAGGAAGTTAATTTCTAGTAACGAGATAGTTTTGGAATATAGAATTGTTTTATAGATTATTCCTTTCCAATATTTACCAAGTACTAATCCTAGATTATCTTCATTTTCACCTTTTATAATAGGATTACCATTATAACTTTCAGGAGTTAAATAAATAATCTTAGAATCATCTCGTTCTATCTGATTTAATTTACCGTAACTATAAACATAATTCTTACTATTATAACAATAATCTAAAATAAAACCATTTCCAATACTACTTTCATAGATTTTATTTCCTTTAAACATTACAGTAGAATTATCATTCTTAGCATCTAAATCAACTCTTTTTATAATAGCAGTAAAATCTGTAAATATAGGAATATTCTTATTATCAGTAAAGTCAGATACTCCGTCATAAACCAGACCGTTCTCGTATTCAGGAAGAATTTCAATAGTAATATCACAATCAAAAACTAGTTCACCTTCTATCATAGGAGTTATTGCAAATCCTATCCAAGAATTAGTAGTTAAATCTAATAATGCGTCTGTTGGAACAAACGATTTAGGTAATTTATGAATACCATTGCCTAAATATACTATTGATTCTTTTGTTGCATTTTCCGTAGCTAAATATTTGTAAATAAGTTTACTATTTTCTTCAAGACCTTTAACAGTAACTCTAAAAGCAGGTATCTCTTTTATATTAGCTAACGCTCCGTCTTTCTTAACATAACTATATAATAAACCATTAGCCGCATGTTTAACATTAGTTATATGAACAATAGTACTATTAATATCATAAATATAATCTATTGCATTAGAAGTTTCCCAAGTCTTATTAGCACCTAACACTACTGGATAACCATTATAACCCGACATACCTTCATAACCAATATTGAAGTTCTCAAGAGGATTAACACTAGTACCAGTCTTTTGTAGTGATACTTGTTCATCAATATAGCCTCTTTTTGCATCAATATTCTTTTTACCATAGTTATCCCAATAATAATTAGGTAACGTAACTTTAGGAGTTATACCAATATAAGTGTTTAACTCTTTAATCTTATCGTCTGTTGAGATTTCATCGAAAAGCATGAAGTCGTAGAGAGACATTTGAGCGAAATAACTATTTGAATAACTAAGTTTACCTATTGACGGAGTTATTGAATTATCAACATCACAAGTTGCTACAATATTATGGGTAATCTTTGATAAATTACTACCGATGATATTATTGTTTATAATACCGTCAATATAAGTATTACCGTTATTATTTTGAGAATAAGCGATTACATCACCTTGTGCGTAGATACCAAATGTTTTATCTCCGGAAGCAGGTCTTTGGTCATATATAAATCCATTTAAAGTACTCCAATTCACTTTCATCAACACTTGCTTACCACCCTTAGACAAAGTAGGAATAGTAATAAAGTCGTCTATCCCATCTAAACAGTATGCTCCTTCGTATTCACCGATTTGTTCAATAACTAAATTAGACCAGTCAACATTGGGAGTTTGAGCAAAAAATCCGTGAATTTCTTTTATATTAGTTCTTGCAGGTAACTCATTTATTCCATTTATAAGATTTATCCAACTTCCGCCAGTATAATTAAGAACCCCGTCCTTAGGTATTCCAGAAACTCTAACTTTATACGTAGGGGAAGGAGAATTAGTATAGCCTAACCAAAATCCATTATCATAATCAAAAGATTCATCAAGATATATCTTACTATCAGTTCTTACTATACCTTTAGTTCCGTAGTCTCGAAGAGTAGTAAAATCAACTAAATAACCATTAGCTCCACTATTAAGTTTATAAGCCGAGTTATAAATAACACCATGATTACCATGACCGGATATATCAGGAATATGACCTAGAATCTTGTAACTAGAATTAGGAGCATGTAATAGTCTAGGAGAAAGTATACAGTTAGGTTCGTTATCATCAAAAATCCAAGTCGCTGTACAAGTAAATACCATTTGTCGTTCAACAACATGTGGAGTACTAGTTAAAGGATTTCCATTAAGTTTAGCATTACTAACAGTATAAATATCTTTAAGAAGATTACAATCATTAAATAAACCTATTCTAGTAATACTAGAACCTAGTTTAATTTTGTCTCCCCAAGATATTTCATTATTATTCTCATCCTTGAATCTTAATAAAACAGGATATGGCTGTACAATATCTTCATATCTAACATATTCTTGAATAGTAATATTTATCTCTTTTGGAAATACTAAAGGTATTTCTAATCTATAATAATTACCACTTGAATCTTTAGTAGGAACATAAGATTTTCCGTCAATAACAACATTAGTTACTTCATCTGAATCTTTATAAGGAGGAACAATATCCAATATTAGATTACCTGTAATAGAAGTAGAATAAAATTGTCCATTTACTAGTTTCAATGTTGTACCGTCAGTTTCCCTAATATTTGCAGTAACTGAATATTTAGATACATTAGCTTTAATATTAGGATTCCATTGAACATAATCACTATCTTGTTCAATAACTAAATTTATCTTTTGAGGAGACTTCTTAATACCATAGAAGATTACATCATAGATAAAATCTGTATTAGACTTTTCAATAGTGATATTATTAAAGGCAGTAGAAGAAACTTTGGATATTTTATAACCGTCAAGAACAGTAATACTAGTTTTAATATTACTTCCTATTGAAATATAATCTCCTACTTTTACTACATTTGAATCTTTATCTAAATAGACTATATTCTTAATATCTATATTACTCTTAATAACAGGTCTAAATTCAACCATGTCTTTATATAGAGTTCCTGCCTTATATTTCTTTAATTGACGTTCGATTAAGAACTTATTCATAGAATAAGGAAAGGACATAAGAAAATAGATAGCTATATTACCGTATTTATCACTATTATCTCTTATAGTACCTAAATATAATTTATCACTATCTTTAGATGTTCCAATAATTAAATCTTTACCATTATAGTTATACTTAGATTGATAACTTATACCTCTAATAAAATCAGTATTAGCAATATTAGTATTGTTTTTATAATAACTCCAAGTATTTATAATATTAGGAGCAGTTAAATATTCAAAAATAAAAGCTCCGTGTTTAGTTGCATCTTCTGCACTCTCAGATTTAGAAGCAATAATTCCAATATTGTCAATACTTAGTATTTCTCTATCTACAATGAAAGTATAATCTTTATAAATAGGCATATTGATAACTTTACCAAAATCATTTATTCCGTCAAGGCAGAGAGCACCTTTATTAGAAGGAATAATTTCAATAGTTAATCCTATCCAATCAAGATTAATATCATCGAACCTAAAATAAAATCCTAAAGTAAAAGTGCTATCAACAGCTTCGCTTGCAGGAATATCATATATCCCATCTTCTTTAAAAGAAATACTTTGTTCTTTATCTGAAGAAATATAACTATATACTATTTCCGTCTTTATTCCTTTTATTTTTACTTTAAAACCATTTGTAGCTTTAAGTCTACTATGATAAACAATATAATAATTACTTAGTTTTCCTACAACTTTAATAGAGTTACCGTCTTTAATAATTCCCGTTTGATCTTTATGAACTAACCAATAATCATTCTTAAATTCCTCCGTATATCTTCCAACACCACTCTCTCCTTTCCAACCAATATTGAACAACTGCAAGTCTCGGCTATTACCACTATAATCAATCAGCTTATCACCAAACTGTGCATGATTATCATTAGTAAGACCTTGCTTCTTCACATCGTAGTAAATATCAGGTTTAACATACTTGTCCAAGTTGTAGTAGGCTATTACTTGATTAATCTCGTCAGTGGTCAATAGTCCTTTGGCAATAAATGTCCAGTACCAAGCAACTTGACTTGCTTCGGTTAATTGACTAATTCTTCCTACAACACTGAATTTAGCATCAAATATTGTTTGTAAACTATTAGTTGACTTAACATAATAATCTGCTTTATCTCCTAATATGTTTTTTATATCAGATTTAGTATTATTAATTAATGACGCACTATAACCGTATATCCCAGTTTTACCGTAATTATAAACATCGCTTCTAACGTGTTCTCTGGAATTACTATTTTCTATATAATTAGTAGTTGCTATAGTATATGTAGAATTTAAATCTATCTGATGAATCATACTAACAACAGTAACCTCATCAGTAATACCCATTTCTTCAACAGTATTCTGACTGACAATTATGTCGTTGACTCCGTCAGTAACGAAAGCACCTTCGTATTCAGGTAAAATTTCAATAGTAATATCACAATCGAAATCAGTCTCATTTTCTATTCTAGGAGTTATTGTAAATCCTATCCAAGAATTATTAGAAATTGAATCAGTAGGAGCTAATGATTTAGGTAATTCATGAATACCATTATCCAAATCTAATAAAGTTTGATAAACTGCATTTTCTGTTTTTATATATGAATATCTTATCTTACTATCTCCTTCCAAGCCACTTATTCTAATTTTAAAAGAAGGTATTTCTCTTTTATCTAATAATTGGTCGTTTTGCTTTACATAACTAAATATTAAACCATTATTCGCAACTAATATTTTAGTAAAATGTATCTTGTTATCATTTATATTATATATAGAATTATAAGTTGGTACTTTTTTCCAAGTTTTATTTATTCCGAATATAACAGGATAACCGTTATATCCACTCATACCTTCGTATGCAGCATTTAGAATCTCTAAATCTCCACCTGCATTAGGAATCTTATTCTTAATAATATTCCTATCAGCATCAGTATTCTTTTTACCGTAATTATCCCAAACTCCAATAAGTCTAGCTTTAAGCTCTGGTGGAAGATACGGTCTATCTCCACCAAGAGCATTATTCTTAAAAGGAATACCGATACCTATACCTATACCAGTATTAGTACCCATATTGTAATGTATCAGCTTGTGCGTTATTAACCTGTTTAACTAACTCAACATTCCAACCGGAATATAGAACAGTAGTAATAGGTTTGTCCATACCAGCAAGAACTACTTCAACTGTTATAGGGTCTTCGGTAACATTCTTTAATAAGAACGGTTCTTTACCACCCATTCCATTAGGAATAGAAAACTCTGCAACAGCTTCAACTTTACCCATTATAGATATTTGTAAACTATTAGCTGAATTAGCTCTGTTATAAATACGATTATCCATGATAATTACTTTTAAATGATTATTAATTGGTCTTTGTAACATTCCCCCGTAAAGAGATGTGATTATTGTTAATACTCACTTCTTTATGGGGGATGCTACAAGAAACTAAATTTTGTTTAATTACACAATACTATTATTAACTTTTTAATCTGTCATTCCATTAGCCCAATCAGTAGGAATACTTTCAGAGTTACTAAGATTAGACTTTTTCATTGCATAGAATACATTAGCTCTACTAGCAGCATCTAAAGTATTAAGCCAATTCCAAAATTCCGGAACACTACCAACAGTAGAAACAGCATTATAGAATAGACCAGTCACATTAGTAAGTCTTTTATGTTTATCAACATTGAATAATGTAGAATTTATTTTTTTAGGACTTCTATCTGACCAATCTCCTACGGTTTGTCCACTAGCAAAAGCATAACTAATATTTCTAAGATTAACATTCTTATTAAATAAGTTTCCGTCTACTTGTTGTCTCATTGCAGATGTTGATTCAAACTGTGCAGCTAAGAACATCGAAGATATGTCTTGTAACTGTATACAGTTTACATAAGAATCAATAGGTAAGTTAATATGTGCAGGAATAATACAAAAGTAGAACATATTAGATAATGATATTAACTTAGTTAACTTAGAGAACGTATCTGCCGAGTAGAACTCTCCGTCTTCTCTATTACTAACACTCCATTTATATGGGTTTAATAATGGCATACGATAGAATGTATAAGACAAATCAGTAGCATTACTAATAGGATAGAATAAATGTGGCGGAATACGTCCTCTTAGTCCATAATCAAGATAATTATATCCAATTTTTCCATTAACTCTACCACTACCAAAGAACACTCCATTTACTTGCATATTATTGCCATTAGTGCAATAATAGAATAAGTCAGGAGAACATATATAGTTAAGTACTTTCTTATTAGCATTAGCATCAGAAGGTGGAGCAAAAGAACCAGCGTTATCTTTAAATCTATTAGGTATAACAGGAGAACAATTAATACTTCCTGTACTAATTGCACTATAAAGAGCACTGTCTCTAACTATATCTTCTAATCCACTAAGACCATCAACACAATATTCATTCCAAGCAAGTTCATACTTATCGAAATCTTTATTCAAGATAACTCTATGAATATCTCTATTGTAGTTAAGCATAGTATGTTCGTCATCTAACCATTCTCTAGGGTCATAATTTGGATTAAGAATATACTTAACTGGATTATACTTTTCATTAGGGACTATTATATCTCCGTAATTACTAGGAGTAAGATTACCATAATTCATAGTATAACCTTGTGCTTCTGTACTTTGAAATCTTTCTAAACAATAAGACATATTAACTATTGTCTTTCTAGGAAGAGTTCGTTGTTTACTATAAGTAATCTCTACTGGCATTTCAGCACTTTCAATCCAATTACCTTCGCTATCTATACCATAATTCTCTGTAATATTCTGACTAGCTGCATCTACTTCATTCCAACCTTTATAGCTAACATTAGAAGTTTGTTCCATATAGAATAGTCCATAAGGAATAAAACCTTTCTTAACGAAGCTAGTTTCTATTTCAGAGAAGCATTTATAAACATTAACTAGTTTACAATTAGAGAAGCCTTTACCAGTAAGCGAGTACTTACAATTCTTCATATCATAATATAGATATGATATATTAGTAAGATTATAATTAGTCTTAAATGAATTAAGAGGAAGCTCAATTACACTATTTGCAGGAAGAATTAGTTTAGAGAAAAATCCAGGTATTTCAACAATAGCACTACAATTAGTAAATACATCGTATGGGAATACTTCATCTTCTTCTTTAATAAACTCTTTAGTAAAACCTTGAAAACATCCTAACGTAGACTGATTAATAGCTTGCTGTCCTGTTATATACTTCAATGAGTTCTTCAATCTACTAAACATTGAATTATGAATAGGAAATGTAATAGTAGAATTATCTCCAATAGAGAACGAATTATAGATACCGTATAAAGCAGTAGGAAATCTAAGATTAACCTTATTCTTAACAGTACCACCAAATATATTGTATAAAGAACCAGTAGAATTAACAAGTTCTTTAAATGAATTTTGTATATATTTAAGTTTAGTATTCTTATAGAATAAAGGACAATACTTTACTCCATCTTCTACATCTTCATCTGTTATTTGATTAAAGTCTATATTAGAACCATTAAACATACTGATTAAATATTCTAAATCTGGAAGATTAGCAAGAAGTGTTCCACAATTAGCACTAACAAGATGATTATTAATAGTACTATCGCTAGGACAACTATTAATATTATCTACGAATTTAATAACTCCGCTACTAAGATTACTTAGTCTTTTAAGTTTAGAAGGAACATTTTCTTTAAATTTAGCTAAGAAATCAGGACTTGTATATCTAGTACCACCAAACAAAAATATAGAATCCATATATTGTACATTAACAAGAGGACTAAATAACCCATTATGTTCAGTAGAACCATAATTATAAGTACTAGTTAATATCTTAAAGTCTTGTGGTTGCAATCCCCAAAATAAAGAGTTAATATTAACTACTTTAGTACAATGATTAAACATATTTCTTCTAGGACTATCTAACAAATCCCATTTAATATTCTTAGCACTAGCAAAACAACTACTAAGAGTAGTTACATTATCACATTTATATAAGAAATAATAAACATCATATATACTACAATTAGTTCCATTGAACATAGTACTACAATTAGTAGTACCAATAGTAAAATTAGTTCCTAAATCAATATTATTATTCCAAGAAGTTTTTCCTTCTGTTGTACCAGTATTCGGACCAAACCATTCTCCTTTATAATCAGGAGTAATACCTTCTACCTTTTCTTTAGGTTCGTGAATATAGAACTTAGAACATTGATTGAATACACCATTACCATTAAGACTAATATGTCCAAATACTCTCTTTAAGTTAGAACAGCCAACAAAGAACGCAGAACCTACATTGAAAGGATGTTCCTTATTATTATTAAACTTAAAGTAATGTACACCTTTAGCGTTTTGAACACTGAATTGTAAGTCGATTAATTGACTTACATCAAATATCTTATTACCATTATAAGTAGGAATTGCAGCATTACCGTATTGTATAGCTTCAACTTGACTATTAGTTATATTCAATGTCCTAAGTTTAGGAAGTTCAGACGCAGCTTGAATATCGTTAGCTGTATTAGTATTAGACATATTAAGTGTCTTAATATTAGGAGCACCTACAATATAAACAATAAGATTTCTGTTTGTACATGACGATATATTAATTGTTTCGACATTATTACAATTAGATACATTAAATGTAGTTAAGTTATCATTATTTGTACATATAATAGACTTTAAGTTAGGACATGAAGTAATCTTAATAGTATGTAAGTCTCCTAGATTACTAAGATTCAATTCAGTAATCTTATCACAAGAATCAATAGTAACTGTTTTTAATCTCCTACAACCGGAGAAATCTAATGATTTCAAGAACGGTTGATTAACAAGACTAATACCTTCAATTGTTGAATTAGTAATATTCAAAGAAGAAAGAGAAGCATTAGGTAAAGATACAGAAGTTACAACAGAACTAGATATATTCAAGTCTTTCAACTTAGTGTACTTCTCTATATTAACTGTAAATGTGCCTTGTCCAGCATTACCACTCCAAAATTTAGTATTACTTAAATCAATATGTCGAACATCAGAAAAGTCTTCATCATTGACAAATATTGTTTCAAATGGAATAGGAGAATCACTAAGTGTATCAACAGATGATAAGTCTAGTTTAGAGAAACTAGGAAGTTTCATACTAGACATGAATCTTTGAAATCTCATTCCACCCAATCCTTCTATATCGTTAATTTGACGAGTATTATTAATAGTAATTTGTGTATTAAAAGAACTAATAGGAGATAATCTAATTTCAGTAGGTTTACCTTCTTCTAAGAAATATCTAGTATCAGTAGTATTACCAATGTTAACTACAAATATAGCCGGACAATTGGAAGTAACAACCAGCTTAGGATTAGTTGCTTCTGCACCGCCTGCCGAAAACGTTCCTTTATTATTATAAGGTTGAATATTTGCAGCATTACTGTATTTAAACACTCCGTCAAAGAACCAAACGCGTTTCTTTAACCAGTCACGAACATATTCAATACGAGTACCATGTAAGAATTCTATATTAGCATAAGACGCTTTACCACCAGCTTCACCAACATAAGCTGTAAGATACTTAACATTATAGTCATAATTAAATAATAACTCGCCACAATTAATTGTTTGAGCTGCGAAATAATTATCCACATAGTTATTAATATCTTTGCATATATTATCGTTATTTCTCCATAAGTCCCAAAGTCCTTCAAGAGAATTATCATATACACCAGTATTAGCAAATACAGTATCTCTTAATACATCCCACATACGAGAACTATAAGTATCATATCCACCGTCAGCAGCATTCTTAGTAATAACTAATGAATTAACATCATTCTTATCATTGTTACTAAATTTATCCAACCAAGCAGTTTTAGCAACAGATTCAAGAGCAACATTATCAAGTCCATTAGCCGTATCCATATCATAGAATCTAATAAACCATTTCTTACTTCCATTAATATCATAACATACAATAGTCATATTCTTACCAAGAGAATCGACAAGTCCGTATTTTACACATACTAATAAATAAGAAAAAGCATTTCTTATTGAGAACTTAGTATCAAGTTCAGCAGCAAGAGTAGACCAACTAGATTGTGCAGGATATTCACCTTCGGTTTCTTCATATCCTCCTACCGATTCATTCCAAATATACTTCTTAACTGTCGAAGTAGTCATTTGAGCAAAGATACTAAATAGTTCTTGTAGTACTCTCCAAATATTATCATCAGTAACAGGAGCGGTTGGTTCTAACCAGTTACCACCGTTATATTTAAACTCACCTACATGCTTTATAATAGATAAGTCATCTTGCATAAACAAAGCTAACGGTAATGTCTTATCACCGTCTACAATTATATTTGCATTTTCACCGAACTCATAAGAATAAACCTTACGTTGGTCTATGTTTCCAAACATTTCATCTTGAGCATAAGTATGATAAGAAGTAACAAAAGCAGGTAACTTATTATTTACATATTCTCCGGCTGTATTCTTTATCTTAGTAGTAAAGTCTTTCATAAACCGGAAACCCATATTATAATAAGCTCCACGACCTAAGTTAAAACTATATATACCAAGCATAGTTTGAGTCTCTTCACCATCAAACTGAATAAGTAATATAATAGGGAATCCTTCAAGTGTTTGCTTAATAGTTACCTTATCATGAACTGTCTTATCACGAGTATCTACTGGACGATGAGCTTCTAACTCTTCCATAGGTGGAGTTTTCTCGAATAAGAAATCCGAGTTATCATTAATCCATTTACCAATAGAAGCATTGTTAGCATGAGCACTATCTACAACATCAGCTTTAAGAGTAAACTGTCTTTCAGGAAACCAAGTCTCTTTAGGTTGGAATAACTCATAATCAAGGTTACTTCCGTCATCGGCTTTCAACATCTTATCAAATCTTATTTCCAAGTTCTTAATAAGATTGTTCATAGTAGAAGTACCTTGTTTAGAGACGGCAACATCAGTAGTATACTCAGAACTTGATTTACCGGAAGTTGGACTAAAGTAACTCATAGTACAACCAGTATACCAGTTATTATTCTGTCCACCTATTTCCTCAAATACAGCACGAGTAAAACCAGTATTAGCACAGTTAATCAACATAATATCTACTGGAAGTACTTTAGTAGTATCGGAGATAAGACTATTAAAGTTAACGTTAGCATAAGTCTGATTAATATCGTCCCAAAGTGTTGAGTTTGGTTCAGAATCAGAAGTAGAGAAGAAGTTTCTTAACTTCATTCTGTTATATTCTGTAAAATCTACACTACCGTCAGCTAATAGAGTTGCTCTAGCTTTTGAGTTCATTGCATTGATAACAATCTGTTTATCATTCGCAGGAACACGGAACAACTTAATATCATAGAAGTTAACATCAGCAAAATTCTGAATTTGTCCAGCATTACTAATATCGCAACCTAGATATATCTTTGAACTAGTTCTCCAAGTAAAGTCATTCTTTATTTCACGAGCAGTACTAAGAATACCGTTAATAAAGATAGCAACAACCATCTTTCCTGGATTCTTATTAACTATAAAATCAACAGTATTAATAACATCTTGTTGTATCTTACAACTCATAGTCTCTTTAATATTACCGTCAGTATAAGACCAAGTAATATCTTCAAGACCTATCTTAATACCTTCCGAGAATTGCTCATCTGTATTGTAATCCCCTATAAAGAAGACTGTTCTATTTGAGAAAGGATGTCTATCTGACTTGAATGTACACGATATACCAAAGCCTTGTCTTGACCAGTTATTAAGAGTAGTAGTATCATCTTTAAATGGTTGTACATCAATTACTCCATAAGCCTCTCCTGATATACGTAACATTAATTGTCCGTTCTTTGTTAAGAAGCCTGAAAGAACACCATTAGTATTATATACATTTAGTTCAGTTGTAGCACCACTAGGTTCAATAGCACCAGGAACTGTGAATGAAGGTTCATTACTTGTCCAAACTTTAGTAGTAGATACTTGTGGAAAACTTTCTTGGCGAATATGCCAACTAGCATATCTACTATTATTAGGATTTTGGTCAGCAATAAGTACTTGAGAACTAGATACAACTTCACAAGCTAAAACAGTATCAGTAATAGGGTCACCTTTTTCAGACCAACAACGAAGAGTTATATTCCAATTACCTAATACTTCTCCTTCAGTTGGAATAGCATAACTAAATACTTGTTGTTTACCACGCTGCACATATTGGTTATTATTATAGTTTCCTTCATCAAAGTAACCTATATCTTTAATAATACCATTATGTTCTATTCTAACAGCATAATAGATAAGACTTACTCCTGCAAGATACGGAGTGAATGCAAATGATATATTACCGCTTTGAGAGAACTTAGTTCTTTCAACTCCTGAATCTACTTCTGCCTTACTAGTAATACCTTCTACAAGTATTACTAGGTTTACACCGTCTTCTACTACTACACGATTTGTTACCTTATCTGATTGAACAGTTTGTTCATTCATTGAAGTAAATGCTTGCGCCTGTATGGTATAAGAACTACCAGCAATAATACTTCCTAAATCCCATAAGTTAACATTGACTTGTCTAGGAGCAGTAGAAGTAGTTTTACCTAATTCAATAGTTTTACTAGCACCATTAGTTACATTAGTAACTACAAGATTAACATCTGAACCAATAATCTTACTAGTAATACTATAAGTAAAGAAGTAATCAATACCAACAGTTGCAGTATTTCCTGATACAGAACTAGCAAGTTTAATACTTACTTCTACTATATTTAATAGATATGATTCAGCAGAGAATCCGTCTGTATCATTGGCTGTAATTACAACAGAGTGATTACTATTAGAAGAGAATCTGTCTAACTGCGGAATATTAAGAGTTCCAGGAGTATTAGTCCATGCTTCTTTACCTTCGATAATTTTATTACCGTCAAGAGTAACAGTAATAAAATATCGCTTATTATTCTTAGAAGAAGTAATAAGATATTCTAGTTTAATATTAGTAGTTACAGTAGAATAAAGATAATTAGTATTACCTTCTTTTACTATATTACCATTAGTAAGTGTTATTTTATCTCCGGTAGCTCCTCCACCACCGCCACTTCCACCACCACCATGTTCGGCAAGCCAAGCAATATAACCACCATGTTTCTTCAATGCTTCATCGTGGCGAACAAGAACATCATTAAGACTTTCCGTAGTCTTACCTTCTTCTGCAAGGTCAGGGTCAATAAGACGAGGGTCATCGACCACAATTCCAGTAGCTTTACCTGAAGACGATATATCCCAAGTTCCAGTATCAGGATTATATCTTTTAATATCATCTGCCATAATTATTCAATATTATAATTTGGAAATTTAATATTTATAATATCATTACCATTATTAGTTTCACCATTACCACCAACAACATTGTAATTAGGATTAAGACCTTCTATGTTAACATTGTATTTACCTGAATTATTAAATACATTAGATAACTTTTTGACAGTAATCGTTGCTTGATAATAATAAGTAGAATCATCAACCTCACCTTTATTAAGGAAATACTTAATATAAAAAGGATAACGTTGACCTGCATTTACTTTAGCTGTAACATCTGTCTTACTATTAATAGTAATACTAGCTGGAAAGAAATACCTTAACCACGGAATATTAGGACTAGGTAGTTCTTTATTACTAGTATGTTTATATCCCGTAGCTTGACACATTAAATATATAGGAGCTGTAATTTCCTCAACTAGTTGAAACGTACACAAATGTTTAAGCATATCGAAATTCGCATTATTCTTCCAAGATTTAGGGAAAGATTGCCCTTGTAAAGCTCCTTCGGCTGTTTCGGTATATAATTCATCTGAATTAAAATCTTTCTTTAGAACTTCCGCAGTGACCTGTATGATAGGCTTCATAGAGCTGTTTTCGTTCTCTAAAATGGGATAGCTGCAACTGTACGTATGTTTGTGTCCGCCAAGACATAAACGGTAATTATGGGTCTGTAAGAACTTTGAGAACCAATATGCATTAGCTTTAGTGGTATTAAAGTTCAAACGACTACCGCTTCGTTCTACGCTAGTATCTTCTTTACCGTCCCAATAGAATGAATTAATAAGATTTTGAGTAATAATAGTAAAAGGCATTTCATGACAATAAGCTATCTTAGCTTTAGCATTAATAGCTTTTGCATCATCTCTTTCACACCATTGTTTTATTAAGTCATACATTACTCCGGTAGTAGAAAGTCCATAAACACTTCGTTCAGTATTAGAACTTATCTCACTATTAACACATAAGAAATGAGTATGACCAACATCGAATGAGTATAATGATTCAACGAATATTTCCTTTCCTTCAACAGTAAATACAGGAGGATTTTCTTCATCCATTTCATAACAATAGAAAAAACGAATGTTAGTAGCATTGATTTTAGAATCATCTCCACCGTCACCAAGAACATAGACATTAGCAGGAGTAAGGTCATTGTTACCAACAGTAACCATTTCTGCAATATCATATAAAGATGCTCTACCAGCTTCGTAATCTAACCATTCATTAATACGATTACCATTCTGTGTCATATCACCAGTATTAATCATAAAGTAGCACATAGATATGTTACTAGTTTCATATCTATTAAAGTCCTTCTTTATTTGGTCAGCGACTATTCTCCACACATTATATTCATCCCAATTAAAACCTTGTTGGTCGGAAGTCTGAACAAAGTTAAGAGCATCATTTTCCATATTTTCACTCATAACTACAAACCTACGAACATCGCTCTTATAAGTTTCATCTCTACCTACGTAATATTCATAATAGACATTCTTGTCTCTTGTATGAGTATCATACTGTTCTCCTAGATGAGTAAGTATTACCTTATGAGTAGTAAACGGAGTACCGTCAGTAGTTATGGCTCTAATACGATTATAGTATTTACGAACACCAGTTTCATTCTTAAACGATTCTACTTTAGTCCATTCAGTATAACTATTATCACTACGGTATGCACGATACCATAAGTATTCATCATAATAACCTACGGAAACCCAATTAAAACATCTACTAGCATCATCATTAGGTTCGTTACTTTCATTAATGGTATAACAAGCCTTACGTCCTAAACTCATAGTGACTTTATTAGGTTTAGTACTATCTAATAAAGTCTTATTAAAGAATATATTCTTATTTTCAAAACTAGCTCTAGGAGTATAAGATTCTACCCTAGGAATAACATCGGCTTCTAGGTTAACAAAGTACATATCATTAGCGTTATTTCTAGCACTAAGAGCTTTAGTAGCTTGCTTAACATTATCCATAGTATAATACTTAGTAAACAAATACTTACTACTAAGATAACCATAAGCAGTATTTTCAGCAGCATCAACTTTATCAGCATCACCAGCATTAGCTATTTGTAGTCCAACCAAATCAATATAACCTTTAGATACCCTTATGGGGGAAGTCGCGTTATTATAAGGATTTGCAACTGAACTAGGTTCTGTTCCCCAAGTCAAGAAGAACTTAGCTTTCTTATTATCAAACTTAATAGGATTACCGTCACTAGCAATCCATTCCATATCATAGTTCTCAACTTTAATACGAGTAGTATTAATATTCATTACGGAACATTGAGCGCCTCTAATTAAAAATGTCGAACCAGCTTTGATATTCCCCCATAAAGGGAGCGTCTCCCAGTCTCCTCCTTCTGTACCATACTGTAATGATAATCCCTTTAGAGATATATCTTTACCTGTAAGATTACTAAGTTCAACGAAGTTATGAGAACATGGATTATAACTATATTCATCACTTGTAATACCACCACAATATAATGAATTAATATATAACTTTTGTAGATATAATGTAGTTACATAAACCCAACCAGTTTCAAGGTCTTCTTGTTCACCAGTAGGTTCAGCTTGAGCTGTATCTAGTTCTTTCTTATATACTACTAATTGTCCATTGTTATTTACCTTAACTCGATATATTTGTCCGTTCGGTGCAACAAATCCAATAGTATCTAATTTGTCTAAAGCATCATAATCTATACTACCTCCACCTCCTGAACTACTACCAGTAAGATTAACAGGTTCTCCATTAATCTTAGTATACAGACGTTTTACATCAGTAGCAATAAGAAGTTCGTAATCTACGAAGTCATTAAAATTATCTTGAATTTCTTTAAGTGTTCCATAATGACCACGAACAGCTTTAGTATTAGGTTCATATTGGTCTGTTTCAGGTTCGAGACTTTCACCAACAGCTGCAACACGAATAGCTAACTGTCCAGTATTTGGGTCAATAGGTTCGTATTCTTTTAGAACCGACTTTGTAAAGGTATTACTAACATGACCAGGATTTATAATTAAGTCTCTCTGATGTACAATAGTATCAAGGTAGTTTTGTATAACTTGAATAGCTTGAATTATTGGAGCTAATTTCTCATCCTCTTCAAGAGCTGTTCCAAGACCAGAAGTATCTACCCAAAGAGCATTAATATTAGCTGGCGGAGTATCTTGAATATAAACTGTTTGTATAGGTTTATCTCCACCACCGGCTTGTTTAATAACCAAATGTTCGTTATCAATACCGCCATTAAACCAATATTCATTAATACTATTATTATGTTTAATACCAATAGTAAGTCCAACACTACGTAATTCAGGAGTAAGAGTTTCAAGAGCTTCTTTAACACTGCTATAAGGTCCGTACTTAGCATCAATATCAGGTAGAGGATTATAGTTATCATCTACACTGTTATTAATAATAGGTTGACCTATACTTATTCCTTTTCTCATATTACTTGTTTTTACAGGTTATACGAATAGTATCATCAAATACAGAAGGAGAATATAAGAAGAATACTTTATAATGTATATCGTCAACAATACCACCAGGATTGTTAGTCTTATAAGCACCGTCTGAACCGTCCCAAAGAGTAGTAACAAGAGTAGTACCATATTCAGCTTTAACAAGCGTCATAAGTGTATCGGGTATAAGAAGATAATGAATCTTCTTTTCTTGATGAATAGTAAATGTATTATTCTTATCTCCTGTAATAGTTCTAGGAGTATTACCTTCTAGTGCCATAATATCACTAACAGACATATTTTGAAATGTCTGCGGTGCAATATCAGTATGTCCATAATACATAACATTCATTTTAGGAATAGACTTACATTCGACAATAAAGTCATTAGAATAATATGTTTCACCGTCTTCTCCTTCTATACTAGCTCTAAATATATAAACTTGTCCTACTTGAGCATTAAGTGTTAATTCATTAAACTTAGCCGGACTATCAATAGATAATCCTGAAGCTATAATATTTTCTCTTTCGTTAATAACTCGATATATAGTAAGAGTATCTTTAGTTACATATTCTTTATTAGCGATAACAAATGTAGCTTCATTATATTTTATCTGTTGAGCACCAGTAATTGACATAGGAATATTAAGTTCAAATGTCATAAATACAGGTTTCTCATCAGTAGTATATTCAGTACAATTCAAAGCTAAAGAAACATTAATATAATTAATGAGTAAATCTGCCTGTTTCCAATAACCTAATGTATAGGCGGCACAAGCAGATTGAAACATATTCCAACAATTAATGACTTGACGATTGATACCTTTACAAGTAGAAGTACAATCTTTAATCATGTCTACTCCTAAGTCACTTAACTTAATAAGTAGTTTTTTATAAACACAATTATACTTACTTGGAACATCAAGATAAGTATACATTCCATCTTCGTTCTTTCTCATTGCATTACTATTAATTCGTTATACATTGCAATTAGATTTTGTTGTTGTTCTTCACTAAGTTTAGATTCTACATTAGACATATTACTAAGAATAACCATAGCATTATATCTACATATATCTTCATTAGTAAGAACGAATCCAATGTTGGAGAGATGTACAACTTGTACACCTCTATCAACTAATTTGCTTTTTACATTATCGAAGTTTATGTCCATTACTTTAATGTATTATTTGTTATATAAGTTATGTAAGACTGAAACTTCAAGTTTATTTTATTATTAAAACTAGATATTTTATCTTCTTTACTAAGATTGTCATTAAACACTATCTCTATTATAGACTTCTCTACTGATGGCATCCAATCCTTTTTCATATTATCACTAGCCTTTACTCCATTAATCTTATATAAAGCTAAGCTAGAGAATACACTGTAAAACTCTGCATTAACTATATTATGGATATTAGCAAGTATATTATCTTTATTAGTATGGATATGGTTATTAATAACAGTATTAGTAACGAACATTGTCAATCTCATTGCCGAAGCGAGCATAGAATCTTCTATTGCAGTCTTACATTTGTCCTTATCTTTATCTATGATATTCTTTGTAATATCAGTAATAAATGTCGAGACTTGTAATAATGATTTAGATACTTCATCAAGAGTATCACTAGTAGAACTAACAAACTTTTCGCTTTCAGTCTTTTTCTTATTATCCAACCATTTGTATAATAGTAGGAAAATAGAAATTGTTATCAGGGAACTCAATCCTTGATTAAGAGCAGATTCGATAATTTCCTTCATCCCTATCTATGATTAAAGGGATTACTACTAATATTAAATACTAATAGCAACCCCTTTATTAAACTATTACGAGTTATATTTACAATATCTTCTTTAAGCTCCTGCTGCTGCTGCTGCTGCTGCCGGAGTATTAACAGATGCAAATATTGTGTCAAGAGTAGCAATTTGTGCAGCTCCTGTCGGAATAGCTAGATGAATTATAGTCTTAACATTTTCGGTGCTACCACTACGAAGGTCACGGTGTGGATAGAAGGTCAGAGTATATACTGTCCAACCACCAGCATTAGAGAACTCTGGAAGAGTATATAACTTACGAGCATCGTTACTAGTAGAGTTGATACCTTCTGCACCAATACAACGAATCTGTAACTCTTTAAGAGCAGCATCATCATTAATTGGTTTCATAGCCTTGGTAGTAGTAATAGTAGCTCCGAACATTGAATCACCTGCAATCAAGTTCCATGCTTCATAATCAATACCAGTTACAGTAATCTTAGCAGCAGCAACAGTAGCAGTAAATCCTTCATTCTTACCAAGAGATTTAAGTTGGTCGCCTAATTTCTTAGCAATAATAGCGGCAGTGTCACCTTCACGAGCACGCTCACTAGCCGACCACTTATAACGTTCGTTAAGAACAGTATGAGCTTTAGCCATAGTTAACGTATAGTCCTTTCCTACTACGGGGGTAGGAACAGTAACTTCCGCACTGAATTTAGTTCCGGCAGCGTAGACACTCTTAACATAAGAGAAACGTCTAGTATCAATGTCAGAGACAATGTTAGAGTATTTGCTATTATTAGCAAAAGCTCCGCCACCAACAAATAAGGTAAACATCGGAATTCTCTTAGTAAGAGCTTTAGAAATAATGTTTCCTTCATGGTCGTAAAGAGCAACAGCACCTTCGGTAATACCAGCTGCACCAACAGCAGCAAGAGTAGCCGGAGTAGTAGCTAATGCAACATTATCTGCAAATAACAGTCTTTCCATTTTATTCTAATTTAGATAATTCGTTTGAAACTTTCTCATAACTATTATTATTAGAGATAGCGTTAAAGGTATTAACAGCTCTCTTAATAACTTCTTTCATAGCAACATCTGATAGTTCGTTCGTAGTATCAGTTGCAATATTAATTAGAGTAGGATACTTAATATAATTAACTAAGAACTTATCTATCTCAAACGTTGCTATAACTTCAATATTTGATTCAGTCTTATAACATATAGGACTTATAACAATAGATTTTGAATGATAATCATTCATTGTTTCACTAACTAAGTCTAAGTCAATCAATCTGCAACGATAAGATTTATCCCCCTTAAAGGAGTAGACTGATGTATAGAACATCGGTGTAGCATAGTTATTTAATTCTATCTTATAACCTGTACCAAACATTATATCTCCTTGTTCAGCTTCTAGTTTAATACTAGTATGAAGGCTACTAAGTTCTGTTAATCTTATAACATTATCAGAGATACCATCGAGTTCACGATTACCCTTACGAGAGAAAACGTCTTTGACATATTCGATAGCCTCTAAATTAATTAGTCGGTCTAACTCTTCAGGAAGTATAGCTCGGACACTTTTCATACCCATTTGTTGGGCTAAAAGCATGAACTCGTTATGTACCTCTTTTACTTTCATAATAACCAGTTATTATAATTTAAGTTTAGTTTCAAGTGCTTTTTTGTAGTCAGCATTTTCAGGATTACTGAAATAAGCTAATGCTTCTTTCATGTTGGCTCCAATGAATCCGCCTTCAGGAGTTAAAACAGTTTGGTTAACTTCCGAACGAACTAGTTCTCCTCTAGCGATAGCTTCTTCAATAAACGCTTGAAGTTCAACTTGTGAATTGTTAAACAGTTTGTTGAATTTCTCCGGCTCTTTAATTGCGAACTCATCAAGAATCTTTTCTTGAATTGTACGGTCAAGTAACAAGTTAGACAATACATCTTGTTTGTTGCTTGCACAGTAGCATACAAAGATAGCTTTGAACTTAACATCATTATCAATAGCATCAAGATAATTACGTCTTGCTTTATTAGCCTGAATACGACTACGTTTCAAACGATTAGCTTCACGTTGTTCATCTTTTATGTAGAACTTGATTCGAGAATCAAAACTAATAACAGATACGTCTTTAGCTACAATCGGATATAATAAGCAATGACGATATGCAAGATAATCATCTACTTTAATAGGATGTCCATATTTATAACGAGTAGATTCAAGAGCATTAATCTTATTGACATATCTAGCAATAGCATCTTTCAACTGTTTAGGATTAGACTTTTCGGCATTATCATATTCTTCTATGATAGCTGTTTCATCTATTTTATAATTCAGATAATCTCTTTTCTTTCTCCATTGGAACGAACAGTTGAGTTTCTTTCCGTCACCGTCAACTGGAATAGATATACTATTAAACCAACGTTGAACTCTAGTAACATACTCTTGTGCGTTAGGAGAACAGCCAATAAGAGAAGGCATATAAGCTGCCATTTCTTCATAGTTGCTAGTCAAGACTCTAGCTGAATTAATACTACCACCAATACTATCATGACGTTCAGCAATGTATCTAGCATTAACTTGACGATAAACAGAATTAATAGTAATATCAGTAGCAAGAGCTATTACAATATATCTTTCTTCAAGAAAGTCTTTGTCTAAACCATCTTCTTCTTTAAGAATTTGTTCATAGGTTTGTTTAGGAGCTTCAGGAGTTTTAGTCTGCGGAATACTTGCAGACTGTGGATTTGGATTAGCTAGACTACTACCGAATGTACCGGTTTTTGGTGTTTGTCCTTCCATTATAATTTAGTTTAATTGTTTAACTTTAGAGTACACACTCCAACATGAACATCTTCTCTTGTCTGTCAACTTGCAGACCACGAGACATTTTAACTTCATATTGAGATTTATCAATATCCGTAGATATAGAATTGCTAGGAACAGAACCCCAAGACGGTGGAATAGGAGTAAGACCTTTCAATACACCAACAAGATAAGACTGACCTTTCATACGTACCATACGAACATTACGATTTCCGTTATATACAGAATTGTCAATGAACATCAGTTTGTGAGATGTCATAGGCAAGCCAGTACGAGGATGAATAAGACCATTAGCTTTTGCTGTTTCAGCAATAGGTGATTTATCCAAGAATGGAAGATGAACACAAGTAACTGTATGTCCGTCAATAGTCTTATATTTACGGAAGTATTTACCATAAGTAAGACCACCACCTTCTTCACCAATCATCTTTTCTCCAAGTGGAGTAATGAATCCTTCTGACTTAACATCTTCACGAATAGCCATGTCGAAATCTTCGATACCACCTTTACCTGCATACAGAGTAATCTCCATAGAACCAGTATCGGTATCTTTATCAACTACATCACCAATAGTTCTTTTTAACTTGCTAAGAGGCAAGTATTCACCATAAGTATCGTAGTTAGATTCTTCTAGGATTTCAAACATTCCGGCAGTTTCAGGAATAGGTTGGTCATTATCCCAATCCTTCATATCAATAGTACCATTAACAGTACGATTGTAACGAGATGTCCATAAGTCAATCTCATTAGAGATACGCATCTGAACATCGAACTGACGCATTTCTTCATTAATCCAACGAGTATCAGTACCACCGCCTTTTGTCTTGAAAGCATAACTAACAATAACATTACTAATGTTACCTGCAATTTCCTTGCTATAACGTTTGAATCCTAACTGAGATTTCATAACACCAGGACCCATAACATTAGTTTTGTTACCCTTAGAATAAGATTCAGGAATAGACGGAGCTAACATACACCAATACTTACCTTTCTCAAAGTTAGCTGGGTCAATATAAGCACTCTTATCTGGATTCTTTAGCTGCAAAGAATACAGATGTCCACCATGATTACCTGCACCGTGGTCACGCATTACACGAACAGTTGTCTTACCATCAGGAGCAAGCAAACCATACTGTTCAATAATAAGACCAGTAGCAAACTCGACTTTAATAGGTTTACCACCAATACCAGGAGTAGTATCACTAGTGTCAGCCCAAACAATGTAATCATTGAATCTTTGACGACCCATTGTCTTCCAAGTCCACTCAACAGTAGTAATGTCACGAACACCAGCAGCACCTTGTCCTTCAGTAAGGAAAGTTAGCGGGAATCGGTCATCTTCCATACCATAAGTGTAAGTTAAGAAGTTGTTGATTTCCTCCGGTTTTTGAATCATTAAGGCAGCAAGAGATTGTTCATTAGAATAACCTCTGTCATCATATCTACCTCTTTCGACTTCTCTTAATCTGTACATATTAGTTTTAATTTAGTTAGTTCAAGACTAGTTGGTCATTATCAACTGTCTTAGAATTATTACCTTTACTATTGATAATAACAGTCCTTTTACCAGTAGTTTGCGCTGCGGCAGTTCTAATAGATAGAACTTTTTGTTTATTAACAGCCATACCAACAAGACTAGCATAATCGCCACCAGTAAACCTTAGAAATGCTTTAAGTAAATCATCCTGCATACGAGCATCAGAATCAACTTTAGCTTCGTCTAACATATAAGCTGTATTACCTTCACTATCAACAGGAGTAGACACATACTTCAAGAAGTCTTTGCGACTAAGCATTACTTTCTTTCCGTCTTTGTTACATTGGATTTGTTCAGGAATACTATAACCTAATAGTTCGCCTTTGCTAATAGTCTTTTCTACATTATCCCAATATGCTTTTTCTTCAGCAGCAGCAGCAGCTTCTTTAGCTTCTACTTGTGCTTTCTGTTCAGCAAGTCGAGATTCATATATGCTATCAACAGCTTCTTTAGATTCAACAGCAGTATCATAAAGAATACCAGCGTTCTTACAATAGTCAATAAATTTGTTTACGTCTCCTTTCTTACCGCTAAGTTTCCATTCTTCACGAATGAAAGTAGCTTGTTGTTCTTCGTTATCTTTACTAACAGTAATCTGACTTCTATCAGGTATTTCTACGAAGTCATCAAGAGTACCATTAAGTTTAAGATGATTAATAACTTGTTCTACTTGAGGATAAGTTTCAAATAAGTTATTAATAGCAGCAGTTTGAGCTTCTTTAACTCTACTCTGAACTACTGTTTCAACATAAGCAGCAATGCCTTCTTCATTATCATCAAATACGATAGGATTACCGTTTTCATCTTTAAAGTCAGAACCGAAACGAGTTTGTAATTGGTTAAGAACACTTGGTTCAGAACCATTTTGAGCGATAAGTTCAGCAAGTTCAGTAGCAGTACGGAATACAGTTCCGTCAGCAGCAATAGCATTACCTTCAGCATCAATAGTATAATCTACACCGTCTACATTAATAGTATCACCTTCTGATAACTTAACTTCCCCCATAGAGGAGTCTTGTTGCTGATTATCCACTTGACCTTGCTGACCTTGATTTCCAGTATTACCATTACCGTTATTAGCATTAGTATCAGGATTAGTATCAGGATTACCATTACCATTACCTTGTTGACCTTGTTGATCTTGTTGTCCAGCACCTTGTTGTCCCTGTCCGGTAGTATTACCGTTATTACCAGAGCCAGCACCTTGACCTGCACTACCAACAGTAGATATATCATCTATTTTAGTAGTACTTAAATCGAGAGAATCATTATTATTAAAAGTTGGCATAATAAATATGTTTTAATTATTACTTTCAAGTCAAATGTAGTCTAATAATATAAGAAATACAACTCTTGCTAGTTTGAATACCTTACTATTAGGTTTAGAAAAGCCTGTATTTGAATTTAAGTAATATAAGAGTTAAATAGTATCAGCTAAAACGAACGTTCAACATAGGGCAAAAGAATAAGCCATTTTAAGGCTTGCTACGGCATTTTAATGCTTTATAATACAGTTCATCTCTTTAAGGGGGAAAATTCAATAGAAGTCAAAAAAATGCGGTCTACGTCAATCTTACGGGTACGAAAAACCCTACGGAGACATCCGTAGGGCACGTCTGAATCATAGAGAAAGGTATATAGCTAATTATAACTTAGTGTTCACTTCTTACTAGAACTACTACTAGACTTTGGTTTATCATATTTGTTCTTATTCTCTTTAGCTATCTTTAGTTGATTATCTCTATCTAATGCAGCATTAATCATATCCAAGTCTTTAGCTCGTTTCTTCTCATTTAGTTCAGCTTGTTTTAAAGATAGTTCGGCAGAGTTATCTTGTGGTACAGTTTGTGCAGGTTGATTAGCTAGAGCAGCCATTGCAGCTTCTGTATCCATTCCTTTAGCAAGAAGGTCATAATAACCTTTGATTTCGGCAAGTCTAGCATCTTGTTCTCCTTTTGCAGCTATCTGTTCAAGAGCAGCTTTATTCTTAGCATCTTCTAACTGTTGGTCTAGTTGACGAAGAGATTCTTCGTTTTTCTGACGAATTTCTTGATAACGATTAATAGCTAGTTTAAGACTAGATATATTCCCTGAAGTAATAGCTGCGACAGCTGACATTAAATCTCCATTCTGACTAGCATTGAAAGCCCACTCTTTGAGTTGCTCGAACTTCTCTGTTTCTCTATCAGAGTTCTTAGCTTTAATCACATACTGTCCGAGAGTATGATTCTCTACATTAAGAGAAATATATTGCTTTCTATCTGACTTATCATAATAAGAAGTATCTAACCCGTCAATCCAAGCTAGCTTAGAATTATTTAAGTCTACGATATATTCATCTTCACGAAACTTATCAAACATATAATTGGTAATAACAGTTCCCATTGAACTACGAATAATTGCTTCTTCCGTAGTACTTTTACCAGCACTAGTAGCTATTTGTCCATAACGTTGTGGTGTCATATCTACCATT